>WNFA01000008.1_pt1 | contig 287736 bp, 267 predicted proteins | sample 5400481 | NCBI WGS metagenome assembly WNFA01 (sample SAMN13153340, study PRJNA577476) | soil metagenome | isolation source: 120 cm saprolite under Douglas fir tree site 2 hole 1 replicate 2 | place: USA:California | collected 2015-04-18 | reverse complement strand
GCCAGACGCGCGACCAACTCCTCGATCTCGCGCTTCGTCTTGCCTGCCGCCTCGGCGAGCACCTCGCAGTGATTCTCGGCTGTCAGGTGCGGCGCGAGCAGGCGCAGTCCGGTCAGGTGGACGTGCCCGGACCGAGCTGCCTCGATCATGGCCGGCACTCGCCTCGCTGCGCGTGCCACCATGATCCGGCTGTAAGCCGCGTCCTCGGAGAACCGCAGCTCGCCGAGGCAGTACGCGAACATGGAGGGAAATGCGCATTCGAGGTAGAGCTTCCGCTCGTCGACCTCGCCCAGGTGCACGAGGAGGTCTGCCTCCGTGCAACAGGAGTGGTCGGCCAGCTCGCGCGTCCGCTCGAGGAGATCCGGGTCGCTGAGCAACGCTACGGTTTCGAGTGAGTTGATCATGCATGTTTGGTAGCACGGCCGTTTTTCCAATCTCTGCGGCGGCCGCTGGTGCACGCGGGGTGGCGAAGGAACACGCCAGGGTGGAACTCGATCCTCCGTGCAAGGGAACGCCTCCTGAGCGCTCAGGACTCAGGATTGTGCGATGGTCGGAGGGCCGATCCGAACGGCCTGCTGAACTCGTCAACTAGAAAAGGCAGGCATCGGTCAGATGACCGATGATGCGCCCCGCGCCGAAGTTGCTTGTTGGGAGTTGCTCGAACCGTCGGCGACTCGCCGCCCGCGCTGGATGGCGCGATGAAGCGTCGCCCGTGCCGTGCGTCAACCTGTTCCAGGGCGGGCCGCGGCGCGTCAATCCGCGTGGCCCAGAGCCCGTGCTGCCGACCGGGCTCCCATGCGAGCTGCACTCTTCGCCTGACTGGGCTTGGCGCTCCCCCGGAAAGCAAACGGAGATCCACGCCACTCATGCTTGAACGTGGAATTCACGATCGCGACTCGGCCTCGCCCCAGGCGCACGAGGCAAGAAGTGACCAATCATGGGAGCGAGCTCGTCGATCGATGCTACGGCCTGCGGCCTCCGCCCGTCGCCGGCAAAGCCGGCTCCTCCGTCGTGGAGGCGCCGAAGGCGCCGGATCGAAGAGCGTGTTGAGGTTGCAGAGCCGTCAAACGGAGACGTTCTCCGCGTTATGGTACATGGAGCGCCATGCGGAGCCGACTCGTCTGCGGGGCGCTGCTGTTGTGCGCGGCCTGCGCCCGGCACGTGACGCCCGCCCCGGGCGAAGACCGGACCGTCGGCGCCGGAGTGCCCGTCGCCTACGGGTCCGACCGGGACCTGCCCCAGGGCACCCGGGTGGTGTGGGACTTCGGCGACGGGACACCGCCCGCCGAAGGAGCGCGCGTGGAGCACGCCTTTCCCCGGGCCGGCGCGTACCTCGTCACGCAGACGGTAGTGGATCGGGACGGGCAGAAGCTGAGCGCATCGGCGAAGGCGACTGTGCTGCGGCGGTCCGTCCCCGCCGCCGTGCCCGCCGACGTGCGCGCCGCCTGGGTGCAGGAGCGTCCGTGGGAGCGCGTCGGCGCACACCGCGCCACCGCCGCCAAGCTGGCGCTGAGCGACGTCTTCGACGAGACCGCGGCCGAGCTGTCCGATGCGATCGGATTCGACGCGCTCGACGCTTCCGCCGCGCTGCAGAACGGCTTCGATCCGGACGAGGGCCTGGCGCTGTTCACCGTGCCGCAGGACGCGGAGGCGCTGGTCGCTGCCGTCGGCACCAGCGACGACGCGAAGGCGCTCGCGGCGGTCAGGCGCCTGCTCTCGCACGCCTCGGAAGGGCGGTTCGCCGGTGGGCCCTTCCAGCTCAGCGACACCAGGACGGAGAACGGCGTGCCCGTGCTCCTCGGAGCGGGGCGCGGCGGCGAGCAGGTCGCGGTCGTCCTCCGGTACGGATACCTGTACCTGCGCCTGCCCGGTCTCACCGACCCGACGCTGGCGCTGCGCGGCGTGATCGCGCTGCCGCCTTCGGGCGGACTGGCCGCGGACCCGGCCTGGCAGCTGGCGCTCCAGCACGTCGGCCAGGGCGACGCGGTGTTCTTCTCCCGCCCGTCCGAGAAGGACGCGAAGGGCCGCTTCGCCGCGCAGCTCGCCCTCGCCGCGTTCTCCGTTCTCGACGGGGCGGAAGCCCTGCAGATGAAGCTGTTCGCGCAGCCCCGGCGGATCTCCGGCGAGGAGCTGAAGAGGACGTTTACCCCGTTGCAGCCGCCACCCGACCTGGCCGCGCGGCTGCCCGCCGGCCCCGCCGCGTACGTGAAGGTCTCGGGCCGGCCGGACGATCTCTGGCGCGAGCTGCTGAAGGCGAGCCAGGCGGACGCCAACCGCGCGCGCGAGCGCGCCCAGGAGCTGACCGGCCTGGATCTGGAGAAGGACCTCTTGCCGGCGTTCACCGGCAACCTCGGCATCGCCCTGTACCTCGACGCGACCGCGCTGCTCGAGGCCGTCCTGGGCGAAGAGGTGGGCGCGTTCGACCGCTCGGGCTTTTTGGTCGCGGCCGAGCTCGCCCCGGAGCGGGCGCGGACGCTGCAGCAGGCGATCGACAAGAAGGTCAGCGCGGCGCAGCGCGTGCGCATCGGAGGCACCACACTGTGGAAGCTCGGCGGCGGCGCGGCGATGGCCGCGGTGAAGGACGGGTTCTTCTACCTGGCCGTCGGCGGCCTGCCGCAGGAGGAGCCGGATCCGGCGCCTCCGCCCGGCCGTGGACGCCGCCGCGGGAAGCCGGCTCCGCGGCCGGCGCAGCTCGGTCCCATCGGGCTCGCCCTCGCGCCGGAGCGGGGCGCGCGGACGCTGAGCGACCAGCTCAAGGAAGCCGGTGTGCCCGGCCTCGATTCCCCGCCCGACCAGGTGGGCTGGTTCGACTTGCGGGGCCTGTTGCGCTCGCTGCAGGCAGCGGCCGAAGGAGAGGGGGGCATGGTGGGCACCGGGGCCCGGATGGTGGTGGACAGGATGGCCGCGCTGCGCGACGCGGTGCTGCTGGCGCGGCCGGTGCCCGACGGCGTCGACGCAACCCTCTCGCTCCGGTTCCGCCGCGACCGCGGCCGTGGTCCAGCCGGAGGCGGCGAGGGAAGGCCGCCGCGCTGAAAGGGACTGACGGAGGCTCTGCATGCGCGACCACGCGTACGACGAGATCCCGTACCGTGCGCCCGAGATGCCGCATCGCTATGGCCCCTCGGTGCACGTGCTCGCCGACCCGCTCGCGCTCACCCAGCTGGCCAGGCTGTGCGCGAAGGGGACCAACCAGCCGGACATCAACCGCCTGGTCGGCGAGCTGTACCGCGACCTCTTGCGCGTGGTGGTCAACGCCGAGTTCCCCCGGCGCGCCGTCGCCACACCCACCCGCATGATCGATCACACCCCGCACGGAGTGTTCCACGGCCAGACCATCGACCCACAGGTGCGGGCCGTGACGGTGAACATCGCGCGCGCGGGCACCTTGCCCTCGCAGGTCGCTTACGACTTCCTCAACACGCTGCTCGATCCGCGCCTGGTCCGGCAGGACCACTTCGTCATGGCCCGCGTGATGGACGTGGCCTCCAGGGTGATCGGCGCGCGCATCTCGGGCAGCAAGATCGGCGGCGACGTGGACGACGCCATCCTCCTCTTCCCCGATCCCATGGGCGCCACCGGCGGCTCGATCTGCACCGCCCTCGACGCCTACCAGGGGCAAGTGATGGGCGCGCCGCGCAAGGTGATCGCCGTGCACCTGATCGTCACTCCCGAGTACGTGAAGCGCGTCACCACCCAGCACCCCGACACCGTGATCTATGCCCTGCGCCTCGATCGCGGGCTCTCGCCGCCCGAGGTGTTCGACACCGTGCCCGGGACCCTTTGGGAGAGGGAGCGGGGGCTGGACGATCGGCAGTACATCGTTCCGGGCGGCGGCGGATTCGGCGAGCTGATGAACAACGCGTACGTGTGAGTCCCGAGGAGATCCGAATGAAGCTGGGCGAGGAGGTCGAGGTCCTGTACACGCAGCAGCAGATCGCCGGCCGCGTCCGCGAGTTGGCCGGGGAGATCGAGCGCGATCATCGGGGCAAGGAGCTGGTGCTGGTCGGCGTTCTCAAAGGGGCGTTCGTGTTCGTCAGCGACCTCTCGCGCCAGATCGACCTGCCGCTTTCGGTCGACTTCATCGGTCTCTCCAGTTACGGGGAGGAGACCGAGAGCTCGGGGGTGGTGAAGATCACCTCCGACCTGACCCGGCCGATCGAGGGCAAGCACGTGCTCATCGTGGAGGACATCGTCGATACCGGACTCACCATGCGGTACCTGCTCGACAACCTGTCGACGCGCCGGCCCTCCTCGGTGAAGATCTGCGCCCTGCTGCAGAAGCCTTCGCGGCTGCGCACCCGCATCCCCATCCAGTACCTGGGGTTCACCGTGCCGGACCTGTTCCTGGTCGGATACGGCCTCGACGCGGGGGAGAAGTACCGCAACCTGCCGTTCATCGGCGCGGTGAGGAAGACCTGAGATGGCGGAGGCACAGGCGCAGCGCCGCGGCGGCGTTCTGTCGAGACTCGTGCTCTGGCTCCTGGTGCTGTGCCTTCTGGCCGCGGTCTGGTGGCTCGCCTCGGAGCGCAACCAGCGCCGCTTCGCCTGGCGGCCAGACGAGTCGGTCCTGACCATCTCGAAGGGGCGCTTCTTCCCGCTGGGGATGGCGAACCTCGCGCCGGACGATCCGCAGTTCGGCAAGATCTACGGACCGCTCCCGATCCCGCAGGGCACCAAGGTCTCCGAGCAGGAGTTCGAGGACCAGACGGAGCTCGATCGGGCCCTCTTCGACCTGGTGGTGCCGTGGGCCCGGGCGGACGCGCAGAAGGGCGACGAGAAGTCGATCGCCGAGGCAGGCCGGCTGGTCGACCGCGGCAGCGCGCTGCCCGGCCTCACCGCAGAGCAGCACCAGCGGCTGGCCGGGCTGCGCGGCGAGCTCGCCTTCACCGCCGCGAAGCAGGAGCTGCTCCAGGCAGCGAAGCTGGTCCTCTCCGCCCGCCGCAAGCTCCAATCCGTCGAGGAGGGCGGCGGCGATCACTCCCTCGAAGCCGGCCCGGTGCTCCGCGAGCTGGAAGGCATCCAAGGCCTCCTCGAAGACGCCTCCCAATCCAAACCCCACCCCGCGCCATCCCCGCCACCGCCTCCCCGCCAACCCACCCCACCGAAGCAACCCCAACCCGCCCCCACTCCCGACGCCGGAACTCCTCCCCCGCGCTAGCCTCAGTTACAGGACCAAGAACGTTTCACGCAGAGGACGCAGAGGAGAAAGGCGAGGGCGCGGAGGGTTCGTTTTTCAAACGAGATCCTCAGCGCTCTCCCTTTCCTCCGCGCCCTCTGCGTGAAACGTCTGCAGGCACGATCGCGGGTGTTCAGTCGGGGAGGTGGCCGGTGAAGACGAGTTGGGCGGGTCCGCGCATCAGCAATTGGCCGGTGAGGGGATCGCGGCGGATGGAGAGGGAGCCGCCGGGCAGCTCGACGATCACTTCGGCAGAGGGGTCTACGTCGCCGCGGGCGGCGGCGGCCGCGGCGACGGCGCAGGCGCCCGTGCCGCAGGCCTGGGTCAGGCCGGCGCCGCGCTCCCAGACCACGGCCGCGTAGCGCGAAGGGCCCACGCGGGAGACGAACTCGATGTTCGCCTCCTCCGCGCGGCAGAGCGCCGGTCCGTGGCGCGCCGCCAGGACGCGCAGATCGCCGTCGGTGAAGATCACGCGGTGCGGATTGCCGGTCGAGACCGGCACCGCGCTGAAGCCCCCGGGCAGCTCGCGCGCAGCGCCGACCTCGGCCGCGCCCATCTCCACCTCGACCTGGCCGAAGGCGCCGGACTCGGCCTCGACCGCGCAGGGCCGCGGGCCCGCATCGGTCTGCAGCACCACCCGGGCGCGGGCGGGCCGCGCACCTCCGCCGGTGGCGATCCACAGCGCTGCACACCGGGCGCCGTTTCCGCACATCTCCGGGACCGATCCGTCTGCGTTGTGGATCACGAACCGGTCGCCTTCCAGCAGCGTCAGCACTCCGTCGGCCCCGATTCCCCGATGCCGGTCGCACAGTTCGGCGGCGCGCTGCGGCGAGGGCGGGGCGCCCCCGGCCAGCCCGCGCAGGTCGAGCAGGACGAAGTCGTTTCCCAGGCCGTGCAGCTTGGCGAAGCGCATGGACGATGCAGCATAACCCGGCCGGAAAAGGCGCGGGCGGTTGCTTGACAGCAGTGCAGCCTGGCGATTCAACTGGAGGTTCCCGTGCCCCGCACCTGTCCCGACTGCCACAACACCTACGACGACGACGTCCTGCACTGCCCGGAGGACGGCGTGAGTCTCACCGGGGGCGCGCCCGACGACCTGATCGGGCAGATCGTCGGGTCCTACCGGGTGGTCAAGCTGCTGGGGAAGGGCGGAATGGGCTCGGTGTACATGGCCGAGCACCCGACCATCGGGTCGAAGGTCGCGATCAAGTTCCTCCATCCGCAGTACTCGCACGACGAGAAGATCGTCGAGCGCTTCTTCAACGAAGCCCGCGCGGTCAACGTCATCGGCCACGACAACATCCTCAAGATCCTCGACCTCAACGTCACCGACGACAACCGTCACTACTTCGTGATGGAGTTCCTCTACGGGCGGCCGTTGCAGAGCCTGCTCAAGGGAGGCGGGGCGGTGCCGCTGCACGTGGCGGGGCCCATCGTGCTTCAGGTCTGCGATGCGCTGGGCGCCGCGCACGATGCGGGCATCGTCCACCGCGATCTGAAGCCCGACAACGTGTACCTGATCGCGCTCAAGGGAAAGAAGAACTTCGTCAAGGTGGTCGACTTCGGCATCGCCAAGCTGACCAACGCCGAGGGCGTCTCCACCGGCAAGACCCAGACCGGCATGGTGATGGGCACGCCGGCGTACATGTCCCCGGAACAGGCCGGCGGGCGCACCCAGCTGATCGACGCTCGCAGCGACATCTACTCGCTGGGCGTGATGATGTTCCAGCTCGCCACCGGAAGGCTGCCTTTCCCCGGCGCCGCCTTCGGCGAGGTGCTGATCGGCCACATCCAGCTGCCGCCGCCGCGCCCCCGCGACCTGAACCCCGCCGTCCCGGAAGGGTACGAGACGATCATCCTGCGCACGCTGCAGAAGCGGCAGGAGGATCGCTTCCAGAGCATGCAGCAGCTGCACGACGCGATCTCGCGGGTGATGGAGCAGCTGGGCATCAGCGCCGACCTGCCGCCCGCCGACAAGCGCGAGGAGATGGAGACCATCGCCTCGCGGGGAACGCCGTCCAACCCCGGCCCCCGCACGCCTTCTCAACCGGGCCGTTCCACGGATCCGCGGTCGGGAGCGCGCCGAAGCTCCCCGGGGAAATCGCAACCCGTCTCGCGACCGCGCGCTTCCACCCCCGGCCGGGCGCGCGTCGCCCCCGGAAGGCCGCAGACGCGCGGGGACGAGCCGGAGGACCAGCCGACGCTCCCGGCCAGCGCCCTGCAGAAGAGCCGCGCGCCGATCGTCGTGGGCATCGTAGCGGCCGTCGTGCTCCTCCTGGGCGCCGTCGGCTACCTGGTCAACAAATCGTTGACCGCCGCCAACGAAGCCAAGCTTGCCGCCGACGAAATGGTGAAGACGCGCCAGGCTGCGGCCCAGCCGACTCCGCCGCAGCCCGAGCCGGAGCCCGTGTACGTGGTGGTGGTGAGCGATCCGCTCGAGGCGCGGGTGAAGGCGACGTGGAAGGGTGGCGAGAAGAACGGGACCGCGCCGCTCTCCATCGAAGCGCCCCGCAACGCGAAGATCCACTTGGAGATCACCAAGTCGGGGTATTTGCCCTCCCAGGCGGACCTGGTCGCCGACGTCGCGCAGACCTTCACGGCGAAGATGACGGCGCTGGCCATCGCCTCGCCCACGCCGCCGCCGCGCGAGCCGGAGCACGCCGCCCGCAAGGCCCCGGCGAAGAAGAAGAAGAAGGAAGCGTCCAGCGACGCGCTGATGGACATCGGCGACGCCTTGAAGTAGCGCCGCGCCACGCGCCGCCGCGCGCAACTCCCGTGCAGCCCAGCTGAAACGGCTGCTTGACAGCAGCGCCCGACGGGGTGTCGACTATCGGTGCGGGCGGGCGCACGCACGGGGGGAAGAGGGCCTCTTGGGCCCTCTCGCCTTCCGGCTGTACGCAGCGGCCGAGGCATTACGCGGAGAAAAACTCGTGTCCCGGACCTGCCCCGAGTGCGCGAACACGTACGAGGACGAGATCCTGCATTGCCCGGAGGACGGCCTCGCGCGTCGCGATCAAGTTCCTGCACCCGCAGTTCTCCGCCGACAAGAAGATCGTCGACCGCTTCTTCAACGAGGCGCGCGCGGTCAACGTCATCGGCCACGACAACATCCTCAAGATCCTCGACCTCAACGTCACCGACGACAACCGGCACTACTTCGTCATGGAGTTCCTGTACGGCAAGCCTTTGCAGGATCTCATCGATCCCGGGACCCCGGTGCCGCCGGAGACGGCGGGACCGATCCTCCTGCAGATCTGCGAGGCGCTCTCGGCTGCGCACGAGCGCGGGATCATCCACCGCGACCTGAAGCCCGACAACATCTACCTGACCATCCACAAGGGCCGCAGGCACTTCGTCAAGGTGGTCGACTTCGGCATCGCGAAGCTCACCGACCCGGGTTCGGGCCAGTCGACCGGCAAGACGCAGACGGGCATGGTGATGGGCACGCCCGCGTACATGTCACCGGAGCAGGCCGGCGGGCTCACCACCAAGATCGACCCGCGCAGCGACATCTATTCGCTGGGCGTGATCCTCTTCCAGCTCGCCACCGGCAAGCTGCCCTTCCCGGGGCAGAGCTTCGGAGAGGTGCTGATCGGCCATCTCCAGCTTCCGCCCCCGGACCCGGTCACGCTCAACCCGCTGCTCCCGCAGGAGTGGTCCGCGATCGTTCTCAAGTGCCTGTCCAAGAAGCAGGAGGACCGGTACCAGACCATGGAGCAGCTGCGGCTGGCCATCGCCGGCTGCATGGAGCACCTGGGGATCGGGCACGAGCTGCCGCTGGCCACCGCCGACGAGATGGCCATGGCGCGCTCCAACCCGGGGATGCCGCAAGAGACCCCGGCGCCGCGCCCGCTCACCCGAAAGCCGTCGCCGCGGACGCCCGCCCCCGACCCGGCGCGCGCGCATCTCGCCACTCCGGCGCGGCCCACCTCCCCTCCCGCGGTCGTGATCGAGCGCGCCGCCGAGCGGTCGCACGTCCCGCTGATCGCCGGAGTCGTGGTGGTCCTGGCGCTGAGCGGCATCGGGTACATGGTCTGGGATTCCGGCAAGAAGCAGGAGCGGCTCATCGCGGAGACGATGCGGCGCGAGGCGGAGCGCACCCAGCGCGAGGCGGAGAAGCTGGCGGCCGAGAAGCGGGCGGCGGAGAGCGCCAAGCCGGCCGAAGTTGCGCAGAACGTGACGCTCTTCGTCTGGTCGGATCCGGGCGGGGCCGACGTGGAGGCGAGCTGGACCGGCGGCAAGAAGCAGGGGGTCACCCCCTTCAACTTCGACGTCCCGAAGAACACCAAGGTGCACCTCGAGTTCCGCAAGGCGGGCTACCTGCCGAACCCATACGCGAGCGACGTGTTCACGGACGCCTCACAGACGGCGCAGGCCAAGCTGGTGGCGGAGCCGAAGGTCGTGGCCGCCACACCTGCGCAGGCATCCCACAAGGCCAAGAAAGACAAAAAAGTGGACCCTGGGAGCGAAGAGACCATCAAGATTGACTTCTAGTACCTCCCCCTGGGGGCTCGATGCTCCGATTGACGCTCGTCTTCGCGGTCGCCGCACTTCTCGTGCAGCCCGCACGCGCACAGGACTCCTCGCTCGAAGAGGCCAAGGCGCATGCAGCCCGGGCGAAGGTCCACTACGACCTGGGCGAGTACGAGAAGGCCGCCGAGGAGTACATCCTCGTCTACCGGATCAAGCCGTTGCCGGCCTTGCTCTACAACATCGCGCAGAGCTACCGGCAGGCGGGCCTCTACGAGAAGGCCAAGCAGTTCTACAAGAGCTACCTGCGCGAGGCGAAGGACGCCACCGCGAGCAACCGCTCCGCGGTCGAGAAGGCGATCCGTGAGATCGAGGAGCTGCAGGCGAAGGAGAAGCGGGCCAAGGACGGTCCGCCCAAGGGCATCGCGCTCGCTCCTCCGGTGACGGGCGGCTCACCAGCGCTTGCGCCTCCGCCGACCGTCGCCGCTCCCCCGGCGGGCGCTGCTCCAGGGGCTGCGACAGCGCAGCCCGCGGTCGCCCAGCCTTCGGCGGGCACCGCCGCCGCGCCGGCCGTCGCCGGAACGCCGGCCGCGGCGCCTGCGACACGGACGCCCCTTCCGTCGCAGGCAGTGGTGAGCACGGGGGTCCAGCCCTCCTCGAGCAACCGCCGCACGTACGCGTACATCTCCGCCGGGGCGGCCGCGCTGTGCCTCGCGGGGGGCCTGGCGTTCTTGTCCAAGGCTTCCAAGTACGAAGACGAGCTGACCGCGCGCCCGCATCCGCAGGCCACGATCGACGACCTCTCCTCCACCGCCAAGTCGAGCCGGACGCTCGGCGCCGTCCTCCTCGGCGCCGGCGCCGCGGCGGGCATCGGCGCGGGGCTGCTCTACTTCCTGCCATCGGGCGACGGCGTCGCCGTGCAGGGCAGGTTCTAGGTGCAGGATTTTTCTTCCTTCGTTTCCAGGAACGGACCGAACGACTCCACACGGGGGCCGCACGAGATGAGCCGTACCAACGACCGCCGGTTGCTCCGCACCCTCCCACTCGCGTGCCTCGCCGCCGCGCTCGCCGCCGCGGCAGGGTGCAAGGGACCCGATCCGAGCACCTTCTCCTGCACCAGCTCGCGCGAGTGCCCTGGCGACTACCACTGCGACCTCGGCACCGCCTCCACGACGGGCAGCTTGAAGTGCGTCTCCGGCGCGCCCGTGCTCAGGACCCTGGCCGCCAACGCGGCGAAGTTCTTGCTGATCAGGCAGCCGGCCGGGGACGGCACGGTGCGGACCACCATCTCGGCCGCTCCCGGCGCCGTCACCTCCACTCCCGACTTTGTCGGCGTGCGCGCGGTCGCGAGCCAGGGAGGATCGGATCTGGGCAGCTCCGCGGTCCAGTCGGACGGCTCCGTCCCGGTGTTCCAGCTTCCGCAAGCCCTGACGCAGGTATCGCTGCGCGTGGAGGACGACAGCCTCCACTCCATCCCGGTCACCGGCTACGCGGAGCGGGTGGTGATGAGCTTCGAGGGCAAGGACGTGGCGGGGAACGCGAATCCGATCGCCGCGTACGACGCGGTGACGGGAACCGACTCCCTGTTCGCTCCGGCGACCTGGATCAGCGCCGGCCTGACCGAGATTCCGGCGAGCTCGCCGGTCACGAACGGCGTCGCCAGCCCGGCCGCCTACAACGGGCTGTCCAGCATCGACGGAATCGTCTCCGCAACCGCGGTTCCTCCCCAGCCCACCGCAACCGGTCCGATCGGCTGGGAACGCATCGCGATCGCCCCAACGGCCGCGAACGCGGCGGTTGCGCCCTCGCCTCGGACCGACATGAGCGTCGCGCCGGTCGGCGTGAGCGTCGGGAACACCTCCTATCAATACGTCCTCTATGGCGGCGTCGACGCCACGGGCGCGATCGCCGATCCGGGCTCGGCGCCGACCATCTGGGCCTTCAACCCTCCCACGTTCCTCAACGGGACCACCGCGGTCGGGTGGACGACGGTGCCGACGGTGACCTCGACCACCTCGCCGGGTCCCTTCCCATCGAGCAACTTCAACTTCGGTCTCGCGACCGCAACGCAACTGGCGACCATCTCCAGAGCGGGGGCGGCGCTCGGCCCGGGAGGCTCCTTCAACTGCATCAGCGGCAACTGCAACGGGGTCAACTACAACATGACCTTCGTAGTCGCAGGTGGAACCAAGCCCGACGGGACGCAGACGAACAACATCTTCGCCTACGGCAGCAAGACCGCCTTCGGCAGCGTGTTCCTGGGTTGGTGGGACGCGACCGCGGAGGGCACGAACCTGGGAACGCCCAATCCGAGATTGCTGGTGCCGAACGCGGGGATGGCGTCCGCGCCGCTGTTCAGCATCCCGGTGCCGTCCGGCACCAACCAGGTGTTCTACGGCGGCACCGTGATGGCCGGAGGGCGGGGAATCACGACGGCGAACAACGACACGGCGGCGTGCCAGTACCTGACCGCGTTCAGTTTTAGCGCAAACCCGACGTTCCAGGTCAACTCGTGCAACACGGCCGAATGGGCCGTGGCGGCGCCGATCGGGCAGATCGGGTTCCGCACTGGAGAAGCTCTCGCGCCGACCGACAACGGCGTCGACGGAGCGGCCGTGTATCTATTCGGCGGCGCGCGCAGCGGCGGCCCCGTCGGTGCCACGCCCGTTCTGCAGAACGACCTCTGGAAGGGAACCATCTCGGTGGTCTGCAGCACGCCCCCTCCCGCGACGCCACCCTGCACGGTCGGGACGTCTGCCGTCACCCAGATCACGTGGACGCTCGTCCCCACCGCTGGTACGGCTCCTACCTCGAGGCCGAGCCCTCGGACGGGGGCGGTCATGGGGTTTGCGGATTCGCGCAAGCTGGCCGTCTACGGCGGAACCGACGCGACCGGAATACAGTCGGACGTCTGGGAGCTGGACCTCGCCGCGACCACTCCGCCTGCCGGAGGCTATCCTTGGCGGAAGGCGACCCTGGAGCCCACCGCCGCCGCGATCGCTCCCGCGGCTCGAACCAAGGCAGTCATGGCTGGGGCGACGACGAACGGAACTGCGTTCTACGCGACCGCCCCGAGCACATTCCTCTTCGGAGGCGCAGTGGGCAACGCGCTCACCAACGACGTCTGGGCGCTGAGCAGGCAAGCGGCTCCGCGACTGCTCATCAAGGCCCCTACGGGCATCAGCTCTCGCAGCCAGGTCACGAACGCATCGATGTCGATCACCGCGGCGGGGACGTTCACGTCCCGTTTCATCTTCGGCAACTTCGCGCCCAACTCCCTGTATGGGTGGGACGGATCGGCGTGGCAGCTCCTGGGAAATCCAACGATCACGGGCGACATCTTCGCGTCTCCGAAGAATGCGCTGAACTTCGTCCAGGCGGACGGCAACGTCTATTTCATGTTGATGTCCAGCCTCCGATCGACGGTGGCCTCGGCCTCGACCAGCGCGGTCCAGCTCGATGGGCTGGAGGTCACGCTCGACTTCCAGTAGATCCGCGGTCGTGATGCACCGCTGCGGGATGCTTCCCGAGCAGTACGGGTCGCTCGGGGTCACGGAAGAAGTCGGGCGCAAGCTGCTCGCCGCGGCGGTGCGGCGGGGCGAGCAGGACTTGCGATCGGTGCGTGGAGTGCGCCGCGCCGTCCTGGAAGCGATCGAGTCCGCGACCAGCGCCGCGCCTCTGCGCGTCCTTGGCCGCCAGACCGCTGCCGACGGGTTCCTCAAGTATCTCTTCGAGCTGGACGGCGGCGCGCAGGTCGAGGCGGTGCGCATTCCGGTGCCGTGCGAGGCGCCCGGAGCCGACCTGAGCGCGTACGCGGGCAAGGAGAAGAAGTACGTGGTCTGCATCTCCAGCCAGGCAGGCTGCGCGCTGGCCTGCGCCTTCTGCGCCACCGGCCGCCTGGGCTTTTCGCGCAACCTGCTGGCGCACGAGATCGTCGGCCAGGTCCTCGCGGTGCGGGCGGAAGCCGATCGTCCGGTCCGCGGCGTCGTCTTCATGGGGATGGGCGAACCGTTCCTCAATTACGAGCAGGTGATCGCGGCCGCCCACATCCTGAGCCATCCCTGCGGCGGCTCGATCGACGCGCGCGCCATCACGATCTCCACCGCTGGGATCGTTCCCTCGATCCGGCGGTACACGGCCGAGGCGCACAAGTTCCGCCTCGCCGTCTCGCTCACGCACGCCGACCCGCACAAGCGATTGCAGCTCATGCCGATCGAGCGGACCCATCCCACGCACGAGCTGGTGGCGGCGCTGCACGACCATGCCCGGGCGCGCCGCACCCGGGTGCTGGTCGAGTACGTGCTGCTGGGCGGAGTGAACGATTCGGCCGCGGATGCGGAGGCGCTGGCGCACCTCTTGGATCCAGGACTGGTCAAGCTCGATCTCATCGACGTGAACGGCGAGGTCGGCGGCTTCCGCAGGTCCTCGCGCGAGGCGCGGTCGGCGTTCCTCGACGTCCTGGGGCGCGCGGGCATGCCGTTCGCCATCCGCTATTCGGGCGGCCAGGACGTCGCCGCCGGTTGCGGGCAGCTGGCTGGCGGCGCCGGCGTGGGCGCCTCGCTGGCCTCGCGTTCCCGACGGGCGTGAACGTCGGATTCGTTTGTGTCGAAGAATGTCTCTCTGGAGGCCCCAGGCGGGGTCCGCCGTATAATGCCGCCAGGTGGCCAACGCGCCGCCTGGAGGGTCTTTCGGTCGTGAGTCGCACCCCGGTCCTCGCCTTCTCGTTCGTGCTTGCGACCTCGGTCGCGGCGCGCGCCGACGATGGTGCCGCCGCGAGCGGTGCGGCGCGGCCGTTGGAGCAGCGCCGCTACTATCCCCCGCCGCCCAGGCGCGATGCGCGAGAGGGATTTCTCTTCAGCTTCGGGGTCGGCGGCGGAACGGTCCGCTTCTCGGATCCAAACTACCTCCGGGCCGGCGCGCTCAACTTCGGCCTCCGCATGGGCTACGGTTTCTCCGACCGCTTCCAGCTGTTCGGCGACTTCAGCGCGGACGAGGCGTTCTACCCGGGGAGCACCCAGCTGACCAACTGGCTGGTCACGCTCCGCGGCCAGACGGTTCTGGTCGGCGATACCCTGGGGAACGGGCTCAACTTGAACCTCGGCTTCGGGTTGGGCGGCATCACGCTCCACGACAACGGCCTGGGCGACTACAGCTCTGGAGCCGCGCCGGCAGTCGTCGCCGGGATCTCGTACGACGTGCGCGTCGGCCGGCGCTTTGCACTCAGCCCCGAGGTCTACTTCAGCTACCACCAGGTGCCGAACGGCCCGGGGTTCGCGGACGATCAATTCTGGTCCGCCGGCTTCCGGCTGAACTTCTTGTGGTACAGCCCGGTGTATTGAGGCCTCCAACGAAAACGCCCGGCGCGGGCGCACCGGGCGGTCTCGGAACTGTTCGGAGACTTCTCTCTTAGGTCTTCCGGACGTTCGCTGCCTGCGGGCCCTTCGGTCCCTCCGTCACTTCGTACTCGACCTTCTGACCCTCGGCGAGGCTGCGGAACCCCTCCATCTGGATCGCCGTGTGGTGGACGAACACGTCCTTGCCGCCCCCATCCGGTGTGATGAATCCGTAGCCTTTTGCGTCGTTGAACCACTTCACAGTGCCTGTCGCCATCCTTCTGCCTTTCTCTAGCGGTCCCCGTCCGGGAGACCTCTTCAGTACAGCGTCAACGTCCCGGTGAAGCGAAACGCACACTCCGGGACGTCGCTGAGCATAGGTACCGACGCTCCGCGGGATCAAGGGGGCGTGCGGGGGCTCGTCGGCTTCCGGGGTAGGTGTTACTGCCCCTTCCGCGCAGCAGCGGTGGAAACCTGCTCAACCGTTGGGCAACCCAGTGCCCAGACGCCCGCGGGATGCAGGGCCAGCAGGCGCGCTTCCTGGGCCGTGAGCGTGGCCGTCCGGACCAGGCCCATCTCCCGGTGCCGCAGGACGAGTTGCACGCCGCCGTCGGGCAGGTGCCTGACGCGGGGCGGCTCGCCCCGCTCGCGCAGCTCGGTCAGACGCACTTCCAGGTCTCGCAGGTGGCGGTCGATGTGCAGCGCGCGCCGCGATTCCGCGTCGCCGAAGACGTGGAAATGCTTGTTGCGCGAGAGCGGGCGCGCCTCGTCGTGGAGGCGCTGCACCAGCCGGTAGAGGAACTCGCGCATGAGGACAGGCTAGCACCAGTCCCGCCGGGCGCCAGCGGTTTCCGCGCCGATTCGTGCGCCGCCGGGCTTGACTTCGGAACGCGAGAGCAGGTGGCGCGACGCGGCTTGACTGCGGGAGTGCGCTGTCAGGGGGACACCATGAGAACATGGTGTCCCCCCTCGCGCGCTCAGCGCACCGGATGCGCCTGCGCCGCGACCTGCTCGGCCAGCGCGTCGCGCTTCGCATCGTTGCAGTCGGAATCGTAACACCAGGCCTCGAGGACCAGGTGTCCCGGACCGTCGGGTGTGGTCAGCACCACGGTGGGGTTTTCCGCCGGGTTGTCCGCCACCGTCTTCGACCAGGTGCGCCCGCCCAGGGCCAGCTCATGCCCGTGCTCCACCGATCCCTCCCAGCGGAGGAGCACCAGGTGGACCCCATCCGCCGATCGGGCGTTTCCATCGGGTCCGGGGACCACGTCCCAGGGCACGCCTGCCTGGACCCCCTGCGCGCGCAGGGTGCGCGAGTGCGGATTCACCGCCCGGGCGATCGCCGCGCCTTCCATCCCGGCCAGGGCGAAGGAGGCGCCGACCAGTACGACCAGGGCGAACCGTCCCCAGGGCCGCGGCGGCAGCACTTGCGAGGGCGCCAGCAGGCCGAGCAGGATGCCGGAGAGGAACCCCCCGGCATGGGCGGCGTTGTCCAGCGGAAAGTTCGCCGCCTGGGCGCCGATCGCCAGCGCGAGGTTGATCAGCAAGTTGAAGAGCAGGGTGCGCCCCGCCGCCCTGCGCGCATCTGGCGCCAGCCGGTGCCGCAGCCGCCAGTACAGCGCGACGTGCGCGCCGAACAGGCCGAAGATCCCGCCCGACGCGCCCACCGCCTGCTGCCAGGGCGCGTGGCGCAGCGTGGAGGCGACGATGCTCGCGCCGCCGCCCGCGATGGCGGTCGCGGCGAAGAGGCCGAGCGCCACCACCGGGCCGAACAGCCCCTCGATGGGCCGCATGAGGATCCAGAGCGCGTAGGCATTGAACAGGAGGTGCAAGGGACCCGCGTGCAAGAACGCGTAGCTGCCCAGGCGCCACCAATCACCGTCCTGCACCGCGGCGGCGGAGAGGGATCCGAGGCGGAACAGGGCCACCGGGTCGGGGTCCAGCCCGCGGCCCAGCCAGGTCTCCGCGAGGAAGAGGATCCCGAGCAGCGCAAGCAGCGCCACCGTGGTGGGAGCGGGCGGGCGGTGGCGTTCCTCGGCGGCGCGGACCTGCGCGGAGCGAGCGTCCTCCGGCGTGCTTTCCGCGGCGTGCGGCAATCCGCCCAGCGGGTCCAGGTCGCTCACCGCGGGAGCCCCTGCGCGTCGTCCACCGCCGCCGACAGGCGCTTCTCGACGCCGGCCAGCGGACCCACGGCGCAGGCGACCAGGCCGTCGCGGCGGAAGGTGGCGCGCGCGACCCGACGCAGGTCCTCGGCGGTGACCGCTTCCAGCTTCGCGACGCGCTCGTCGAATCCCTCCGGCGCGCGAAAGAGCTCGGTGCCGCCGAACCAGCCGATCATCTCGCCCGCGGAGTCGAGCGCGAACTCGAGGCCGATCCGGTGGCGCACCTTGGCCCGGCGCAGCTCGTCCGGCGGGACCTCCTCGTCACAGAGCTCGGCCAGCAGGCGCAAGAGCTCCGCCAGCACCAGCGGCGCCTTGCGCGGGGCGCAAGCCGCCTCCACCTCGAAGACCGAGCAGTCGCTGAAGGTGTCGATCGAGCCGTGCACCGCGTAGGCGAGGCCTTTGCGTTCGACCACGTTGAGCTGGAGCCGCGCGGCGAGCCCGTCGTCGAGGATGCGGCGGAGCAGCAGCAGGGCGGGGAAGTCGGGGTGGTCCTCCGCCGCGGCGGCGAAGGAGAGGCGCAGCTCGGTCTGCGATTCGCGATGCTCCACTGCCACCAGCCTGGGCCCGCGCGGGCCCCGCGGCAGCGGCGTGTCAGTCACCACCGCGCCGGAAGGGAGGCCGCCGAAGGAGCCCTCGGCGAGGCGCAGCACCTCCGCATGGCGGACGGGGCCGGCGGCGCACAGCACCAGATTGCGCGCGCCGTATGCGCGGGCGTGGTGGGCCCGGAGATCGTCCTCGCGCAGCCCGCTGACCGTCTCCCGGGTTCCGGCGATCTTCTGCCCCAGCGGATGCCGCTCGAACAGTCCCCGCTTGGAAAGGTTGTCGAGGTCGACGTCCCGTCCGTCTTCGTCGACCTCGTCGAGGATCTCCTCCAGGATGACCTCGCGCTCGAGCTCCACCTCCTTGAAGAGAGGCCGCGCGAGCATGTCTCCGAGCACCGCGAAAGGAACCTCCATCCGGTTGGGGTGGATCGGCGTGTAGTAGTACCCGTGGTCCCGGGTGGTGACGCCGTTCAGGTTCCCGCCCACGTCCTCGACCAGGGTGTTGAGCGTGCGGCCGTCCGGATAGCCGGCGCTGCCGCGGAAGAACAGGTGCTCGAGGAAATGGGAGACGCCGTTGACGCGCGGGTCCTCGTGCCGGGAGCCGGCCCGCACGTAAGCGGCCAGCATCCCGGCGTGCAGGTGGGGCAGCTCGACCGTGACGACGCGAAGGCCGTTGCCGAGCACGCTCTTGTGCACCGGGTCCTTCATCGGGGCGCGCACCATAGCCGCCGCCGATAGGGCGGCGCTACGCTTTTCCACGGAATGGAAGCCATGTCATTTCTCCAGGCGCCTGGTCAGGAGTGTGCAATCGCCGCGGCGGCGGAGGGGCGGCTGCGGGCGCGCTCGTCCACGACCCCCGGCAGCCGCAGCGTGAAGGTGGTGCCCTGTCCGGGAGTGGACGCGCAGGTCAGCTCGCCCCCGTGCTCCTGGGCGATCTCCTGGGCGAGCGCGAGGCCCAGCCCGGTCCCACGCTCCTTGGTGGTGAAGAACGGGTCGAAGATGCGGGCGAGCCGCGCCGGCTCGATGCCCGGACCCGTGTCGCGGACCTCGACCAGCGCGGCGCCGTCCTGCGCGCGGGTCCCCACCGACAGCTTCCCGCCGCCGGGCATCGCCTCGCGCGCGTTGCGCACCAGGTTGAGCAGCAGCTGCCGGACCTGCGCCACGTCGGCGGCCACCTCGGGAAGATGCGGGTCGAGCTGCTGCTCGAGCCGGACGCCGGCAGCGACCAGCTCCGGACGGACGAAGTCCAACAGATCGCGGACGGTCTCGTTCAGGTCGGCCCGGATCACCTGCGGCTTGGGGACCCGCGCGTACCGCAGATATTCCTCGGTGACCGCGGCCAGGCGGTCCACTTCGCGCACGATGGCGTCGCAAAGTGCGGCCGCGGCCGCGCCTCCCTCCGGCGGATGCTCCCGCAGGCGCTCCCCCAGCTCCTCGGCGTTGAGGCTGATGGAGGAGAGCGGGTTGCGGATCTCGTGCGTGATTTGCGCGGCGATGCGGCCGATCGCAGCCAGGCGCTCCGAGCGCACCAGCGCCTCGCCCTGGGCGCGCAGCTCGCGCTCGCGGGCGGCGAGCCGCTGGGCCATGGCGTTGAACTCCCGCGCCAGCACCGCCAGCTCGTCCCCACCACCTTCCGGGACCGCCACCGCATCGGGAGCGCCCCTGCCCAGCTTCTGGGCGGCCTCGGTGAGGCGAGCGATCGGGGCCAGGGCGCGGTTCGACCGCCAGGTGACGAGGAGCCCGACTCCGAGCGCGACCAGGGACAGTCCGATGATCGCCCAGCGCGCGTTGCGCTCCTGTCGCTCGGCCTCCGCCAGCCCGCCGTTCATCTGCTCCTGGATGACGTTGAGCAGCGTGCGGATCTCGTGGTCCACCCGGCGCTCGCTGGTCTTGAGGCGCGCGATCTGGTCCTGCGCTCCGGGCAAGTCCTCCGCGGCCACCCGCCCCTGCCGCGCCAGAAGCTGGGCCAGTGTGGTGGCAGCCTGGTCCTCGTCGGCGATGCGGGCGGCGAGAAGCTGCAGCCGGGCGTCGATGCGGTCCAGCGCGGCGCGGTCGCGGTCGCTGGCTCCCTCCCGCGCCGACTGGACCTGCACGCGCGCCCGCGCCAGCCGCTCGTCGGCGACGCGCGCGAAGTAGGTGCGGTCGAGCCCGATCAGGCTGGCGCGCTGGGCGGGATCGGCCTCCGCCAGCAGGCGGTCGGTGGAGCGTTCCCGCTCTTTCTGGAAGGCCTCCAGGCTGCCGGCGATCCGCGTCAGCGGGAAGTAGCCGCTCGACACCAGGCTCAAGCCCTGCCCGATGCGGTGCATCTGCACGATTCCAAACAAGGAAATGGCGCCGCTCATCGCCAGGACAGCCGAGAAGCCCAAGAACACCTTGGTGGCGATCGAGAAGCGCATTCCCCACATCCTATCCCGAGAAGGAGCGCGCGCCCCCGGAGATCGTGTACAACTTGGGGGTATGCGACGCGCGCTCCTCCTCGCCGGGCTGGCCCTGGCCGCCTGCGGGTCCGCCGCCGTTCCCGGGCGGGCCCAGGTGCCGGGATTGGACCGTCTTTCCGGCGAGCTGACGGTGGTCGAAGTGGAGCTGCCCGGGGCCGACCTGGCCGCCGTGCGCGGCCCGTCGGGGTGGGTGCTGGTGGGGGCGTCGCTCGAATCCGACCGGGTAGTGGGCGGCACCGCTCCCGACTGCGCCCTGAGGCGGACGGCTTCCGGCGCTCTGGCCGCGCAGACCGGAAAGTGCGGCAGCCTGCTGGGCGCGTACGCGGCCCTGGACCGCTCGCGCGCATTCCTCATCTCCGCGGGCGCCGAGGCGCTGCCGCCTGCTCCGATCGTCGCGGACGCGGCGGAAGCGCCGGCCGGCCTGCGGTACGTGCCGGAGGCCGACGCGTTCACGCTCGCCGCCGGCCCGCCTGGGGCGCGCATCCCCGCCGCTCTGAACCCGGGGGCCGTGGCGCGTGAAGCGGCTCGCCGGCAGCTCCGGAACGTGGCGCGCACCCACCCGGACGAGGCGGAGGGAGTGGCGCTGTTCCTCGGCGCGGCGGTGGCGGCCGACCCCGGTTACCTGGGCGCCTCCGACGGCGAGGGCGATCCGACCGGCGAGCTGGACCTCTCGCGCCCGTTGCCCGCGGGCGCGCCTGTCCCGGCAGTCCTCGCCGGCGCCTTGTGGGCCTGGGCGGATGCGTCGGGCGATCCGATGGGAGCCGCGCGGGCGGCGCTGGCGGCGGTCCGCGCGCTGGGCGAGCGTCCGGACGCGGGAGGGAAGGCCGCGCTATTGTCGCTCGTCGCCGGGCAGCTCGAGGGGGCCGAGAGGGATCAGGCCTGCGCGGTGTTCCGGGCCCGCCTCGCCTCCTCGGGCATCGAGGCGTGCCCGTAGCGTGATTTTCTCTCGCGGACCCGGCGCGACGCGGTCTAGAACGGCTCCATGAAGGCTCCCGGGGAGATGCCGCCGCACCTGGTGCAGTTCCTGCTGGGCGGGCAGACGTGCGTCGTGGCTGTCGTCGACGAGCGAGCCCGCCCGATGACGGCGCTGATGACCTGGGTGGTCGCCCGAAATCCGCAGACGCTGACCATGGCCGTGGACACGCGCGGCCAGGCGCTGCGGCACATTCGCGGGAATCCGCACGTGGCGATCGAGGTGCTGGGCGACGACCTCTGCTACGGCCTGCGCGGCACGGCGGTGATCGAGAAGGAGCGGATGCAGTCCCCGCCCTTTCCTTGCGCGCTGGTCGCCGTTCGCATCGAGGACGTCCGCGACCACGGCGCGGCCGGGGTGAAGTTCGTCGGGCCCAGATACAGCTACCACTCGGGCAAGGAGCACCGCAGCGAGATCGAGAAGGCAGTCTTCACCGAGCTGATGGGCCCAGCCCCGACGATTTGACCCGAGGATTCGCGTCGCCCGGGCCGCGGGTTTTGGGGTACGCTGCTGCGTCTCTGGTTTGGACGGAGCGCATCCATGACGGGAATTGCATTCGTCGTCGCGGTCATCTCGCTGATCCTGGCGGTCGTCTTCTGGCTGCAGGGCCGCTCGGCGGCCGAGGCGGTGGCCGGCCTGAAGGCCCAGGCGGACGCCGCGCACAGGGAAGCCGACGAGGCCCGGGGGCAGGCGCAGAAGGCGCAGGCGGAGGTCAAGGCGCGCGCCGCGCAGATCCTCGAGGCGCGAGAGAAGCTCAACGAGCTGCGCAAGCGCGGGCAGGAGAAGGGGCAGCCCAAGCGCGGCGCCCGCGAGGCCGAGCTGGAGGACCTCGCGCACGCGCGCCGGCTGGTGGAGGAGGCCCACGCCGCCGAGCAGCACGCGCGCAAGGACCTGGCCGCGTCGCAGACCGAGATCGCCTCGCTGCGCGCCGAGCTGGACCGCGCGCAGGCGCGGGCGCGCGAAGTCGTGCCGCCTCCTCCTGCCGCGACGCTCCCCAGCGACCCGGCCAGGCTACGGGAGGCGGAGGAGCAGCGGGGCCGGCTGGAGAAAGCGCTCAAGGAGACAGAGGCCGCGCTCCGCGAGCAGCGCGAGAAGGAGCGCGCCGCCCGCGAGGAATTGAAGAAAGCGCGCGGCCGGGCCGAGACGAACAACCGGGTCTACCTGGTCACCAAGGGCGAGTTGGAAGTCACTCGCGAGCGTCTCGCCCAGGCCGAGAAGGCCCTCTGGAAGGCGGGCCTTAAGGTGCCGCCGCCGTCGCACAAGGAGCGTCCCAAGGCGACCGGTCCGGCGGCCGCCGAACGCCCGAGCTCCGAGGGCAAGGCGAGCGCCGGTCAGCCGCCCGAGCCCACGTCCGCCGAACCTCCGTCGGCGGGAGCAGAGCCCATCTCCGCGGCCGCGGCGCAGCCGAACGGCATCGAGGCGCGCCACCCCGGCGAACCGGACGCCGATTCCGCTCATTGAGCTTCAGTGGAGCACGCGTTCCAGCAGCGAGAGCAGCTGCGGCGCTTCGAACGGCTTGGAGAGATATCCCGCCGCGCCATAGCGCGTCGCGATCTCCCGCAGCTCTTCCTTGGCGCTGATGAGGACCACGGGGACTTCGCTGCTGGCGGGCAACCCCCGGATCCCGCGGAGGAACGCCTCGCCGTCCAGCAGCGGCATGCGCAGATCGAGCAGGATGATGTCCGGACGGAAGTCGGGCAGCACCGAAATGGCCTCGACCGCGTTGCGCGCCACCGAAACGGCGTAACCCTCCATGTTCAGGAGGTCCGCCATGCCGTCGCGGAACCCCTCCTCGTCGTCGATGATGAGGATTCGGCGCCTGGGAGTTTCGGCCTTCGACCTCACCACTTCACCTCGGGTGTATCCTACACCTGCGCCGTCAGGTGTCTGCAAGGCCGGCAAGACAACTGTGCGCACGGTTTCCCCGGATACGACTGGGTAGTTTCGACGCCGCAAGGCGGCGCTGACCGACCTGATCGCCTTGACTTGCCGCGTTGCTTCCAGTACATCGGCCGCCCGTTCTGGCGTCCGCCGAAGTGGTGGAATTGGTAGACACGCCAGATTCAGGGTCTGGTGGGGGCAACCCCGTGGAGGTTCGAGTCCTCTCTTCGGCACCAGTCGCCGCGAACGGAAGATTCCACGGGGATCCGGGCCCTGAGACCGGATCCCCCGCTTTTTCTGCCGTGGACTGCCGGGCGTTGAAAGACTAGCTGGATTTCCCGCCGCCTCGATTGCCGGTGCCGCTCGGAGGGGGCGTTCGCTCCCAGATGCGAGCCCGCGCCGCCTCGTGGCAAGGCCTGCAGAGGCTGTCGCTTTCAGTGCCTCGGCGAGGGCAGGGCTTTTGACCCGCGCATTGTTCGCAGCCTTTGCACGCGCAATGGTCTGTCTGCCCCACGATCGTGCTCCTCTCTCGCCTGATATTATTACACGCGGGCGCAGCGCGGCGAGCCGCGCCCCCCGTCCGCAGATCACCGCGAGTCACTTCGATCTACCGACAGACGCGCACCCACTCGCAGCTGGCCTAGACTATCGTGCCGAGCGGCTCCTTGGCGCTCACGGGAGATTGCAGGTGACACCCCTGTCGCAGGCGTTGGCTGAAGTCGAGGCGCGCAGCCGGGCGCTGCCCGCCGAAGAGACGCCGCTGGCCCAGGCGGGTGGGCGGGTGCTGGCGCAGCCGATCGGCGCCGCGCGCGACCTGCCGGCTACCGACATCTCGATGATGGACGGGTACGCGCTTCGCGCCGCCGACGCGGCCGGCGCGCTGCGGGTCGTGTACGAAGTGGCGGCGGGCGATGCGCCGCCTGCCCACGCGTTGGAGCGCGGCGAGGCGGCCCGCATCTTCACCGGGGCGCCGGTGCCCGCGGGCGCAGACTCCGTGGTGATGCAAGAGCACGCCTCGCGCAATGGCGCCGAGCTCCGCATCGGTCCCGCCCACACTCCGAAGCCCGGGCAGCACATTCGTAGCCGCGGCGAGGAAGTGCGGGCAGGGGTTACCGTGCTGCCGGCGGGAACGCTGCTCGGCGCGGCTGAGCTGTCGCTCGCCGCGGCGTGCGAGGCGGCGCGGGTGCAAGTGCACCGCAGGCCGCGCGTCGCCGTGCTCACCACGGGCGACGAGCTGGTGGCGCTCGGCCAGGAGCCCCCGCCGGGGAAGCTGGTGGAGACCAATTCGCACGCGCTGGCGCAGCTCGCGCGCGAGGCGGGCGCGGAGCCGCTGTTCCTCGGCATCGCGAAGGACAGCGTGGAGCAGATCGCGGGGAAGCTGGGCGGCGCGGAAGCCGACGTGCTGGTCACCACCGGCGGCGCCTCGGTGGGCGATCACGACCACGCCCAGGCGGCGCTGGAACGGCTGGGCGGCAAGCTGATCTTCCACACCGTGGCCATCCGGCCGGGGAAGCCCGTCCTGTTCGGGACGGCGTCGCGAGGACGGCTGGTGTTCGGCCTCCCCGGAAATCCCGCCGCAGCGATGCTGGGATTCGAGCTGTTCGTGCGCCTCGCGCTCCGCATCCTGTCCGGCGACCCGCAGCCGCGGCGGCCGCGGGCCCGCGCCGAGTTGCGCGGCGGCAGCCTGTCGCGCGTTCCCGGCCTCACCTTCTTCCCCCGCGGCCGCGCCTCGATCGAAGCAGGCCGCCTCGTCTTCGCGCCGGGGGTCCAGCAATCCTCGATGCAGATCAGCTCGTGGTCGGCCGTGAACGCCATCGCGCAGATCGAGCCGGGCGAAGGAAGACTCAACCCTGGCGACGCGGTCGACGTTCTTCTGCTGGCCGCTCCGGAAGCTGCTTGACGAGCTTCGCCGGGGCCACGGTGCGATAGCTTTCCTCGATCCAGTCGAGCAGCAGCGGGACGGGCACCTTTTCCTTCGCCTCGAAGCCAGCGGTCACCCAGCCGGAGGCGCCCAGGCCGTAGCCGGTCGCCTCGGCGAAGGGGAGGCTCGAGAGGGCGGCCTCGAAGCTGTGCGGCAGCTTGCAGGTGACGTGCAGCCCGCCGCGCTGCAGGCCGAAGAAGACGAACACCTTCTTGCCGACCTTCACCACCGTCTCGCCCCACGGGTGGTCCTTCCAGGCGTCCGGGTAGGCGAGGGCGGACTCGAGCAGCTTCTTCTTCGCTTCCCCGACGGTCATTCCCGCTCGTCCAGCCAGCGCATCTGGATCGCCTCGAGGATCTTCTCGCCCGACTTGTTCGGGTCGTCGGAGAAGCCGGGCAGCTCGCGGACCCACCGGTGCAGATCGGTGAAGCGCACGCTCAGCGGATCCACGCCGGGGTGCTTCTCGAAGAGCAGGATGGCGATGTCCTCCACGTCGGTCCATTTCAGTTGCTTGGGCATGGCGGACCTCACTTCTTCGGCGGCCAGAGGCCCTTCGCCTCGGCCTCGTGCCGCTCCTTGGGGTGCTCGTCGTACCACGTCTTCTCGGACTCCTCGGTAATCTGGACTTCGACGTCCTGGTGGTCCAGCTCCGCCTGGCAGCCGAGCCGCGAGTACGGTTTCACGTCGAAGGCCTTGTCGAGGATGTCCAGCTCCGCATCCTCCGGCTCGCTGAGCGAATCGAATCCGTTCTTCACCCAGACGTGGCAGGTCGAGCACGAACAGACTCCCCCGCAGGCCGATCCGTGCTTGGCGCCCAGCTCCGTCGATGCTTTCAGCAGATTGGTGCCGGCCGGAACCTCGCCTTCCGCTTCGAGCTGGCCGCGCGGGTCGTAGATCCTGACCTTCGGCATCAGTCGTCTCGCAAGGCGGAATATGCCTTCCGCGCATGGTCCGAGAGCTCGCCCTGGTCGAACTCGCCGACCGAGTGACCTTTGAGCGCGCGCTCGATCCCGCGGTCCATCACCCGCTTGGCGAACTCGGCGCTGACGTGGTCCAGGCGCTGGATGGCATCCTGCACGGCGCGGTGGTCCTTCCCCGTGGATGCATCGCGCAGCGCCCGCATGGCCGCCTCGATCGCCTGCCGCTCCTCGGGCGCGAGCAGGTCGCCGTTGTTGTCGATCTGCTGCTCGGCCGCCTTGAGGATCCGCTGCGCCTCGACGCGGGCGTCGATGAGCAGGCGGGCCTGCACGTCCTCCTCGGCGTGCTCGATGGAGGCGAGCAGCATCCTCTCGATCTCCTCGTCGGTCAGGCCGGCGGACGGCTTGACGGTGATGCTCTGCGACACCCCGGTGAGCTGCTCGCGCGCGGTCACCGAGAGGATGCCGTCGGCGTCCACCTGGAACGTGACCGCCACCCGCGCCAGGCCGGCGGGGAGGGGCGGGATGCCGGAGAGGCGGAAGCGCGCCAGGGACCGGTTGTCCTGCACCAGCTCGCGTTCGCCCTGCAGGACGTGGATGTCCATGCCGGTCTGCCCATCGGCGAAGGTGATGAACTCCTGGCTGGCGCTGGTCGGAATCGTGGTGTTCCGCTGGATGAGCTTCTCCACCAGCCCGCCCATCGTTTCCAGGCCCAGGCTGAGCGGCGCCACGTCGAGGAGCAGCACGTCGTGCTGCGGCTTCTCCGCGGTGAGCAGGTCGGCCTGCACCGCCGCGCCGAGCGCCACCACCTCGTCCGGGTCGATGTCCGAAAGCGGCTGCATTCCGAACAGCTCGCGCACGAACGCGCGCACGGCGGGAACGCGGGTGGAGCCGCCCACCAGGATCACTCCGTCCAGCCCCTTGCCCTCGAGCACGCCCGCGTCCTTCAGCGCCCGCCGGCTGGGCGGCCCGGTGCGCTCGACGAGCGGCCGGATCACCTCGTCGAGCCGGGCGCGCGTCACGGTGCGCTTCTTTCCGCCCAGGGCCACCTCGACGGAATCGCTGTCCGTCAGCGCTTCCTTCGCCGCCCTGGCGGCGTCTATCGCTTCGCGTACGAGTCGAGGAGTGGGCTCGCCGGGGAGGCCCGCCAGGAGCGATTCCGCCAGCGCGCGGTCGAAATCGTCGCCGCCCAGCGCCGAGTCTCCTCCCACGGCCTTCACCTCGAACACGCCTTCCACGAGCTTCAAGATCGAGATGTCGAAGGTCCCGCCGCCCAGGTCGTAGACGGCGAAGGTTCCTTGGCTGCGCTTGTCGAGGCCGTACGCCAGCGCGGCCGCGGTGGGCTCGTTGAGCAGCCGGAGCACGTCGAGCCCTGCCAGCCGCCCGGCCTCCTTGGTGGCCTGGCGCTGCGCATCGTCGAAATAGGCCGGAACGGTCACCACCGCCTGGCGCACTTGCATGCCGAGCTGCTCCTCGGCTCGCAGCTTCAAGGCGCGGAGGATCTCCGCCGAGACCTCGACGGGCGTCACCGGGCGCCCGCGCACTTCGAATCGCACCGTGCCGCTCTCGCCTGGGGCGAACCGGTACGGCGACAGCCGGCGCGTCTCGGGATCGGCGGAAGTCTTCCCCATGAATCGCTTGACGCTGGAGATCGTGTCGCGCGGCGCTTCCGGCGCCAGCCTGCGCGCCGCCCTCCCCACTACCGGCGTCTTGTCGCCGGTGTAGGCGACGACGCTGGGAAGGAGCGTGGATCCCTCGTCCACCGGGAGCGCACGCGGCTTCCCCGCCCCGCTGGCGGGGTCGGGGCGGACCACCGCGACCAGCGAATTGGTGGTGCCCAGATCGATGCCGACCGCCGCAGTCGCGCACGCTTCCTTGGCGCGCCCTTCGCCCGGCTCGGCGATCTGGAAGAGCGCCATCTCAGATCTCCGCCGCCCGGCCCTCGACCTCGTCGAGGTAGCGCGCGTAGTAGCGCAGCCGCGCGAGCAGCTGGCCGGCCTGCTGGAGCTGGGCGTCGCTGGGGCGCTCCTGGCGCAAGAGGCGCGCGATCTCGTCCATGGCCTCGTGCCGCTTGCCGCGGACGCCTTCCGCCAGCCGCGCGACGGCCTCGGGTCCTCCCTCGCTCTTCGCCTCCAGCAGCTTCTCGCGATCCTCGAGCGCCTGCTCGAGAAATTCTTGCGGCATGACCGCTGCTCCGCCGCGCTCCTCGCCGGCGACCTTCACTCCGCGCAGCGCGAGCAGCTGCTCCGCGCGGCGCACCGGATCGCGCAGGGTGCGGTAGGCGTCGTTCAGCAGCGTGGTCTGTTCCAGGGAGAAGCGGCGCTCGCGCGGCGTCGCCCGGGCGAACCGGTCGGGGTGCAGCTTGCGCGAAAGCGAGCGGAACGTCTCTTCCAGCGCCCGCTCGTCCAGCTCGTACGACCGGGGCAGCCCCATCACGGCGAACCGGTCCACGACGCCCTCCGGCTGGGGCGGAGGCTGTACCTTGCCGCAGGAAGGGCACAGCGCGTCCGTGGGAGCGCGGGCCGCCCCGCAGCTCCAGCAGGCCTTCGGGCTCTCGGGCATGCGATCTAGCTCGGTTTAGACCGAGAACGATTCGCCGCAGCCGCATTCGCTGCGCTGCTGCGGGTTCAGGAACTTGAAGCCCTTCTGCTGAAAGGTATCCACGAAGTCGAGGGTGGTTCCGTTCAGGTAGAGGAGGCTCTTCGGGTCGACGTAGACCTTCGCGCCGCCTTCCTCGAACAGGCGGTCCTTGGCGCGCGGCTGATCGCAGAACTCGATCACGTACGACAGGCCCGAGCAGCCGCCGCCCTTCACGCCCAGGCGGATGCCGCTCTGCGACCCCGCCTGCGGGCGCTTGGCCACCTGCTCCAGGATCTTCTCGGCGGCCTTCGGCGTCAGGTGGATGGCTGCCTCGGCCATGCCTACTCCGCCCTCCGCTCCTGGGTCTGTGCGGGGGCCGGCGCCTGCTGCCCGGCGCGCTTCTTCTTCCAGTCGGCGATCGCCGCTTTGATGGCATCCTCCGCCAGGACGGAGCAGTGGATCTTCACCGGAGGGAGCGACAGCTCCTGGGCGATCTGGGTGTTCTTGATGGTGAGCGCCTCGTCCACCGACTTGCCCTTCACCCACTCGGTGACGAGCGAGCTGGAGGCGATGGCCGAGCCGCACCCGAACGTCTTGAACTTGGCGTCGAGGATCTTGCCGTCCTCGCCGATCTTCACCTGCAGGCGCATCACGTCGCCGCAGGCGGGCGCCCCCACCAGCCCCGTGCCCACGTCCGGGTCGGACTTGTCCAGCGTCCCGACGTTGCGCGGGTTCTCGTAGTGGTCCAGGACCTTGTCGCCGTACGCCATGTTCTTTCTCCCTCGGACTGCAAGATCTAACAATTTGGATGCATCTGGTCCAGATTGGGTGCCCGATCAGGCGTTCAGTGGGCCGCCCACTCGATCTTCGAGAGGTCGATTCCCTCTTTGGCCATCTCGTAGAGGGGGCTCATGGCCCGCAGCTTGTTCACCTGGTCGACCACGTACTTCCCCACGAAATCCACCTCGGGCTCGGTGTTGAATCGGCCGACGCCGAACCGGATTGAAGTGTGGGCGAGATCTTCGCTCACCCCACACGCGCGCAGCACGTAGGAAGGCTCGAGCGAAGCGCTGGTGCAGGCCGAGCCGGAAGAAACGGCCACGTTCTTGATGGCCATCATCAGCGCCTCGCCCTCGACGTAAGCGAAGCTGACGTTGAGGTTCCCGGGCAGCCGGTGCTCGGGGTGCCCGTTCAGCTCCAGGTGATCGAGGTGCGCGAACAGGTAGTCCTGCAGCTTCCGCCGCAGCTTGCCGGTGCGCAGCCCTTCCTCCGGCATCTCGCGCTGGGCCAGCTCCGCGGCCGAGCCGAACCCCACGATGGCAGGGACGTTCAGGGTGCCGCTGCGCATGCCGCGCTCGTGGCCGCCGCCATCGATGATGGGGGCGATGCGCACCCGCGGCTTGCGGCGGACCCACAGGGCGCCGATGCCCTTCGGCCCGTAGAACTTGTGCGCGCTGATCGAGACCAGGTCGACCTTCATCCGCTCGACGTCGAAGGGTAGCTTTCCAATCCCCTGCACCGCGTCGCAGTGGAAGAGGACGCCCTTCTGCTTCACCACCGCGCCGATCTCCGCGATGGGCTGGACGGTCCCGATCTCGTTGTTGGCGAACATGATCGAGACCAGGATGGTCTTGTCCGTGATGGCGTCCCGGACCTGCTCCGGGGAGACGCGGCCGTACTTGTCGACCTCCAGGTAGGTGACCTCGAACCCCTGGCGCTCCAGCCGCTTGCAGGTGTCCAGCACCGCCTTGTGCTCGGTGCGGGTGGTGACGATGTGGTTGCCCTTCTCCTTGTAGAACTCGGCCACGCCCTTGATCGCCAGGTTGTCCGACTCGGTGGCGCCGGAAGTGAAGACGATCTCCTTCTCGTTGCCGCCGATCAGCCCCGCGATCTGCTCCCGCGCCTTCTCCACCGCCTCTTCCGCCTTCCAGCCGAAGGCGTGGCTGCGGCTGGCGGCGTTGCCGAACTCGGTGGTCAGGTAAGGCATCATCGCCTCGAGCACGCGCGGATCGAGCGGTGTCGTGGCGTTGTTGTCCATGTAGATGGGGAGCTTCAGCATCTCGTCGCCTCGAGGATTCCGGTCACAATGTGGACTGAATCAGGTCTATTATAGTCCGGGGCAAGGTGCGTCAAGGCGCTGAGATTCGGGGACACCATACGCAACTCAGCGGTCCAGGAAGCATCGGTGTGGAGAATTGCGTATGGTGTCCCCGAATCTCCCCGCGGTGAGGTCGGCACGGATGGCGAACAGGAAATGGGTAGTGCGGATCGTCCTCGCGCTGGGCGCTGCGGCGCTCCTCGCCGGCCTGCCCGGTCTGTTGACGCAGAGCGTCGGTCCGGGGACGGACCTGTCCAGCAAGCTCGGGCTGGGCGGCGGAGTGGGCGCGGCCACCTTTGCGGTGCTCTTCCTGGCTGGGGTGCTGACGAGCCTCACGCCGTGCGTCTACCCGCTCATCCCCATCACGGTCAGCGTGTTCGGCGCACGGCAGGTGGAGCACCGGTCCCGCTCGGTCGCCCTCTCGGCGACCTACGTGGCCGGGATCGCCGTGACGTACTCCGCCTTGGGCATCTTCGCGGCGCTCTCCGGGAAGGCGTTCGGCTCCGCGCTGTCGTCGCCCTGGGTGGTGACGGTCCTCGCCGTGTTCCTGCTTGCGCTGGCGGCGAGCATGTTCGGCGCCTTCGACTTGAACCTCCCTCCGTCCCTGCAAGAGAAGCTCGGCATCGTGCGGGGATCGGGATTCGCGCACGCGCTGGGCATGGGCCTGGTGGCCGGGATCGTCGCCGCGCCCTGCACCGGTCCGGTGCTGGCCGGCGTGCTCACGTACGTTGCGACGCGCAGGTCGGCGGTCCTCGGGTTCTGGATGCTGTTCAGCTACGCGCTCGGCATGGGGCTCCTGTTCTTCCTGCTCGGGGCGACCTCGTTGAAGCTGCCGCGGTCGGGCGCCTGGATGGAGACGGTGAAGAGCGTGCTCGGCGTGGCGCTGGTCGCGGCGGCGTTGGGGCTCCTGCTGCCGCTCCTGCCCCGGCCCGGGCAGCTTCCGGTGGGCCCGCGCGCGGTGGCGATCGCCTCGGCGGCCCTGGCGTTTGCGGCAGTGGTGGCGGGCGCGCTCAGCCTTTCGTTCCACGCGGGCCGGCGCGAGCAGGCGGTCAAGGCCGGCGCGCTCGTTCTGCTGCTGGGCGCAGTCGGTCTGCAGATGGGCTGGTTCGGCCAGGCGCGCGTTCCGGAGATCCCCTGGCTGCACGACGAGCGCGCCGCGCTGGAACAGGCCCGCGCCACCGGAAAAGGCCTGTTGATCGACTTCTCGGCGGAGTGGTGCGCAGCGTGCAAGGAGCTGGATCAGCATGTCTTTTCGCATCCGGCCGTGAAGGCGGAGGTGGCCGAGCGCTTCGTACCGCTCAAGGTCGACGCCACCGAGGAGACGGACGAAGTGAGCCGCCTGGAGACGAAGTACGGCGTGCCGGGGCTCCCGACCGTCCTCTTGATGGCCTGCAACGACCCGCCGCCCCAGCAGCAGGAGTGCGCGGTCCCGCAGGACGGTCCCGGCCGCGTGACCGGCTTCATCCCACCCGACGAGATGATCGAGCGGATGAGGCGGATCCAATGACGGCTCGGGGGTTGTGGGGCCCGGCCTGCGGGGTTCTCCTGACCGCGCTGGGGTGCGGGGGGCGCGTGCCGGAGCAGGCGTTGCGGGACGAGCAGGCGCGGACGCGCCAGTACCGCGACGCGTACGAGACCACCGCGGCGGAGCTTGCCGCGGCCAAGGCCCGCCTCTCCGAGTTGGAGAAGCGGTGCTCGCCGCCTCGATGAGGTTCTAGTCCAGGGACCTGGCCAGGCCGCGCTTCAGCGCGTCGTCCAACAGCGCAGGGCGAGGAGGGCGAGTCCGAGCGCGGGGCGCAGCATGGGCACACCTCCGGAGGAAGGTGTCCGGGCCGGCCGGCCGGTTTCAGTCGCCCCCTGCGCGCAGCGAACGACGCACCGCGGCGAGCAGGTTTTCGGGCGCGAACGGCTTCTCCACGAATCCGTCGGCCCGCAGCTCGCGCGCGGCGGCAGCCACTTCGCGGTCCGCGGAAAGGAGGACCACGCGAGGGTTCAGGCCCTGCCGGCGGATCTGCTCCACGACCTGGCGGCCGTCGATGTCCGGCATCCTCAGATCGAGCACCAGGGCGTCCGGGGGCGGACCGCGCTGGATCTTGTCGAGCGCGGCGCGCCCGCTGCCGGCCCAGTCCGCCGCGACGTCGTGCTCGGACAGGTACTCGGCCAGCATCTTCGCGATGGCCTCGTCGTCGTCGACGACCAGGACCCGCCCGGCGCCGGCCGCTTTCTTCTCCGCGGGCTGCGCATGGAGAGGCAGCCGCAGCACCAGCGCGTCCGGGTCCGCCCGCAGCTCGCCGCCGTGCAGCGCGACGGAGTGCCGGGCGATGAACAGCGCCATCCCCAACCCCTGGCGCGCGGACTGCGGCTCCTCCCAGCGGGGCTCGAACGCTTGCGCCAGCTCCTGGATGGAGAGCCGGGCGCCCACCCAGCTGACGCGCAGCTCCGCGTAGCTCTGGTCGCGGAGGAAGCGCAGGCTGAGAGGAGAGCCGAGCGAGCGGGCGCGCAGCACCAGCGCCCCGATGGTCCGCTCGATGCGTTCCCGGTCCGCGTTCAGCGGTAGCCGGTCCTCACCCTCCACCAGGATCTCTTCCCGCGCGCCGAGCCTGCGCACGGAGCGCAACGCCGACTCCACCAGCTCGCCCATTTCGCAAGGCTCCTGGTGGAGGACGAAGCGCTGCATCTCCAGGCGCGAGACCTCCAGCATCTCCTCGAGCAGCCCGTGAAGGCGCTCCGCCTGGCGTTCGAGGATCTCCACCGCGGCGGGATCGGCCTTCTCGCCCTTCTCCATCCGGCGGGAGAGCGAGTACGCGAACCCCTTGATGCTGGTCAGCGGCGTCTTCAGCTCGTGGGCGGCGAGGCTCAGGAAGCGGTCCTTGCGGGCCTCGCGCTCGGCCGCGGCCAGCACCGCGCCGGCGCGCAAGAGCAGCGGCTCGAGGGGCTTCAACGCCACCGGTTTGTCCGGCGCGAACCGGAGCACCAGGGCGCCCACCACCGCGTTGCTCATCCGCAGCGGGATGCTCACGGCGCGCGACACGCCCTCGCTGCGGCGCTCCGGCGAGTTGGTCTGCAGCGTGCGCGCCGCCAGGTCCGCCGCCGGCACTCCCCCGTCCTGCCCGAAGAGCACCGGGCCCGAAGGTCCCCGGCCGAAGACCGCCGCAGCCTCGGCGCCCGACAGCTCGCGCGCGATGTGTGCGATGCGGGAGGCGAGCCCGGCCGTGCTCTCTCCCGCGAGCGCGGCATCGGCGAGCTCCGTGGCCGCTCCCGACGCGTGCCAGGCCAGCGCCAGGCGGCGCAGCCAGAGCGTCCGGCGGGACCCGGGCGAGCGCCATGCCCTGCGCAAGAGGCCGCGGACGATCAGGAAGGCGTCGCGGAGGAAGGCCAGCGCGCTTCCTACCCGCGCCTGGCGGAAGCGGAGGGCCAGGGCGGCGGCCCGGCCGGACCTCGTGGCGAGGACGAGCGCCGGCCGGCCGCGACGGCGAACGGCGGTGAGAAAGCCGCGTCCCCTCGGAACGTCGCGCAGGTCCATCAGCTCCCTGCCCGGTAGGGGTCCGACTTCGAGACCCCTTTCTAATCTGGGCAGGCCGCCGCGCCTGCGGGAGTGTGAAATAAGACGGAATTCCGTGTGGGATGACGTCGGCACGGCGCCTGCACACAGGCGGCGGCGTGATCGGCATCGCACTTCTCTGTGCTGCGGCTGCAGCGGGGGAGCCCGGCCTTCTGGAGGCGCAGGCGGCCGCGCAGCGGACGGCGGGCGGGACGGCGGCCGACGATGCGGCCCGCACTACCCGGCTCCGGCGTTCGCACTGGGCGCCCGTCCTCCGCGGGCAGATCCTCCGCCGCGACGACCTGCGCGACCGGGCCGGCGAGTTGCGCGGGTATCCCCTGGTCCAGCAGGACTGGAGCGTCGCGAACACCTGGTCGGTGACCTTGACCTGGGACTTCGGGCAGCTCGTATACGCGCGCGAGGAATCGCAGCTGGCGCTCGCCCACGTCCACCTCGCGCGCGCGCGGCGCGAGGCCGCGGACCGCGCCGCCGAGCTGTGGGTCGAACGGCGGCAGAGACGGGCCTCGATGATTGCGCTGACCGGCCCGGCCCGGCGGGAGGCGGCGCTGGAGCTGCTCCGGGTGACCGCGGAGCTCGACGCCGTGACGGGTGGCTTGTACCGCGACGTGCTCGCGCGGGAGGAGGCGGAGCTGGCCGGGGAGGGCGGATGAGGAGCGCCTGGTGGGCCCTCGCCGCCTGCGCCCTGGCGACGGGATGCGCGCGCGTCGAGGCGTCCGGCGGCGGCGACGGCGGGACGAACGGCCCGCCGCGCATCGCCGATCTGCAGCCGCCTCCGGGCGAGGTCGACCCGGAGGCGCGGTTCCACGTGGTGTTCAGCGAGGCGATGGACGAGGGAGTCCTGCTCGCCTCCACCGGGCGTAGCGAGACGGTGGTGCTCGCGCCGGATGCGCTGGTGGAGCGGGCGGCCGCGGCGATCGAGCATTCCCGGCTCTCCGCGGAGGAGCGGTCCCTCCTGGTCGCGGCGCGCGCGTCGATCTCCGCAGGGGCCGCCGAGCTGGACCTTTCGCCGGAGAAGCCGCTCTCGCCGGGCGGCTATTGGCTGCTCGCCTCGACGCGCCTCAAAGACGCCGCCGGGCACCACCTGCAGGCGGCAGCCCGGTTCCATTACACGGTCAGCGCCGCGCCGGTCGCGCCCGCCCTGATCGCGCCGCCCGCGGGATCCACGGCGGCGGCGAATCTGCTCCGGGTCCGTGTCTCGGTCCCGGAGGGTGGCGGGACGCTGAGCGTCCTGGGGCCTTCCGGAGCGATCGCCGAAGCGGCAGCCACCCGGGGAGCGGTCGAGCTGCCGCTCTGCCCGGCCTGGGCCGGCTCGGGATGCGCGGCCTTGAGGGCGGGGCAGACCTATTCCATCGCGCTGGACGGCAAGGCGGTCCCGGGCGAGAACTTCACCGCCGGCCAGTGCCCGCGGCTCGACCCGCCCCGCGCGGTGGCGCAGATCCGGCCTCGCGACACGTCCATCACCGCCGACGTGCGCCTCGACTGGCCGGCTCGCGTCGCGGTGCAGATCGGCCCCTGCCCGGGTCCGTTCTGCGGGGTGGACGAAGCGTTCGCCGGCTGCGCGCCCGATCCCTGCGTGCCTCCCGCCGACGCCGGCTGCGCGGTCTCGCTGCGGGTCGACGGGCTGCTCGAGTCGACGCCGTACGCGGTTCAGCTCCTCGTGGAGGACGACGAAGGGCACCTGGTGCGCGGGCCCGCCCGTCAGGTGATGACCACCGGCGCGCTGCCGCGGCTCGTGCTCTCGGAAGTGATGGCCTCCCCGCCGTTGCCCACCCCGCGCAGCGACGGCGAGTACGTGGAGCTCCTCAACGCCGGCGCCACCCCGGCCGATCTGTCCCGCGTTGCGCTGGCGGGCGCGGACGGGATCGTGCGCCCGGTCGCGCCGCAGGCGACGGAGGCCATCGTGCTCCTGCCCGGCTCGCGCGCCCTGGCGGTCGGGGCCTCCTTCGACCCCGGCCGGTACGCGCTGCCCGCGGGCGTCCCGGTGCTGCGCGCGTCGACGCAGAGGCTGCTCGGCCGCGGGCTCTCCGACGACTCGCCGCCGCTCATCGTGCTGCTCGCCTCCGACGCCGACGGTGCCATGGCGGAGGTCGACCGCTACCCGGGCGCTGTGCCGGTGTGTCCGGCCGGACGCAGCATCGAAGCGACGGAGGGTGGCGCGTGGGTCTGCGGAGACGACGGGGGCTCGCCGGGACGGGCTCCTTGACGTTTGCCGCGCCCGCTTTGCGCGTGCTAGATGCGGCTCCAACGGGACTCGCGGAGCAGCCATGTCCGGCCACAACCGGTGGACCAAGATCAAGCGCAAGAAGGAGGCGATGGGCGCGAGCAAGGGAGCGCTCTTCACCAAGCTGATCCGCGAGGTGACCGTCGCCGCCCGCACCGGAGGCGGCGATCCCGACCACAATGCCCGGCTCCGTTCCGCCATCCTCGCCGCGCGCGAGGCGAACATGCCCAACGACACCATCACCCGGGCCATCAAGAAGGGCACCGGGGAGCTGGAGGGCGTCGCCTACGAGGAGATGACCTACGAGGGGTACGGCCCCTCCGGCGTGGCCCTGGTCGTGGAAGTCCTGACCGACAACAAGAACCGCACGGCCGGAGACGTGCGCGCCATCTTCGCCAAGGCAGGGGGCGCGATGGGCGCACACGGATCGGTCGCGTTCCAGTTCGACCGCAAGGGGATCGTGCCGGTGAAGAAAGGCCCCACCGAGGACCAGGTGGTCGACCTGGCGCTCGAGGCGGGGGCCGAGGACGTGGTCGAGGGCGACGATGGCGGATTCGAGGTGCGCACCGAGCCGGCCGCGCTGATGCAAGTGCACAAGGCGCTCGAGGGGAAGGTTCCGGTGGGCGCGCCGAAGATCGTCTTCCTGCCCAAGAGCACCGTGCAGCTCTCCGGTGACGCGGCCGAGAAGGTGCTCCGGCTGATCGACAACCTCGAGGAGAACGACGACGTGCAGCACGTCTACGCGAACTTCGAGGTGGACGAAAGCACCATGGCGCAGCTCGAGTCTCGCGCCTAGGAGGAGAACTGCGCGTCCTGGGGATCGACCCCGGCTCGAGGTTCTGCGGATTCGGCGTGGTCGAGGACGCCGGCGGCGCGCGCATGCGGCACGTCGACCACGGCGTGCTGGCGATCGGCGAGGACGGCCCGGTCGAAGTCCGGCTGGCGGCGCTGCATGCCGGGCTCTTGCAGGCGCTGGATCGCCACCGGCCGCAGATCGTCGCCATCGAGGAGGTCTTTCACGCCCGCAACTCGCGGTCGGCGCTGGTCCTCGGCCAGGCGCGAGGAGTCGCGCTGCTCGCGGCGGCCCAGGCAGGGGCGCAGGTGCGCAGCTTCGCGCCCTCGATCATCAAGAAGGCGGTGACCGGGACGGGCAGGGCGGAGAAGGAGCAGGTGGGACGGATGGTGTCCGTGCTGCTGGGCATTGCCGTGCGCGAGCGGATGGACGCGACCGATGCGCTGGCGGCGGCCATCTGCGGGCTGCTGCGGGCGCGAGCGCCGGCGGCGGAGTCCGCGGCGCTCGGGCGATCGCTGCGGGGACGGCGGTGATCGCGCGGCTCTCGGGCACTCTGTTGGAGAAGCGCGGCGACGTGGCGGTGGTGGACGTCGGGGGCGTCGGCTACCTCGTCCATGTTTCGCTGCAGTCGATGGCGCGGCTGCCGCCCGAGGGTGCCGAGGTGCGGCTGCGTACGTACACGCACGTCCGGGAGGACGCGCTGCAGCTGTTCGGTTTCGCCACCGAGGACGAGGAGCGGCTGTTCCTGCTGCTCATCGAGGTGAGCGGGGTGGGGCCTCGCCTGGCGCAGACGATCCTCTCCGGGATGCCCGCGCCAGAGTTGGCGGCGGCGCTGACCGAGGGCGAGATCGCGCGGCTGACGCAGATCTCGGGAGTCGGCAAGAAGACCGCGGAGAGGCTGGTGGTGGAGCTGAAGGACAAGCTCAAGACGTCGGGGCTTTTGGCGCGCGCGGTACAGGCGGCGGTTTCGCCATCGGGCAGCGGAGCGCTGGTCAGCGCGCTCCTGAACCTGGGCTACAAGCCGGCGGCGGCGGAGCGGACGGCCGAAGCGGTCCGGCGCAGCCTGGGGGCATCGGCAGCGGTGGAGGATCAGCTGCGCGAGGCGCTGCGGCTCATCTCGGGCGCGCCGTGAGAGGGTCACGGTCAGGGTCAGGGACACGGTCAGGGTCAGGGACACGGTCAGGGTCAGGGTCACGGTCAGGGTCAGGGTCGCGGTCAGGGTCAGGGTCGGCGCTGGAGATTCGAGAATTGACGCCGGGGCTGTGGCCGGCGTTCGAGAAGCTGTTCGGGCCGAATGGGGCTTGCGCGGGCTGTTGGTGCATGTGGTGGCGCCTCCCCGAAGGGGAGCGGTTCATGGAGGTCCACGGCGCAGAGGCCAGGCGGCGGCAGAAGGCGCTGGTGATGGCGGGCGAGTCGCGAGGGGTGCTCGCCTTCGCCGATGGCGAGCCGGTCGGGTGGTGCGCTTACGGCCGGCGCACCGAGTTCGCCGCGCTGGCGCGGTCGCGCACGCTAGCCTGCAGCGATGTCGAGGGCGTGTGGTCCTTGCCGTGCTTCTTCGTCGGGGCGGGCTGGCGCGGCCGCGGCGTCGCCCGCGCGCTGCTGCGCGGGGCGCTCGCCTCGTTGAAACGGCGGGGCGCCCGCATCGCCGAGGCCTACCCGGTGCGCCTTCCTGCCAGCAACGCCGCCGCGTTCACCGGGACCGTGCCTTGGCTCGCGTCGGAAGGCTTCCGCATCGTCACCGACCGGCCGCGAGGCCGGCAGCGCGCGCGGAAAGCGCTGTGATAGCGTAGGTCCCAGCGATGCGGGAGGCGAAGCGCAGCCGCGAGGTCGAGCCGGAGCAACTGGGCGACGAGGCGCGCTTCGACAGCTCGCTGCGGCCGCGCACCTTCGACGAGGTGGTCGGGCAGACCGCGCTGATGGACAACCTGAAGGTGTTCGTGAAGGCCGCCGGCGCGCGGCGCGAACCGCTCGACCACGTTCTCTTCTGCGGCCCCCCGGGGCTGGGCAAGACGAGCCTCGCGCACGTGATCGCGAACGAGCTGGGTGCGCAGATCCACGTCACCAGCGGGCCAGCGCTGGAGCGCAAGGGCGACCTGGCCGGGATCCTCACCAACCTCGCCGAAGGAGACGTCCTCTTCATCGACGAGATCCACCGGCTCAACCCGGCCATCGAGGAGAACCTCTACCCGGCGATGGAGACGTACACGTTCGACATCGTGATCGGCGACGGCGCCGGAGCACGCGCGATCAAGCTGCCGCTCAAGCGCTTCACGCTGATCGGAGCCACCACCCGCACCGGCCTTCTCACGGGTCCTCTGCGCGACCGGTTCGGGATCGTCAACCGGCTCGACTTCTACCCGGCGTCCGATCTCCAGGAGATCGTCCGCCGCTCCGCGCGGAAGCTGCAGGTCCAGGTCGACGATGCAGGGGCGCTCGAAATCGCCCGCCGCGCCCGCGGCACGCCCCGCATCGCCAACCGCCTGCTGCGCCGGGTCCGCGACTTCGCGGAGGTGGAAGGGGACGGCCGCGTCACCCAGAAGGCTGCCGACCGCGCGCTGCAGCGGCTGGAAGTCGACGCCGCGGGGCTCGACCCGATGGACCGGAAGATCCTCGCCACGCTGATCGACAAGTTCGGCGGCGGCCCGGTGGGAGTCGACACCGTCGCCACGGCCGTCGGCGAGCAGCCAGACACCCTCGAGGACGTCTACGAACCTTTCCTCATGATGGAAGGCTTCCTCGTCCGCACTCCCCGCGGCCGCGCCGCCACCCCCCGCGCCTACGAGCACCTCGGCCGCAAACCCCCCTCCGCCCTCCAAGGCTCCCTCCTCTAGCCCGACTCGCCCCGAATTGCCTGCAAGCGTTTCACGCAGAGGGCGCGGAGGAAAGGGAGAGCGCTGAGGAACAGCTCGTTTAGATCGGAAATCTCCTCCGCGATCTCCCCCTCCTCAGCGCCCTCTGCGTGAAACGCTTGAAGACCAGCGGTCTTGCATGAAATGGCCGGGGCTCGGAGAGAGGTGGCAAAGTCGCGGGGGGAGGGGAGTTGACTGAGAATGGAGGGGTGGAGAGGCGCAGCTTTGCGCAGGATTTTTTCTTCGAGCTGATGCGGGACTCGCAGCGGGTCCGCTCGGTCTACCTGGCGGAGCGGGAGCGCTGGATCAGGACGCTGGAGATCGCCGGCCGCGAGGAGGTCCTGTTCGAGCTGGAGATGCTGCTGCGCGGGATCGACCGCTTCTTCAACCTGCGCAACCTGTTCGGCGAGAAGCAGCCGCCCGCCGACCGCGACTTCCGCGAGGAGCTGAAAGCCGCGCGCGACGCCGTCCACCGGGCCGCCCACCTCTCGCGGCGGCTGATCGTCCAGAAGCAAGAGCAGGCGCTGCTCTTCCGCAGCTTCGTGGAAGGAACGCTGGCGGACGAGCGCTCCCGGGCGCGGCTCGGGGCCGAGCTTCGCGAGCAGCGCACGCCGGAGGAGAGCCTGTTCCTGCTGCGCAGCGGTCTGTCCGCCCAGCAGGGCATCGTCGATCACCTGCTGCGGGTGGAGGTCACTCCCCAACAGGTGTTCGTCGACGTCGGCCGCACGCTGCAGCACGAGCTGTTCGTCTCGCGCTACTTCTGCCCTCCCGCCCCGCTCGAGTTCCGCGCCGAGTACGACCGGGTCAGCTCGGTGAAGCTGCTCGAGGCGCTGCGCCAGACGCCGGACGACAAGAAGCGGCGCGCGTTCGCGCTGGCGCTCCTGGCCGCGTTCCGTTCGCTGCGCTGCCTGCGCTACGTCCCTCCGCCTCCGACGCCGCATAGCCGGCGGGTGCTGGTGATCCTGTCGCTGGTCCGGAGCGACCTGGTGGCCCTGACCGGCTACCTCGACTCCGAGCTGGTGCGGCTGGTCGCTACCGTCGAGGGCGTGGGCGAGGCGGCCGCCCTGGCCCGCGCGGCCGCGGTCCCGATCCGCGCTGCGCTCGAGCGCGTCCCGCCCATCCTGGCGGACGCGATCACCGACCGCGTCCAGATCGACGCGCACCGCGACCAGCTCGCTGCCGCCACCAAGGACGCGATCGGGTCGGTGGCCGCGGCGCTGGACCCGCACCTCTCGCGGGAGGCCCTCTTCGACGCGCAGGAAGGGCGCGCCGAGCTCTCCGTGCGGCTCCGGCTGGATCTCTGCTTGTTCCGCGAGATGTGCCGCGAGACGGCCGAGCGCCTCGGCCGGGCCGGCGCCAACGTCGGGCTGGTGCAGCCACTTCGGCGCTTCTCGCTGGAGTTCCGCGATGTTGGCTATCAGCTGCTGCGCCACAGCGACCGCGAGCTGTTCGACCGTTTTCTGGACTTGCTCGAGTCCTGGGGTGGAAAGGCCCTGGAGAACACCCCCCAGCGGATCCAGAAGCTCCGCGAGGATTGCCGGCGATTCGGCGGGATCCTGGATCGCGCATTGGAGAACGTGAACAAACGTTCCGAGCTGCAGAAGATTCCGCTCGATGAGCAGGCGGTCCGAGAGGCGCTTGCCAGGCGGCTGGAGCCCGTGTAAGCACGACCGCGACATCAGTGTCGCGTTCTGCCGGTACCCGCAGCGCCGATGTCCGACGGCAGGGCAGACGAGCCTCCGGGGGCCGCCCTGACCGTGACCTTTTAACCTCGGAGGAGCGTGGAGAGTTTTTCATCCGCAGCGGCGACACGAGCCGAGCCCGCCCCGCCCGGCATGTGCCTTGCTGCTGCAGAGCAAGCCCTTTTCTCACGCCGCTGCCGCACCTTCCCGAGGACTTGGCCGAACGATGGATGGCGAATCCTTCCACCAGCGGACCTTCAAACAGCGCGCATCCTTCGAGGGCATCGGGCTGCACACCGGCGAGCCGGTCCGGCTGACGCTGGCGCCGGCCCCCGCCGACGGCGGCATCGTCTTCGTGCGGACCGATGTCGCTCCCGACCTGGAGATCCCGGCCCAGTGCGGCTGCGTGGTCGACGCGGTGCTGAACACGTCGCTGGGCCGCGACCGGGTGCGGATCGGGACGGTCGAGCACGTCCTCGCCGCGCTCGCCGGCTGCGGCATCGACGCCGCTCGCATCGAAGTGGAAGGTCCCGAGGTCCCGATCGGCGACGGGTCCAGCGCGCCGTTCGTCCAGCTCATCCAGCGGGCCGGCATCCACGAGTTGCGCGCTCCACGCCGGTTCCTGCAGGTGCGCAAGCCGGTGATGGTCGCGGAAAACGGCAAGGTGGCCAAGCTGCTGCCGGCGCGCCGGTTCCGGATGACGTACACCATCGACTTCCAGCATCCGCTGATCAGCGATCAGACTTGCGCGCTGGAGCTGGACGGGCGCTCGTTCCAGAAAGAGATCGCCCGCGCCCGCACCTTCGGCTTCAAGCGCGACGTGGAGAGCCTGCACCGTGCGGGCCTGGCCCGCGGCGGCTCGCTGGAAAACGCCGTGGTGGTGGACGACTTCCACATCCTGAACCCGGAGGGGCTGCGCTTCCCCGACGAGTTCGTGAGGCACAAGATCCTCGACGCCATCGGCGACCTGGCGCTCCTGGGGATGCCGGTCATCGGCCACTTCGTCGCGGTCAAGTCCGGCCACGCGCTGAACCACCAGCTGGTCCGAAAGGCGCTGGCGGAGCCCGGCGCCTGCGAGATCGTCCAGCCGCGCGCCGCCGACGAGCTGAACGCCCTGCAGAACTCTCTCCTCCCCGTCCTCACCTTGGAGGAGCAGGTCGCCTGATTGCCCACAGGGTGGGGATCACGGCTCCTTTACGGGCGGTCCGCGCATCCGTTACTGCTCCCCTCGTGGGCGAGCCATCGACCGGTCGGCTGCCGGGTTCGGCGGCGGAGCAGGCGCCTGCCTCCCGAGTGGAGCTCTTGCAGTCGATCACCGAGGCGGCCGACGAGGCGCCGACGGTGGAGGACGCGCTGCGCGCGGCGCTCTCCCGGATCTGCGCGCACACCGGATGGCAGGCGGGCCGGCTCCAGTTCTGCGCCGATGCCGGCGATCTGGCCCACCGCACCTTCTGGCACCTGATGGACCCCGAGCGCCTGCCCAGCTACCGCGCGCTGGCGCAGGCCCGCCGCGACGCTCCCGACGTCGCGCTCATGGCCCGGGTGCTGGCCCACGGAAGCCCGCTGTGGACTCCGGTGCCGCAGGGCACGGAGAACGGGCACGCGGCGACCGGGACCCGAGCGACGGTCGCCTTCCCCGTCTTCGTCGGCACGAACCTCTTCGCCCTGCTGGAGTTCTTCTCCGGCGTGGAGGAGCGGCCGGAGCCGGCCACCGTCGACGCCGTGTCGCTGGCGTGCGCGGAGCTGGGGCGGATCCTGCAGCGCAAGCCGGCCGACGACGAGCTGCGCCGCAGCGAGCGCGAGTACCGGGCGCTGTTCGAGAACGCCCGCGACGCCATCCTGATGGTCGATCCCAGGGCCGAGGTGGTGGTCGACGCGAACTACCACGCATGCGAGCTGTACGGATTCCCCCGCGCCGAGCTGGTGGGCGCGACGGTTGCGCGGCTGTGGCGCGACCCGGACGCCGATCGCGCGCGCCTGCGCGAGGCCGAGCTAGGGATGGGCGGCGCCTACGAGTCGCGCCACGCCCGCAAGGACGGCTCGATGATCGTGGTGGAGGTGACGGCCGGGCCGGTCGAGTACCGGGGCCGGCGCGCGCTGTGGACCTCGATTCGCGACGTGTCCGATCGGATCCGGGTGCTGGAAGCCCTGCGGACCAGCGAGGAGCGCTACCGCCTCCTCTTCGACGCCAGCCCCCAGGCGATGTGGGTGTTCGACGCGGAGACGCTGCGCTTCCTGGCGGTCAACGACGCGGCGGTGAAGCGGTACGGGTACTCGCGCGACGAGTTCTTGCGCATGACCATCCTCGACATCCGGCCGCCGGAGGACGTCCCCGCGCTGAACGATCGGCTGGAGCGGCTGGCGGAGGGTGGCGCCACCTCGGCCAACATCTGGCGGCACCGCAAGGCGAACGGGGAGCTGATGGACGTGGAAGTCACTTCCCACGCCATCGAGCTTTCGGGCCGGAGGGCGCGGCTGGTGGTCTCCATCGACGTCACCGAGCGCCTGCGCGCCGAGGAGAAGCTGTGGCACGCCGCGTTCTACGACGTGCTCACCGGCCTGCCCAACCGCGCGCTGTTCATGGAGCGGCTGGGGATGGCGCTGGAGCGGGCCAAGGGCAGGGGGCGCGGCGGCTTCGCGGTGCTGTTCCTCGACCTGGACCGGTTCAAGGTGGTGAACGACTCGCTGGGGCACCGCGCCGGCGACCAGCTGCTCATCCAGATCTCGCGGCGGCTGGAGCGGACCAGGCGCGCGGGGGACACGGTGGCCCGGCTGGGCGGGGACGAGTTCGCCGTCCTGGTGGAGGGCGTGGAGACCGCCGCCGACGCGGCCCGGGTGGCGGAGCGGGTGCAGCGCGAGCTGTCGATGCCCTTCGACATCGAAGGCCAGGAGGTCTTCACCTCCACCTCGATCGGCATCGCGCTGGGCGGCGCGCCCCACTCGGTGCGGCCCGAGGACATGCTGCGAGACGCCGATACGGCGATGTACCGGGCCAAGGGCATGGGCATCGCCAAGCACGCGGTGTTCGACGTCACCATGCACGACCGCGCGGTGGCGGTGCTGCAGCTGGAGAACGACCTGCGGCGCGCCATCGAGCGCGGCGAGCTGCGCGTGCAGTACCAGCCGATCGTGGCGCTGGGCAGCGGGCGCATCGTCGGCTTCGAGGCGCTGGCGCGCTGGCAGCACCGCCAGCGCGGGACCGTGGCGCCGTCCGAGTTCATTCCCCTGGCGGAGGAGACGGGCGTGATCGGCGCGCTGGGCCGGTGGGTGATGCAGGAGGCGTGCACGCAGATGCGGCGCCTGCAGGCCAATTTCCCCCGGGAGAAGGCGCTGACCTTGTCCGTGAACATCTCCGGGCGGCAGGTGCTGCAGCCCGACCTGGTGGAGCAGATCGACGACACCCTGCGGGCGACCGGGCTGGACGCCCGCTCCTTGCGGCTGGAGATCACCGAGAGCGTCCTGGTGGAGAACGCCGCCGCCGCGACCCGTTGCCTGACCCGGCTCCGCCAGCTGGGCCTGCAGCTGTGCATCGACGACTTCGGCACCGGGTACAGCTCGCTCAGCTACCTGCACCGGCTGCCCATCGACCTCCTCAAGATCGACTCGAGCTTCGTGCGGACCATGGGCTCGGACGAGAAGAACCGCCGCATCGTGGAGACGATCCTCCTCCTGGGGCGCAACCTGGGCGTGGAGGTGGTGGCCGAAGGCGTGGAGACGGCCGCCCAGGCGACCGCCCTGCACCGGCTCGGCTGCGGCTTCGTGCAGGGGTTCCTCTTCTCGCAGCCGCTCGACATCGACGCGGCCGCCGCGCTGGTCTCGAGCAACGCGTCCGGCCTCCGGCCTCCCCTGCCGGCCTGAGCGAACGGGAAGGAAGTCTCCCACATCGGCGATGGTTGACGTGTGTGGAGGCGCGCCCTAGGGTGCGCGTTTTGCCTTTCCGGAGAGCATCATGAAGAGCAAGGGTTGGAGGGCGATCGTGGCACTTCTCCTGGCGTCCGGCGCCTGCAAGACGGGCTCGCAGGCGCAGCAAAGCCCGCTTTCCGTGCGTGCCGACGAGGTCGTTGCGGAGGTCGACGGCAAGCCGGTCACCTATGGCGAGGTCGAGAAGGAGCAGGGCGGAAAGCTCCTCCAGGCCGAGGTCAAGGCGCTGACCGAGCTGTACGACGTCCGGCGCAACGCCGTGGATCAGTACGTGACCAAGCGGCTCCTCGAGGACGAGGCCAAGGCGAAGGGCGAGACGCTGGAGCAGTGGTTCGACAAGGAGCTGCTCGGCATGGTCGCTGCCCCCAGCGACGAAGAGAAGAAGAAGTTCTACGAGCAGAACAAGTCCCAGATGGGCGGCCAGACCTACGACCAGATCAAGGACCGCATCGCCACCCACCTCAAGCAGCAGAAGGGGCGCGAGCAGCTGGCCAAGGTGGTGGACGACCTGAAGTCGAAGCGCGGCTTCAAGCTCACCCTCGCCCAACCGAACCTGCCCCGCATCGAGGTGGCCGCCACCGGACCCTCCCGCGGTCCGGAGAACGCGCCGGTCACCATCGTGGAGTTCTCCGACTTCCAGTGTCCGTACTGCGGGCGCGAGTACCCGGTCGTGGAGCGGCTGATGAAGGAGTACGACGGCCGGGTGCGCCTGGTCTTCCGCCATTTCCCGCTCGACTTCCACAACTTCGCCCAGAAGGCCGCCGAGGCAGGCGCCTGCGCCGCCGACCAGGGCGGCGAGAAGTTCTGGAAGCTGCACGACCGCATGTTCACCAACCAGCAGAAGCTCGCCGTCGACGACCTGAAGGGCTACGCCAAGGACCTGGGCCTGGACAGCGCGCGGTTCGACAAATGCCTGGACGGGAGCGAGAAGCGGGCGTTGGTCGAGTCCGACGAGAAGGCCGGGCAGGAAGCGGGCGTGACCGGAACTCCGGCGTTCTTCGTGAACGGCATCTTCATCAATGGCGCGGTCCCCTACGAACAGTTCAAGGACGCGGTCGAGCGCGAGCTCAAGCGGAAAGGATAGTGGCCGCCGATAGGGCGGCCCTACGCTTTTCCATGGCGCGGCGGTTATGAGATACGGTCCGGCCATGCGCACTTCGCGCTCGTTCGTCCCCACCCTCAAGGAGACGCCGGCCGATGCGCAAGTCACGAGCCACCAGCTGCTGGTGCGCGCGGGGTTCATCCGCCAGCTGGCGGCGGGCATCTACAGCATCCTGCCGCTCGCGCAGCGCAGCCTCCTGAAGATCACCGGGATCATCCGCGAAGAGATGGACGCCATCGGCGGGCAGGAGTTCTACCTGCCCGCGCTGAACCCCCGGGAGATCTGGGAGGAGAGCGGGCGGTGGACGGTCATGGGCGAGAACATGTTCCGGCTCAAGGACCGCAAGGGCGCGGACCTCTGCCTGGCCATGACGCACGAGGAAGTCTTCACCGTGCTCGCCCGCGCCGAGCTGCGCAGCTACCGGCAATTGCCGCAGACCTGGTACCAGATCCAGACCAAGTTTCGCGACGAGCCGCGTCCCAAGAGCGGCCTGTTGCGGGTGCGCCAGTTCACCATGAAGGACTCGTACTCGTTCGACGTGGACCTGGGTGGCCTCGACCGGGCGTTCGAGGAGCACCGCCAGGCCTACGTGAAGATCTTCGGGCGCTGCGGGCTGCGCACCATCCAGGTCGAGGCGCACTCCGGGGCCATGGGCGGCTCGGGGTCGACCGAGTTCATGGTGCCTACCGACGCGGGCGAGGACTTGATCGCGTCCTGCGAGTCGTGCGGATACGCGGCGAACACGGAGAAGGCCGAGTCGCGGGTGGAGACGAAGAACACCTATGCCGCCGCGGGAGCGACGCCGGCGCTGGAGGAATTCGCCACCCCCGGAGTGACCACCATCGAGGGCCTTTCGGCCAAGCCCTACGCCGTCGCTGCCGACCAGCAGCTGAAGACGCTGGTGTACGTCGCCGACGACAAGCCGGTGCTGGCCATCGTGCGCGGCGACGACCAGCTCAACGAAGCGAAGCTGCAGACCGCCACGGGTGCGCAGGTGCTGCGGCCCGCGCATCCGGAGGAGATCCAGCGGCTCCTGGGGGCGCGGCCGGGGTCCTTGGGAGGCATCGGCGTCCGCAAAGCGCGCGTCTTCCTCGACCGCCGCCTCGCCGGTCTGTCGGGGCTCGTCACGGGGGCGAACAAGGACGGGTTCCACGTGCGCAACGTGAGCGTCGCGCGGGACCTGTCGCACGCGACCCACGCCGACCTGCGCACCGTGAACGCGGGCGAAGGGTGCCCCCGCTGCGGCAAGCCGCTCGCCGTCGGCAAGGCGCTGGAGGTCGGGCACATCTTCAAGCTGGGGACCCGCTATTCGGAGACGATGGGCGCCCGCGTCCTGGACGAGGCCGGCAAGGAAGTGCCGATCGTGATGGGCAGCTACGGCATCGGCGTGGAGCGCATCCTCGCCGCCACCGTCGAGCTGCACCACGACGCGGACGGGATCCGCTGGCCGATGAGCATCGCCCCGCTGCACGTCGCGCTCTTGCCGCTGCAGATGCAGGACGCGCAGGTGCGCGAGGCGGGCGAGAAGCTGTACCGGGACCTGACCGGCGCCGGCGTGGAGGTCCTGCTCGACGACCGCGACGAGCGCGCCGGCGTGAAGTTCAAGGACGCGGACCTGATCGGGCTGCCGCTGCGCATCGCGGTCGGCAAGAAGGGCCTCGCGGAAGGCAAGGTGGAGTGGAAGCCGCGCGGCGCCGCCCAGGTGGAGATGGTCCCGCTGGGCGAGGTGGTGGGGCGCGCGCGCCAGGCGGTGGAGGCGGGCGGAGGCCGCCTCTCCCGGTGAAGGGGCGCGACCGCATCGTCGCGGCGCTGGACGTGCCGGAGCTTGCCGCCGCCGCGGCGTTGGCGAGGAAGCTCGCCGGGCACGTCGGGATGGTCAAGGTGGGGCTGGAGCTGTTCGTCGCGCACGGCCGCGCGGCCGTCGAGGCGGTCCGGCCCTTCGGCCTGCCGATCTTCCTGGACTTGAAGTTGCACGACATCCCGAAGACCGTGGAGGCGGCCGCGCGCGGCGCAGGCGCACTGGGCGTCGCGCTGGTGACCGTGCACGCGAGTGGAGGGGCCGAGATGATCTCCGCGGCGCGCCGCGGCCTGTCGGCCGGCGCGGCGGCTGCCGGATCTCCGGCGCCGAAGCTGCTCGCCGTCACCGTGCTGACCAGCCTCGGCGCGGACGACCTGCGCGAGCTCGGGTTCGGCGGCACGCCGGCCGCGATCGCGCTGCGCCTCGGGCGTCTCGCGGTCGACGCAGGGGCCGACGGCCTGGTCTGCTCGCCCGAGGAACTGGCCCAGCTCCGCCGCGAGCTCGGCCCCGCGCCGTTGCTCGTCGTCCCCGGCATCCGCCCCGCCGGTACCTCTGCCGGCGATCAGCGCCGCACCGGCACGCCTCGCGCCGCCCTCCAGGCCGGCGCTACCCACCTCGTGATCGGCCGCCCCTTGCGCGACTCCCCTGACCCCGCCGCCGCCGCCGATACCATCGCCGCCGACCTCGACGCGATAGCGGACTAAGAGCGTTTCACGCAGAGGGCGCGGAGGAGAAGGAGGGCGCCGAGGAGCTTGTTTCTTGAAAAGCGGGCTCCTCCGCGCTCTCCCTTTCCTCCGCGCCCTCTGCGTGAAACGTTTGTAGTCCCTTCGGCGGTTAGCGGCCGGGGCGGGAGTTGAGGCGGGAGAGCGGACCGGTGAAGCTGAAGACGTAGCTGCCGTCGCCCTGCCGGGCGTTCTGGACCAGGCCCAGAGCGGTCTTGATGAGGCCGTTCTCGTTGAGCCAGCGATCGCCGGGCCGGAAGCGGACGTGCAGGTCGGCCTGGGAGAGCGAGAGGAGCGGCCGCAGGCGGACGTTGCCGTCCGCCTCGGCTTCCAGGTCGCCTCCGCGCGCCTGCGCCTTGTCGAGTCGCGCCTGGCCCTTGTCGATCGTCACCGCCGCGTCGACGTCGCCGAGCGAGGTGCGGGGCAACGGGAACCCGGCCACGTTGCCGCCCGCTACGCCGAGCTGGCGGCCGGTGAGCGACAGCGTTCCCGCCGCGGCGTCCACCGGCTGCAGCGAGGACACGTCGATCTTGAGCGAGGCCCGCCCGCTGCCCTCGACGCCGGCCAGGTCCTTGAGCGGCAAGGCGCGCACGTCGAGGTCCGGGGCGTCGAGGCGGAGCGAGGAGAGGCCCGGCAGCTTCGGATCGCTGGAAAGCGAGGCGTGGCCCTTCGCGCTGCCGCCGTAGGCTTGCAAGGCAAACCCGAAGCTGGTGCGGCGGAGCAGGAGAGCGAACAAGTCGGGGCTCACGTCGACCCGGTCGAAGCGCAGCTCGGTGACGGGGTCGCCCGGGGCGCCCGAGAGCCTCAGCCGCACGTCGCGGGCGCGCACGCCGAAGAGGCCCCGGCCGCCGATCGAGCCGATGCTCAGCTCGGCTCCCGCGCGCTGCGCCTCGACCTCGATGCGGCGCGCGATCATGTCGTACGGGAAGGTCAGCAGCAGGAACAGGAAGAACGCGAGCACCGCGGCCGCGGGAACGATACCCCGGCGAAGCTTCTGCACGCGGGCGGGGGTGGCGAGCTCCGCGAGCGTCGCCGTCAGGCCGCCTGCCATGCGCTCACCGTCAGGGTGACGTCGAGGGTGTCCTTGTTCTCCTGCGACTTGCGCAACCGCAGCCTGCGCACCCGGACCACCCCGGGGCTGCGCTCGATGGACTGCAGCAGGCGCATCAGCTTGTCGAGCGGGACCTTGCCGAGCGAGACCTCGACGCTGCTCTCGCGCGGGCGCCCGTTCTGCCCGCCTCCCACGATGCCGCGGTCCGCCATGCTGCCGATCTCGATTCCCTCCTGGCGGGCGAGCCCGTCGACGAACCCCATCAACGCCGGCGGGCTCTGCCGCAGGCGCGCCTCGAGCAGCTGCCGCTCCTGCTCCTGCTGGCCGTACCCCGCGGCGAGCCGCTGCACCTTGTCGAAGTTGGACCGCTTCTCGGCCAGGGAGTCTTCGTGGCGGGAGATGGAGCTGCCGAACCCGGCCCAGAGCACGAGCAGCAGGAAGGCCAGCGCGCCGGCCCCCGCGAAGAGGATCAGCCGCCGCTCCCGCGGCGAGGCGTTCTGCACGTACTGGATGGCGTCGGCGATCAGCGCGCGGAGGCGGTCCATCGCGCGGCGGAGGCGGTCCATCAGGCGCCTCCCGGCTGTTCGCCCGAGCAGGTGTAGGCGAAATCGATGGAGAACTGGACCTTCTCGGTGCCGCGCACCTTCTCGGTGCGCGGTTGCTGGATCTGTCCGAAGCAGCGGTCCTTCTTCAGCGCGGTGAGGATCTGGTCCACCTTCCCGTAGCTCTCCGCGGTGCCGCGCAGCCGGACGGCGGTGGTGGTCAGATCCACGTCATCCAGGATTGGCATCGCGTCGTCGGGAAGGTGCGCGATCAGCTCGGCGAGCACGTCGGCGGCGGACACCCGCGGGATGCCCGCCGCCTTGGAACGGCCGCCGGACAGCGCCGCCACCGCCTGGCGGTAGTCGGTGATGCAGGTGCCGAGGATCTTGCGGGTCGCGGCGCAGAGCGCGTCGTCGTAGTCGCGCCCCTGTCGCGAGAGAGAGGCGACGCGCGCGGCGCCCAGGCCCACCGCGAGCGCCAGCAGCACGGCACCGGCGATGGCCAGCCGGACCAGATGGCCGCGCACCTGCGAGAGGTCGCGGGTGAAGGCGAACTCTCCCTTGCGGAAGTTGAGCCGCCCGCGCGGTTGCTGCGCGCGCAGCGCGAGGCCCAGCGCGAGGGCGTAGTCCGCCCCGGGACCCTGGACGACGTGGGCCGCCTGCCCGGCCAGGGCGAGCGATTCGACCGGAAGGCCCAGCTCCGCCGTGAGCCTCTCCGTGGCGCCGGGCAGCGAGGCCAGGTCGCCGGCCACCAAGAGGCGGGTGATCGGGCCGGCCTTTCCGCGCATGCGCAGCGACAGCTTCAAATCGCGCGCGAGCGGCCCGAGCACCCGGTCGGCCGCGCGCGGATCGGTCCGGGCGGACTCCCAGATCGCGGTCCCGGCGCTGGACAGCGAACGGGCAAGCACCGGCCGGCCGCCGTCGATCAGGCAGAAGTCGGCGCGGTCCGGCCCGGCATCGAGCACGGCCTCGGCGGCCTCGGCCCGGGCCGCTCCGTCGCGCGCCACCATCCCGCGCTCGGCCGGCGTCGCGAGCGCCAGGGGCGCGAAGGTCACCACGCTGGGATCGATCCCTGCTTCGGCGAACGAGGCGAGCGCCTGCTGCAGCGAGGACTTCTTCACCACTCCGACCAGCACCTCCGTGCGGCCGTTCGCCTGGGAAAGCACGGTGTGATCCCACACCACCTCGTCCAGGTCGAAGGGAATGGCGCCTTCCACCTCCGCCGGCAGCACCTGCTCGATGCGCCGCGCGTCCGTGAACGGCAGCGTCACCAGGTGGCTCGCGACCTGCGCGCCGGGCAGCGCCACGGCGAAGGTGTCGTCCTCGGCGCGCGGAAGCTGCGCGAGCGCGGCCTTGAGGCGCTCCCCGGGCGTGGCCCCTTCGGGCAGCGGCACGCTGCGCGCTTCCAGGACCGAGAAGCCCCGGAATCCGCTCTCCAGCGCGACCACCCGGACCTTGTCGCCCGAGACGTCGAGGCCCACGATTCGGTGCATCAGTCTTCCTTCCAGTACAGGAGCTTGCCGAGCAGATCGTCGTACTTCACCACGGCGGTGAGCGTCTTCTCGATCCGCCCCGCGCGGCCGGTGGCGGTGATGCGGAAGGTGTCGCTCGTCGAGACGAGGAAGTTGCTGGGGCTGGCGGGGTTGTCCAGCATCGGGTTCACCTGGATGCCGTTCGCCTTGAGGATGGCGAGGAAGTCCTGCGCCGACATCCCCAGGAAGCTGAACATCTTCTTCACCTGGATCTCCTGGAGGATGATTGCCAAAAGGCGCGGGTCGCGCAGCTTGGGGTCGTTCGGGTTGGCCGCCGCGCTGAGGATGTTGGTGAGCATCTGCAGCGGGTCGTTGGTGTTGATGTTCAGCTTGCCGTCCACGGCCAGCCACACGGTCATGCGGTCGCCGAACGCCGCCATGAACCGGTCGTTGACCCCGCGCACCATGTACAGCTCCTCCAGGCTGTCGAACGGCGCGTTCTTCGCCTTGTAGCGCGGAACGTACCGGTCGTACGCGGAGTTCTCGTCGGAGAAGCCGCTCACGAACGGGTTGGTGGGGTTGGTCGGGTCCAGCGCGCTCCCCGTCTCGTCGAGGTCGATCCAGTCCTTGAGCGCCAGGATCACGTCGTCGCGCCGGACGCGGTCGTGGTTCGCGTCCTCCTCGTCGAAGATGAAGTCGTACTTGGGATCGTTCATCATGGCCCGCAGCTGGGTGAGCGCCGCCATCGGCGTGGCCCCCAGGCCGTCCAGGCCGCGGACGTTGATGCGGCTGTTCTCGTCCACGATCTTCGCCTGGAAGGCGCCCTCGAAGCTGCCGAAGGAGTGCAGCGGCGGCCCCTCGATCTGCGGGCGCCGTGTCTCCTCCCGCGGAGGCGGCTGCCCGTACGCGTCGCGGGCGCGAGGAGCGAGAGCGGACAAGTCGCCTCCGCCCAGCAGGGCCGTCATCGCGTTGGAATCGACCGGCAGGATCTCCCACAACCGGATGCCCAGGTTGTTCGCCTGAGCGGCGGCGGGCGTGCCCGGCGGCGGGGCCCGACCGGGCACTTGTCCGGAGAGGACGCTCGAGATCAGGGGGCCGAGCTGCGCGCCCATCTGGTCGACCTGCTTCTGGAAGTGGAGCAGGAGCCGCGAGAGGTTCACCGCGGAGCGCGCCAGGTAGTAGGCGCGCATCTCGTCGCGGGCGTTCTCCGCGAGGCGCAGGTTCACCCGGGACCCGTACGCGAACTCGACCGCGATGGAGCTCAGGATGGCGACGGTGGTGAGGACCAGGATCAGCGCCACTCCGCGGCGCGAACGGATGCCCCCCGCTTGGGCTCGCCGCGCCCGGCGGCGCTCTGGGAGGAAAGGACCGGGCATCAGAAGTCCAGCGGCTGGGTGAGGAAGATCTTCGCCTGGGTGGTGTAGGTCTTGTCCTTGCCGTCCTCGCCGCGGACGGTGAGGGACAGCTTGACCCGCGGGGGGACCAGCACGCCGCCGGTCCGGTCGGCCCCGTTGGAATTCCACTCGGCCCGCCACTCGCGGTCCTTCGGCTCCCAGGCTTCCACAGAGAAGGCAACGACCCCTTCCGCGAGGACCGCCTTGTCGCCGCCCCGCTCCGGGTCCTCGTCGAGCAGCGGCTTGACCCGCCGGAACAGGTCCCGCTTGGAGCCGTCCTGCGGATCCGGGCCGAGCGAGTACTCGAACAACGCCTGGTCCGATTCCTTGGCGTCGAGGTGCAGGCGCTCGTGGGCGAAGGAGGTGAAGATCAGGTCCGCTTCCCGCCGCCCGTCACGCAGGCGCCAGAGCGTGGGCCGCTCCCGGTACCGCTTGCGGTCGTAGTGCTCGGAGAGGAACGACATCGAGACCTCGCGCGCCAGGCGGTTCAGCGCGCCGCGCACCATCTGGTCCCGCTCTTCGGCCTGCTCGATCCGCGCCTTCATCGAGTAGGCGCCGTCGAAGCTCTTCCAGGTGAGCCCGCCGATGAGGCCCAGGATCGCCACGGCGATGAGCACCTCAATGAGGGTGAAGCCGCGGGCGCGGGTCATCGCGTGTCTCCGTCGGCGTTGACGCGGCCGACCGACGGCGGCGGGACGCCGGGCTGGCCGGGGACGGGCTGGAGGGGCTGAGGCGGCTGCACCTGCACCTGTCCCGCCTTCCCCACCGACTCGGGGAGGATCACCATCTCTTGCGAAGCGGAAATACTGCGCTCCTCCTTGCCGTCCTTCCAGGTCACGGTGACGCGTACTTCCCGCACGCTCTTCTTGAGCGTCTCGATGAACCCCTGCGCCTGTCCCTGCAGCAGACCCGCCAGGGGGCCTCCCGTCGCCGCGGTCGGTCCGGACATCCCGGTCGCGCCCATCGCGGTCGCGGCCGCAGCGAGTCCTTGCGTGAGCGGGTTGTTCCCGCCCGAGCTGCTCGACCCGCCCGGCGTCTTGGCCTGGCCGACGCCGAGCATGGCCAGAAGCTGCGCCGGGTCGATCTGCACGTCGGGCTTGAGGATCTCGGCGCGCCAGGCAAAGTCGGGAGCGCCCTCCTCCTCGAAGGTGCCGCGCTTGTCGTCGTCGAAGTCGGAGAACCCGTCCTTGTGCAGCTGGTCCTCCAGGTCGTTCATCTTGGCCCGCAGGAGCAGCGTCGCCTCGGTGGCGCGGCGCGAGTACGCCTCCATCGCCACCGCGCCGCCGTTCAGGCCGGAGATCGCCACCAGGGACACGGCCAGGATGGCGAGGCTGATCATCACCTCGAGCAGCGTGAAGCCGCGCGAGCGAGGCGAGGCCCGGGTCATTTCTGTCCCTCGGCGTTCACGGCGCCGCTGGCGATGCGGACCTTGCCGGTGAGCGGCTCGACCAGGATGGTGTTCGCGTCGTCGCCCTGGGCGAGCTGGATCGAGGCCGTCTCGGTCAGGCCGCTGGGCCAGAAGTAGAGGAATGCCTTTCCCGAGACGTACCGCTCCGGCTGGTGGGAGACCCACACGCCGGCGAACCGCACCTGGCCGCCCAGCTCGGTCTTGGGGATGTCGTTCGTCGGGGTGAAGGCGCTCTTGCGGGCCAGCTCCGCGCGCGTCCGTTCCTCGTCGGAGACGTTGGCGCCGCGCTGGGCCACGGTGGCGAGCAGCTCCTCCTCGCGGGTGGCCTCGCGCGCGCCGGATCGGGCGCGCTCGCCTTCGGCGGCGAGCCGCACGGACCCTTCCGCGCACTCCGACCAGTAGGCCCGGGCGTCGAGATCCATCACCAGCCGGCAGCTGTGCCCGGCGATCGCCGAGGCGCCGTAAAGCGAACGGATTCCACCCGCGAGCTGCCCGGTCTTCTGCCGGAGCTGCACGCGCGCGATGTTGGAGATCGAAGGCACGGCGATCGCCACCAGGCCCGCTACGATGGCGAGCGCGATGCCGATCTCGAGCAGCGTCATCCCGCGCGCGCGCACGTGTCTACTTCGCTCCTTGCGCGGTGGGCGTCGCGCTCTCGCCACCGTGCAGGGTGATGTCGTCCCCTCCGCCCTGCGCCTTGTCCGGACCGTACGAGTACACATCGTACCCGTCGCCGGTCCTCACGTACTGGTAGTCGCTGCCCCAGGGGTCCTTGTGGAGGTCCTTGATGAACTTGGGGACCAGGATGGTGAGGCTGTCGGGCCACTGTCCCATTTCGACGTGGTAGAGGTCTACGGCATCCGAGAGCGCCTTCGCCTCGAGCTTCGCGGTCCTCACCTGCGCGTCCTTGAGTCGTTCGAAGACAGCGAAGCCGATCGAACCCGCGATGAGGCCCAGGATCACCAAGACCACCATGATCTCGATGAGCGTCATGCCGCGGCCGCGGCGGAGCCTTCGAAGCCGTTCGATCTTTATCTGCATGGCGGTCCTCATTTGGGAACGAAGCTGGTGAGCTGCATGATGGGCATGAGGATGGAGAAGACGATGAACGCCACTCCCACGCCCATCGCGACGATCATGACCGGTTCCAGCAGGCTGGTCAGGGCGCCGACGCGCACCTCGACCTGCGCGTCGTAGCTGCGCGCCACGTTCTGCAGCATCTCCTCCAGTTGCCCGCTCTTCTCACCGATGGCGATCATGTGGTGCACCAGCGGGGGAAACTGGCCGCTGCGCTTGAGCGGCGCAGCGATGCTCTCGCCCTCGCGGATCGCGTCGCGCGCGTCCTCGATCACGCGGGCGAGCAGCGAGTTCTGCATGATGTTCTTGACGATGTCGAGCGCGGTGAGCAGCGGCACTCCCGAGCTGAGCAGGGTGGCCAGCGTCTTGGCGAAGCGCGCCAGGGCCAGCATGCGGAGGAGCTCGCCGAAGATGGGCAGGGTGAGCTGCCTGGCGTCCCACCAGTCGCGCCCCTTGGGCGTCTTGAGCCAGCGGCGGGCGCCCCAGACGAGGAGCGGCAGGCCGACCAGCAGCGCATACCAGTAGTCGCGGGCGAAACTCGAGGTGGCGATCAGGATCCGGGTCGTCCAGGGCAAGGCGACGTTCATGTCCTCGAAGATCTTGGTGACCTTCGGGATCACCGCCACGAAGAGGATGCCGACGATGACGATGCCCACCACCACCATGATGGCGGGGTAGAGCATGGCGCCGATCAGCTTGTTGCGCAGGGTGGCCTGCGCCTCGGTGAAGTCGGCGAGGCGGGTGAGCACCACGTCGAGCGCGCCCGAGGATTCGCCGGCGCGGATCATGTTCACGTAGAGGGTCGAGAAGATGCGGGGATGGTCGGCGAGCGCGTCCGCCAGGGAGGCGCCCTCGTTCACCCGCTGCTTCACCGACCCCATCACCTTCTTGAGGCGGGGGTGCTCGACCTGCTCGACCAGCGCGGTGAGCGACTCGGGCAGGGTGATCCCCGCCCCGATCAGCGTGGCGAGCTGCCGGGTGGCGATGGCCAGATCCTGCGAAGAGACGCGCGCACCGAACAGCGCGCGCAGGTCCACCTCGCGGGACAGCCCCTGCCCGCTGAACGCCTCCACCTTGCCCGCCGCGGTGACGCCCGCCGCCCCCTCGGCGCTGCGCGCGTCGGTGAGGAAGATGCCGTCCTTGCGCAGGACGGAGCGGAGCGCCTTGCGGCTCTCCGCGTCCTTGAGGCCCCGGACCGACTTCCCGGCTTCCGTCAGGCCGCTGTACTCGAACACCGGCATCCCGCTCCCTCGCGCCTTACGCGAGGTCCTCCTGGGTGACGCTGAGGACCTCGGCGACGCTGGTGACCCCGCGCAGCACCTTGCGCCCGCCGTCCTCCATCAGCGTGCGCATGCCCTTCTGCACCGCGGCGCGCTTGATGCTCCCGCTGTCGACCTTCTTCACCGCCAGCTCGCGGATGGCATCGTCGACCATCATGAACTCGTAAATGCCGGTGCGGCCCCGGTACCCGGTGCCGTTGCAAGCGTCGCAGCTCTTGGGCCGGTAGATCATGCGCGGCTTCTGCTTGTCCGCGGCGAGCGCGATCTCCTTCAGCTCCTCGGGAGTGGGAAGGTAGGCCTCGCGGCACTCCTTGCAGAGGACGCGGACCAGGCGCTGGGCCAGCACGCCGATGAGGGACGAACCGACCAGGTACGGCTCGACGCCCATGTCGATCAGGCGGGTGATGGCGCCCGCGGCGTCGTTGGTGTGGACCGTGCTGAACACCAGGTGGCCGGTGAGCGAGGCCTGGATGGCGATCTCGGCCGTTTCCCGGTCGCGGATCTCGCCCACCATGATCACGTCCGGGTCCTGACGGAGGAAGCTGCGCAGCCCGTTGGCGAAGGTGAGGTCGATCTTGGGGCTGACGGGCGTCTGCGAGATGCCTTGGAGCTGGTACTCGACCGGGTCCTCGATGGTCATGATGTTCAGGTCCGGCCGGTTGATCTTGCTGAGCGCGGCGTAGAGCGTGGTGGTCTTGCCGCTGCCGGTGGGGCCTGTGACGAGCACGATCCCGTTCGCCTTGTGGATCAGACCCTCCATCAGGGCGAGCTGATCCTTGTCCATCCCGATCTCGGCCAGGTCGAGCAGCACCGCGCTCTTGTCGAGCAGGCGCATGACGATGCGCTCGCCGAACACGGTGGGCGTGGTGGAGAGGCGGATGTCGATGTCGCGGCCGGCCAGCTTCACCCGGATGCGCCCGTCCTGGGGCAGGCGCTTCTCCGCGATGTTCAGCCCGCCCATGATCTTCACGCGCGAGGCGATGCTGTTCTGGAACCGCTTCGGCGGCCGGATGACTTCCTGCAGCACGCCGTCCACGCGGAAGCGGACGCCGATGTCCTTCTCCTGCGGCTCGATGTGGATGTCGCTGGCGCGCTCCTTGGCGGCGCGGAAGAGGAGCGAGTTGACCAGCCGGATGATGGGCGCTTCGTCGCTGGAGTCGAGCAGGTCCTGCGGCTCCTCCAGCTCGTGCGCGACCATGTCCAGGTCGCCGGCCTCCAGATCTCCCACCAGCTGCTCCGCCTCGTTGGCGGCGCGGTCGTAGACGGAGTTGATGCAGTCGAGGATGGCCTGCGACGGCACCAGCACCGGCGAGATGCTGGCCCCGAGCAGGAGGCGGACGCTGTCCAGGGCGCTCGAGTCGAGCGGGTCGGCGACGGCCACCATGGCGCGCGCGTCGCCGTCCGTCTCCACCCGAAGCGGCATCAGCTTGGCCTGCTTGGCGAAGTTGATCGGCACCAGCTTCACCAGCTCGGGCGAGATCTCGTCGGGCGCGAGCCGCATCTGGTAAGGCAGCTCGAGCTGCGCGGCAAGCGCCTTGAGCACCTGCTCCTCGTTGCACGCCTTGAGCGAGATGAGGACCTCGCCCAGCCGGCCGCCGCGCTCGGCCTGCACGGCCAGCGCCTCGGCGATCTTCTCCTGCGACACCACGCCTTGCGCGACCAGGATCTCGCCGATCGGCCGGCCGGCGAGGCTGGCGCCGGCCGCCTTGGCACGAAGAGCAGCAGCCTGGCTCGCCGTGGAGTCCATTCGAACGTCAACCCCGGGGTGGAGGGGATTCTTCCGGCTGCGGCTGCCCCTCGCCGGGCGCCGGATTTTGCTCCGAGGGAATGCCTTCCACCGGAGCGTTCTGCCCCGGCGACACGCCTTCCGCCGGATTGCCCTGCCGCGGCCGGGGCGGTTCGGTCTGCTGCGCGCCGGGCGGCGGCGGGCCCTTTTGCTCCGGGACCACGGGCGCGGGCCTCGGCCGCTCGATCCGGACCGGGACGTCCGGGGGCGCCTCTCCCCGCGAGGGCATGATCACCCGCTCGTCGGGCGCTCCGGGGCCGCCTTGCTCGGCCCGCGAGAGCTCGGTCCGCACGCTGTTCCGCAGCCGGGTGAGCATGCTGACCTTGCGTTCGTAGTCGATGGCCTTCTGGTACCCTTCGTCGGCCCCGTAGAACCGCTTCACGAACTCCGCCCGCTCCGCCATCTTGCGCTCGAAGATGCGCCGGTAGTCGCTCTGGTCGCGGATGATGTAGGGGGTCAGGAACAGCAGAAGATTGGTCTTGGTGCGGGTCGTATCCTCGCTCCGGAAGAGCCAGCCGAGGATGGGCAGCGATCCCAGGAACGGCACCTTCTGGACGCCCTTCACGGTCCGTTCCTGGATCAGGCCGCCGATCACCACCGTCTCCTGGTCCTTCACCACCACGGTCGTCTTGGCGCTGCGCTTGCTCGTGGTCGGACCGAGCTGCGGATTGGTCGAGGCGATCTCCTCGGTCTGCTCGTCCACCTCGAGGCGGACGGTGTCGCTGGCGCTGATCTGCGGCTTGATCCGCAGGCGCAGCTCGACGTTCTGCCGCTGGATGGGCGCGTAGAGAGAGCCCAGCCCACCGAGGCCCACGAGGTTGCTCGGGATGCCGCCAGGGGTGGTGGCGGTGCCCGTGGTCGATCCCAGCAATCCGCCGAGGTTGGGCGCGTAGGCCGCCTGGAACGGCACGTTCTGCCCCACGACGATCTCGCCTTCGCTGTTGTCCACCATGGTGACGTGCGGGGTGCTGATCACGTTGACGTCGCTCGAGGTCTGCAGCGCGTTGACCAGCACTGCCAGGGACGGCAGCGTCACCCCGAGGCCGGGCACGGTGATGGGCGGGCCCTGCAGGCCGGCGAGAAAGCCGTTCAGGCTCGACAGGCCGACGATCCCGCTCAGCGAGTTGAGGCCGCCCAACTCGCTGCCGAACACCAGCGGCGCGGACCCGCTGGTGTTCCGGATGGTCAGGTTGTCGATCACCGTGCCGACGTGCGCGGAGGCGCCGATCTTCAGCTCGTCCTGGAGGCTCACCTCCATGATCACCGCCTCGACCAGCACTTCGCGCCGGGCGATGTCGAGCTTCTCGATCACCTTGGTCAGGTTGCGGTAGTCGGAAGCGCTGGCGATGATCACCAGCGAGTTGGTGGTCTTGTCGGCGGTGATCTTCACCTCGCCGCTGAACAGCTCGGCGGTCGCCGCGCCTGCGCCCGCGGGCGGAGGGGCGGGGGGCACGTACCCGCCCATCGGCGAAGGCGTGGTGCTCGGCCCCCCGGTCCGCCGCGCCGCCGCGCCTTGCGCCAGCGCCTGGAGGGTGGTCGCCACGTCCTCGGCCTTGGCGTTCTGCAGGTAATAGACGTTCACCCCGCCGCCGCCGGCGGGCACGTCGAGCTGCCGGATCAGCTCGAGCACCCGGGAGAACGAGCGGGCGCCGGCGATCACGATGAGCTTGTTGGTGCGCTCCTCCGCGATGATCTTGCTGACCGTCACCGGTCCGCCGCCCGCGCCGGTCTGCTGCTGCTGCGCGAGTTGCGCGGCGGTCGGCGGCTGCCCCGGCTGGGGCTGCACCTCGGCGATGCCCAGGGCGCGCGCCGTGCCGGGACGGCCTGGCTGGGTGAAGATCTCCTGCAGCTTCTGCTGCAGCGCCTGCGCGCTGGCGTACTGCACCTGCACGATGTGGATCTCTTCCGAGCCTCCCGGCTGGTCGAGCTGCTCGATCAGCCGCTCCAGCCGGCGCATGTTGAGGCCCAGGTCGCTGATGATCAGCGTGTCGGGGGGGAAGATCTGGAAGTCGCTGTCGCGGCTGGTGAACTGGTTGAGCGTGTTCCGCATCTGGTCCGCTTCGACGTAGCGGAGCTTGAACAGCTTGGTGACCATCTGCTCGATGGGCGGCGCCTCCTGCCCCGGCTCGAGGTAGGTGGGGATGTTCGCGCGCGCCGACTGCTTCTTCTCCGAGAGCTTCCAGTAATGGCCGATGGGGTAGACCGCCCAGTTGTTCGCGTCCAGGGCGGCCACGAAGACGTTCCACACCTCCTCCGGAGGAATGGGCTGGTTGGAGAGGATGGTGATCTTGCCCGACACCCGCTCGGGAAGGATGAAGTTGCGCTGGGTGTAGCTGGAGACGAACTGGATCACCTCGGCCAGGTCGCGCTTGTCGAAGTTCATCACCACGCTGCTCGACCTCCGCGCCGCCTCGCCCCTCTCGATGGGGCGCACCGGCGGCGGCTGGGTGGAGCGGGTCGGCGGCGGCGTCTGCGGAGTGATGGCTCGCTGCGGCGCGATCGCCGGCCGGTTCGTCCCGGGAGGCGTGGCCGGCGGCTGGGTGGGCACGGCGCGGGCCGGGCGCTGCGCGCCGTTCTCCGTCTGGCCCGGCCGCCGGGTGGGCCGCACCGGAAGCTGCCCGGGACGCTGGGTCGGGGGCGTCCCCGCGTCGTCGGGCGGAGTCTGCGCGCGCACGGGACCGGTAGCGATGGCGGCCAGGAGGAACAGGGCGGTGGTTCGCATCGCGTTCCTTACTCGATGGAGTAGGACTTGCGGATGGTGTCCCCGCGCCGCTCGATCTCGACCTCGATGCGGTTCGCGTCGCGGAGCTTCTGGTAGATCTCCAGCGCCTTGTCGGGGCTGTTCATCTCATAGCCGTTGATGCGGCGGATCACGTCGCCGTTCTGGATCCCGATCTTCGAATAGAGAGAGTCGGGGACGATCGAGAAGAGCTTGAACCCGTTCGCCACGCCGTTCTTGAACGAGGGCACGATGCGGGCCTGGGTGGCCAGCTGCGAGAGGTCGCTCAGCGCGCCGTTCACGGTGTTCCTGGCCAGCACGTACTGGTTCTCGGACAGCTGCCGCACGTCGTTCTGCGCCTGCTGTCCCGGCTGGGGGATCGGCGCGAAGCCCAGGTTGGGAGGCGCGGCCGCGCTGTTGTCGATGTATTCGTTGCGGCCGTCGTTGTCGAGGAGGACCTTGTCCTTCTCGATCTTGTAGATGAGCGCGCCCATGAACTTGTCGCCCAGGGCGTAGACCAGCGTCTCGTTGCTGTCCCCGTTGTTGAGCTGGCAGAGCGAGTACCGTTCCGGATAGGCGAGCGCGGTGCCCACCAGGTAGGCGCGCAGCGAGGAGCGGACCGGGGCCTCGTTCCACGCCTTCGCCGGGGGCGCTTCCGCCGCGGCCTCGCCGGCCGGCTTGGGCAGCGGCAGATCGAACGACTTCGCCAGCCGCTCCGCGTCCAGCTCCGCGCGCGGAGGCATCTGCGCGGCCCGCGGAGACGCGCCCACCGACTGCTGCAGCAGCGCGGGCTTGGGGGCGATGGCGGTGGCCGCGAACGTGTTCACGATCCGCGCGCACAAGTAGGCGCCGAGCACCGCCGCGAACAGCGTGCCGACCCACGAATACCTCTGCAGGACGAGCTCCACGGATCAGGCGAAACAGCAAGCCGCATGCCACGATTCCGCCGCTCGCGAAGCAGGGCGCCGCTCGGCGGGGAGCGGGCGGCCAGGCTCCGCGCGACAACGTGGCAGCCGCGCCGCTCCCCCCGCTGACAAATTGTCAGGGCTCCTTGGGGAGCTTGCGGTAGATCGTCCGCGCGGCGATCCCGAGGAGCTGCGCCGCGAGGTTCTTGTCGCCTTTGGCGTGGCGTAACGTCTCGCGGATGACGCGCAACTCGATCTCGTCCATCGGAGTGCCGAGAGGGATGGTCAGCGTGCGCCCCTCCAGCGCCGCGGGGACGGCCGGCCGCGGCCCGGCGCGCGCGGCGTTCTGCACGGCCTGCGGCAGCGCGTCCACGTCCAGCTCGGCGCCCTGCGAGAGCACCACGGCGCGCTCGATCGCGTTCTCCAGCTCCCGCACGTTGCCCGGCCAGGAATAGGCCTCCAGCGCATCCAGCGCGGCGGGAGTGAGGGAGCGCACCGGCTTCGCGTTTTTCGCCGCATACCTGGCGACGAAGTAGTCGGCGAGCAGCGGCACGTCCTCGGCCCGGTCCCGCAAGGGCGGCAGCACCACCTGGATCACGTTGAGCCGGTAGAAGAGGTCCTCGCGGAAGCGTCCCTCCTTCACCTGCGCGGCGAGGTCCCGGTTGGTGGCGGCGACCAGGCGGCAGTCGACCTTGATCGCCGCCGTTCCGCCGAGCCGCTCGATCTCGCCCTCCTGCAGGAAGCGCAGGAGCTTCACCTGGACCGCCGGCGACAGCTCGCCCACCTCGTCGAGGAAGAGCGTCCCGCCCTGCGCGCGCTCGATGCGCCCTTCCTTGCGCTGCATGGCGCCGGTGAAGGCGCCGCGCTCGTAGCCGAACAGCTCGCTCTCCAGGATCGTCTCGGGGATGGCGGCACAGTTGATCGGCACGAAAGGGCCTTGCGCCCGCCCCGAGTGCTCGTGCAGGGCGCGCGCGAACAGCTCCTTGCCCGTTCCGCTCTCCCCGAGGAGGAGCACGGTGGCGGAGCTGGGGGCCGCCTGGCGGATCACGTCCAGCGTCGCGCGCAGCGGGGGGCTCTGGCCGACGATGGGAGACGCGCCGCCCGCGAGCCGCGCGCGCAGCTGCTTGTTTTCCTGAAGAAGGCGGCGCTTCTCCAGGGCCTGGGCCACGCTCTTGAGCACCGAGTGGCGCTTGAGCGGCTTGGTGAGGAAGTCGTACGCGCCGTCCTTCATGGCCGCGACCGCCGCCTCGACGGTGCCGTAGGCGGTCATCAGCACCACTTCCGCCTCGGGCGCCACCGCGCGCACCGCCTTGAGCAGCTCCTGCCCGGAGAGCCCGGGCATCATCAGGTCGGTCAGCACCACGTCGATCGGCTCGCCGCGGAGCATCTCCAGGGCGGCCCCCGCGTTTTCCGCCCGGAGCGTGCGGTAGCCCTCGCGGGCGAAGATCCGCTCGAGGGAATCGAGGTTGGCCGGCTCGTCGTCGACGAGCAGGAGGGTGGCCGGGGATTGCGCGGGCGCTTCCGACATGGACCGCGACTGTAACAGAGAGACTGGACAGGAGGTGCGGGGCTGAGGCAGACGGTACCGCATGGCAGCCGCGGTGATCGGCGGCGGGTTCTTCGGGTGCAGCCTGGCGCTGGCGCTGCGGGCGCGAGGCGAGCGGGTGACGCTCCTCGAGCGCGAGGCAAATCTGATGGTGCGCGCCTCCGCCAACAACCAGGCCCGCGTGCACGGCGGCTATCACTACCCGCGCAGCATCCTGACCGGGCTGCGGTCGCGCCTCAACTATCCGCGCTTCGTGGCCGAGTTCGGGCGCTGCATCGATCGCTCGTTCCGCCACTACTACGCGGTGGCCCGGCGGCAGAGCCAGGTCACGGCCCGGCAGTTCGAGACGTTCTGCCTCCGCATCGGCGCGCGGCTCTCGCCTGCGCCGGCGGAGGTCCGGTCGTGGTTCGACCGGGAGCTGGTCGAGAAGGTGTACGAAGTCGAAGAGCACGCCTTCGACGCGGACCTGCTGCGCGAGGCCATGCGCCGGCGGCTGCAGGAGGCGCGCGTCGAGGTGCAGCTCGCCACCCGCGCGTTGCGCGTCGCGCCCGGCGAGCTGCACACCGACCGGGGAGTGCTGCGCGCGAGCTGGATCTTCAACTGCACCTATTCGTCGGTGAACGAATTGCTGGCCGCTTCCGGCGCGGGCTGCGTGCCGCTGCGCCACGAGCTGGCCGAGGTGGCCCTGGTCGAGCCGCCCCCGGCCCTGCGGGGCTGCGCGGTCACGGTGATGTGCGGCCCCTTCTTCTCCTTGATGCCGTTCCCCGCGCAGCGCCTCCACTCGCTCACCCACGTGCGCTACACGCCGCACTTCGCCTGGGAGGAGCGGACCGCGCCCGCGGCGCCGCCCCCGCGGCCGTCGGGGTCGCGGGTCGCCCACATGCTCAAGGATGCGCAGCGCTACCTGCCCGCCCTCTCCATGGCGCGCCACGTCCGCTCGCTCTTCGAGGTGAAGACGGTGCTGCCGCAGTCCGAGCACGACGACTCGCGGCCCATCCTCTTCAAGAGGTCCGGCGAGCTGCCGGGGCTGGTGTCGGTGATGGGCGGCAAGATCGACAACGTGTACGATCTGCCTCGCGAGCTGGACGAGCTCCTGCAGGAAGGCAGGGCGGCGTGACCGCGGTCTCCTCCTTGTTCGTCTCGGTGGTCTGCCGCCTGCGCGACGAGCGCGAGCTGGTCGAGCCATTGCTCGAGGACCTGACCCGGGTGCTCAAGCCCCACTACGAGAACTGGGAGATCGTCCTGGTCGACGACGGATCCCGCGACGGCACCACCGCGCGGGTCAAGGAGCTGCTCGGCCGGTACGAGGGAGTGCGGCTGCTCCGCCTCTCCCGCGCGTTCGGGCTCGACATCGCGATCACCGCCGGGCTGGAGAGCGCGATCGGCGACGTGGTGGTGACGTTGAGCGCCGAGACCGACCCGCCGGAGCTGATCCCGCAGCTGGTCGAGCTGGCGCGCAACGACAACGCGGCCGTGTATGGCATCGCTCCTTCGCGGCGCAGGGGCCTCTTGCGCGAGTGCGGCGCGCGCGCGTTCTACCGGATCTGCCGCCTGCTGGACCTCCCCATCCAGCGGCACTCGACGCAGCTGCGCGCGCTCCCGCGACAAGCGGTCAATGCGATCGTCGAGATCAAGGACCGCCACCGCTACTTGCGTGCGCTGACGCCCTACATCGGGTACGAGACGCGCACCGTCGAGTACCAACCCATTTCGCGCAGCGGTCACCCTCCGCGGGAGAGCCTGCTCGAGGCCGCCGATACGGCGCTCGCCGTCATCGTGGGGAACTCCACCCGCCCGCTGCGGCTGGTGGGGTGGCTCGCGCTGCTCGCCGCGTTCCTCAACGTCGTCTACATCGGCTACGTGTTCGCCATCCGCATCTTCAAGACGCGCGTGGCCGAGGGCTGGATGACGCTCTCTCTCCAGAACGCCGGGATGTTCCTGCTCCTCTTCCTGATCCTGGCGGTGGTCACCGAATACGTCGGCCGGATCCTGGACGAGACGCGAGAGCGGCCGCTCTACTACATCGCGGAGGAAGCCAACAGCTCGGTCATGGTGCCCAGCGCCGAGCGCCGCAACGTGGTGCGGGAGTCGAGGTGAGCTGGCAGGTCCCGGCGTACGAGCCGCACGACTTCTTCTCCCGGCGTACCCGCTTCTGCCTGTGCATCCCCGTGCTCGACGAGGACGGCCGGTTCCGCCGCCAGCTGACGAAGATGCGCGGCCAGATGGACCTCGCCGACGTGATCGTCGCCGACGGAGGCAGCACCGACGGCGGCACCGAGCCCAAGGCGCTGCGCGACGCCGGCGTGCGCGCGCTCCTGGTGAAGACGGGCCCCGGCCGGCTCGGCGCGCAGCTCCGCATGGGCCTCGCCTGGGCGCTGCAGCAGGGCTACCAGGGCGTGGTGCTGGTGGACGGGAACGACAAGGACGACACCTCGGCGCTGCCCATGTTCCTCGACGAGCTGTCGCGGGGGGCCGACTTCGTGCAGGGGTCGCGGTACCTCCCCGGTGGCGAGGGCGTCAACACGCCTGTCTTGCGCGAAGCCGGTGTGCGGCTCCTGCACGCTCCCGCCATCTCGCTCGCGGCCGGCCATTGGTACACCGACACGACCAACGGCTTCCGCGCCTACAGCGCGCGCTTCCTCCGGGACGAGCGGGTTGCGCCTTTCCGCGACGTCTTCCGCGGCTACGAGCTGCACTACTACTTGTCGATCCGGGCCGCCCGGCTCGGGTTCCGCATAGTCGAGGTGCCGGTGCGGCGCGAGTACCCGCGCGGCGAGATGCCGTCGAAGATCCGCGGGGTGCGCGGCGGCGCGGCCGTCCTGCAGGCGCTCTTTTCGGCCTGCCTGGGTAGGCTCGACCCGTGAAGAGCGCGCTCATCGGCCACACCGGCTTCGTCGGGCGGAACCTCCTCCGGCAGGTTCCCTTCGAGGTGCTGGTCAATTCGTCGAACGTGGAGGAGTTGCGCGGGCGGAGCTTCCAGCTCGTCGCCTGCGCCGGAGCGCCGGCGGAGAAGTGGAAGGCGAACCGGGATCCGGCCGCGGATCTCGCCGGCATCGAGCGGCTCCTCTCGGTGCTGCGGGAGGTGCGCGCCGATCGGTTCGTCCTCGTCTCCACGGTGGACGTGTTCGAGACGCCGGCGGGAGTAGACGAGTCGGCGCCCGCCGACGCGCGCCACGCGTACGGCCGGCACCGCCGCATGCTGGAGGAGCTGTGCGCGGAGCGATTCGGCGCCCAGGTGCTGCGGCTGCCCGGCTTGTTCGGGCCCGGGTTGAAGAAGAACGCCGTCTACGACCTCTTGCACGACAACCAGGTGGAGAAGATCCACCCGGACTCGACCTACCAGTTCTATGACGTGCGCCAGCTGTGGAGCGACGCGGGGAAGGCGAGGGCGGCCGGCATCCGGCTCCTGCACCTCGCCACCGAGCCGCTCACCATGGGCGAGATCGCGTCGCGGTGCTTCGGCCGCGACCTGCGTGCTCCGTCCGGCGCGCCGGCCCGCTACGACGTGCGCAGCCGCCACGCGGACCTGTGGGGCGGGCGGAGCGGGTATCTGCGCTCGCGCGAAGAGGTGCTTCGTGGGCTAGAGCAGTTCGTGCGCGAGGAGCAGGCATAGGTGAAGCTCGCGATGTCCGCCATCGCCTGGGAGCCGCCCGAGGACGACGCGGCGGCGGCGATCCTGCGCGAGCACGGCTTCGAGGGTGTGGAGCTGGCCCCTACGAAGATCTTCCCTCGGCCGGACGCAGCGACGGGCGCCGAAGTCTCCGCCTGCCGGCGAGCCTGGGAAGGTCGCGGCCTGCGGATCGTCGCCCTGCAAGCGTTGCTCTTCGGGCGGCCCGAGCTGACCGTCTTCGGCGATGCCCGGGAGCGCACGCATGCGTACCTGTCCGGGGTGGCCCGCCTCGGAGGCCGGCTCGGCGCGGGTGCCTTGGTCTTCGGATCCCCCCGCAACCGCGCCCGCGGCGCGCTCCCGGCCGCGGAGGCCTGGCGCTCGGCGGTCGCGTTCTTCCGCGCACTGGGATCCGCCGCGGCCGAGGCGGGCACTTGCCTTTGCATCGAGCCGAACCCGCCCCGCTACGGCGCCGATTTCATCACGACCTCGGAGGAGGCGCTCCGGCTGGTCGAGGAGGTCGCCTCGCCCGGCTTCGGCCTCCACCTGGACGCCGCTTGCGCCCTGCTGGCCGGCGAGAATCTCCCCGCCCGTCTCCGCGCCAGCGCGCACGTGCTCCGCCACGTCCACCTGAGCGAGCCCGACCTCGCGCCCGTCGGGGCCGGCGGAAGCCTCGATCTGCCCGCGATCTCCGCGGCGCTGCGCGACATCGGCTACGCCGGCTGGGTCTCGGTGGAGATGAAGCCCGGCGGCCTCGAAGCGGTCCGGACCGCTGCAGGGGTTGCGTCGTCGCTTCGCTAGACGGGCTCCCGGGAAAGCACGCCGGCCTACAGCGCCAGGAGAGGCGCGCACACCGCGTGGGCGCCCTTCTGCTTCGCGAGTTGACCGCACTGGATCAGCACCGGGGCACCGTGCACGATGGCGGTCCCGGTGTAGACAACGAATTGCGCCGATGCGTCACCCATCTCGATCGTGCGGCACTGCGTCGCCACGCCCGCGACCTTGCAAGGGCGGTCCTTGCCGGCGCCGGCTCCCGGGAGCGCCTTGATGAGCTGTTCGCGGATCATGGCCTCCATCTTTGGCAACTCGTCGGCAGACTTGACCCGCAGGTAGGCCAGGTACGCCGCCTCGCCGCACTGAATGCGGAAATGGCTCTCGTTCGCCGACAGCGTCCGGCAGCCGGGAGGCACGGGGATCGCCTGACCGAGGAACGCTGGTGCGCCGGCTGGCGGGGCGAGCGGTCCGGGCCCTTGTTCCATGACCGCCGCGAGGAGGTCCGGACAGCGTGCGACCAACTCGGGCTTTGCGAGTGGCGCACCGCAGAAGGCGAGCCGCGACCCCTTTCCAATGGACGCCCCCAGCAGGTGGCCCTGGAACGAGACCTTTCCGTCCCGGCCGGCAATCTCGAGCCTGGTGGCCTCCCATGACTTGGGGCCGGCGGTGAATGGGACCATCGAGGTCGTGGCCGGGGCCTTGATCGCGACCTTGAGGCCGGCAAGCTGGGTCTCGCGCGCCTGCGCAAGGCCGAGATCGGCATAGTCGCTGACGGAGGCCACGAGCTGCTCGCAAGTGAGCCGGACACCGTTCGCGATGGGCGAGATCGTGCAACCTTTCACCAAGTCGGGCAGCGCGGCACCCGCGGCAGCCGCCGTGGCCACGAGCGCCAGGATTGCCGGACCCATGCCACCTCCACACGGCGGATGCGCCCGCAAGGCCGCCGGGCGCCACCCGGCGAGCTGGAGTCTAGCTGAACAGCGCTTCGACGAATTCGTGGGGGTCGAAGGGCTTCAAGTCGGAGACTTTCTCGCCCACGCCGACGTAGCGGACGGGGATCTTCAGCTCGTCGCAGATGCCGATGATCACGCCGCCCTTGGCGGTGCCGTCGAGCTTGGTCAGCACGAACCCCGTGACGCCCAGCGCATCGTGGAACTGGCGGGCCTGGGCGATGGCGTTCTGGCCGGTGGTCGCGTCCACCACCAGCAGGACCTCGTGCGGGGCGCCCGGGTGCGCCTTCTCCAGCGTGCGCTCGAGGCGCTTCAGCTCCTCCATGAGATTGGCCTTGGTGTGCAGGCGGCCGGCGGTGTCGCAGAGCACGGCCTGGATGCCCTCCGTCTTGGCCCGCGTCACGGCGTCGAACAGCACTGCTCCGGGATCGGAACCGTCCTTTCCCCGGACGATGGGCGCGCCGGCGCGGTCGGCCCAGACGTCGAGCTGCTCGCCGGCGGCGGCGCGGAAGGTGTCGCCCGCGCCCAGGATCACGGTCTTTCCGGACTGCTTCAGCCGTCCTGCGAGCTTGCCGATTGTGGTGGTCTTGCCCGTGCCGTTGACGCCGACCACCATGACGACCTGGGGCGGCGGCGTCCCGGGCGGGAGGTCGGGCAGGCCCCCGTGCCCGGATTCGCCGGGCGCCACGCCCAGGGACAGGATCCGCTCCACCTCTTCCCGCAGCGCGGCCTTCACCCGCGAGACATCGGACAGCTCGCGCCGCTTGAGCCGCTCCCGCACGGAGTCGAGCAGCCGCGTGGCGGTGCGGACGCCCACGTCCGCGGAAAAGAGGATCTCCTCCAGCTCGGCGAGGGTCGCGTCGTCCAGCTCCTTGGCGGCCCCGACGAACGCGTTGAGCCGTGCGATGAACCCACTGCGGGTCTTCGCCAGGCCCTCCGCCAGGGTGCGGCCTGCCTCGGCCTCGGCCAGCTTCCGCCGCGCCTTTTCCTGCGCGGCGCGCTCGGCCGCGATCCGCGCCTCCTCCGCCTCCCGGGCGGCCGCCTCGGCTTGCGCGCGCGCCGCCGTTTCCGCCTCGCGGCGCGCCTTCTCTTCGGCCTCCGCGACCTTGCGGCGCTCGTATTCGAGCTTGCGCTGCGCGTCGGTCAGCTCGCGCCGCCGCCGGTCGATTTCCGCTTGCGCTGCCTGCTCGCCGGCGAGGCGCGCTTCCGCCGCTGCGAGCGCGTCCTGGGCCGCCTGGAGCTGCTCGCCGGCGCGCTTCTCACGCGCGAGCCTCTCCGGCGACAGCGCCGCCGGGACGGGCGGCGGCGGTGGCTCGGGCCGCGCGGCCGGCTTCTGCGCAGGGAGCTCCGCGGGAGGCTTGGGCGCCCGGCGTCCGACGGCCACCCGCGCCAGCAGGGCGACGAGCAGCGCGGTCGCGATCAGCAGCGCGGCGACGATCGCGATGGTCTGGAGGTCGATCGGCAGAGCGAACACGGGCACCTCGAAAGACCGCGCACCTTTCCCCGCGCGCCGGCTTCCGTCAAGGCCCGCCTGGACACCGCGGACGGTCAGGTCGTAGCCGGCGTCGCGACGGCAGGCCTCGTTTGTTCATTCCCGTTCTCCGCCGTCCAAGCTATCGCGCACGTTCTTCCAGTCTTCGTCGCGCACGAGCGTCACCACCGCGATCGGGCGTCCGTCCTCGAGCGATGGCATCACGCTCACCACCGTGAATCCCGGGTTCGCCTCCGAGGCGTCCGTGGCCACGGCTTGGAGCGAGCGTCTCGCCTTCGCCATCGCATCGCGCTGTTCGGCGGCGTGGGCGCTTCGCGCGTTCCGGCCCTCGATCGCCTCGACCCGGGCCACGGCCCCCGTCGCGTAATCAACGATCACTTCCGATAACCGACCCTCCCTCAGTGTGTACACCGAAAGCTGCAGCGCTCCGCGCTCCAATTCGTATTTTCCGGAAATCGGAGTTCCTTCGCGTTGCGCTACCGCGAAACCTTCGGCGAGCGACATGTGCGTCCCTTTCAGGGCCCTGGCCAGATCGGCTTTCCCTTGCGAGCTGGGCGTCTTGTCTGCCGCGACCGCATCGGCAGCGGCCCACCTCAACGGGAGCGCCAATCCCGCAATCGTCGCGCCAACTGCCCAAGTCAACGCAAATACCGGTCGTGCGGCTGCGATCGTCTTCATCTCCGTCCTCCTTCTGCAAGAACGCCGACTGCAACGATGCAGGCACTGTACGAGCGAGCGGCGCGGCGCCTACTGAAGACTGCCTGACGCCTTGGTAAGAAATGCCCCGGGTTCCTGACGGAGATTTCAGGAAATCGTCAGTGACTTGGTGAACGGCGCGTCCGACGACGACCTTGCGCCGACGGCGGGCGCGCTACTCCGGCAACGACCTCGGGGCCTTGCTGCTCGGCACGTCGATTGCGGGGGCTTTGGCTCCCACCGCCGGCGAGATCGCCACTGCGTGCCACTTGCGCTTGCTCCCGGTGCTCACCGCGCACTTGCTGCCGGACGGGTCGCAGGCGACGACCTGGTAGTAGACGGCGCCCGGGGTCTGGGGCGGCAGCTCCGCCTTGAAGCCGCCCAGCCCGCCGCTGGCGTCCGGCTGCATGTCGGTGACCTGCTCCTGCCCGTCGCTGCCGCGCCACAGGACCTGGGCCTTGCCTGGCACGCTCGGCTCGTCGCCAGGCCCGGTGATCTGCGCGCGCACCGTGAGCGACCGTCCGGGAAGGACGCGCGCGGGCGGATTCACGGCGAAGCCGAACGGCTGCTCGACCGGCCCCGCCGGCTTGAAGGTGATCGCGAACCAGGTGTTTGGGCTGCCGTCGCCGCCGAAGCTCTGCTTGCCGTTCTCGTCCTTGGCCGCGAGCAGGTACTCGAGATTGCCGTGCGCCTTGTCGCCCGGGATCTTCGCCTCGTAGGTCTCGCCCTCCACGCGGCTCAAGGCGAGCCGGGTCAGGGTGGACTCGCCCTGCTTGCGCAGGAACACGCCGCTGAAGGCGATGGGGGCATCGCCGTGCACGCGCGCGCGCAGCGTGACCCCCTTGCCTTCCGGGAGCGGCCCCGCCAGCTTGCGGTGCTCGATCACCGGGGGCCCGGCCTTGCTGGCCACCTTGGTGGACCGGGCGTGCTTGGGCGGCGGGGGCGTCTCGCGCTGCGTTTGCGCCTCCTTCGGCGGGCTGGAGGAGCCGACCGCCACCGGATTCGCCGCCGCGCCGTACGTCGACGGCCCGTTGCCCAACAGGTCGCTGGACTCGATCCAGAACTCGGTGTCGGCCCCGCCCGAGAACGACACCTTGAACACCTCGTCGTAGTCGTTCTTGGTCATCGGCGCGTCCAGCCAGCGGCCTCCGCCCGTGCGGTGGTGGCAGGTGGCCATCAGCACCCCGGTCTCGTCGGTGATGCGCGCCTCGATGTGCACCTGCCCGCCGCGCTGCCCGGCCCGCACGTCCGAGATGACGGGCGGCCGCGTGTCTTCTGCGGCGCGGGCCGCGGGAGGCACGAAAAGCATCGCAAACAAACCGGCGAGGAGTAGGCGCATCCCGCAGGATTAACCCGCGCGGCAGGGCTGATCAACGGGGCGTCAGGCGGCGGCGCCCGCCTGGGCGGACAGCTTCACGCTGACCGTCTTGGAGATTCCCGGCTCTTCCATGGTGACGCCATAGAGCGCGTCGGCGCCCTCCATGGTGCGCTTGTTGTGGGTGATGACGATGAACTGGGAGCTGCGGCTCATCTCCCGCACCAGCTCGTTGTACCGGCCGACGTTCGCCTCGTCGAGCGGCGCGTCCACCTCGTCGAGGAGGCAGAACGGGGTCGGCTTGATCAGGAAGATGGCGAAGATCAGCGAGACCGCGGTGAGCGCCTTCTCGCCGCCCGAGAGCAGGTTGACGCTGGCCAGCTTCTTCCCCGGCGGCTCGGCGACGATCTCCACCCCGGGCTCGGCCGCGGCGGTGACGGGATCCTCCACCAGCTGCAGCTCGGCGTAGCCGCCGCGGAACAGCCGCGGGAACACCTGCTGGAAGCGCTCGTTCACCAGATGGAACGTCTCCCGGAACCGCTCCTTGCTGGCGCGGTCGATCCGCTCGATCGCCGAGCGCAGCTTGCGCAGCGAGTCCTCCAGGTCCTGCTTCTGGGCGGTGAGGAAGTCGAACCGCTCGCCCACCTCCTTCGCCTCGTCGATGGCGGTGAGGCTCACCTCTCCCAGCGCGTCGACCTTCTCCCGCAGGGACGCCATGCGCGCCTCGGTTTCCTCCGTGGGGAGGCCCAGGGCCTCCTCGCGCCGCGCCTGGGCCACCTCGGCGAGCTCCATCAGGTGGCGCTCGCGGGTCCCCTGCTCGAGGTGCGAAAGGGTGAGGCGGATCTCCTGCACCTTCAGCTCCGCTTCCGAGCGCCGGCGCGCCGCCTGCTCCAGCCCGCCCCGCGCCTCGCGCACTTCCTCGTCCCCGCCGCGCAGCCGCTCCTGGGCCGCGTCGTAGAGCGCCCGCGCCCGGCCCAGCTCCCCGCGCAGCTCCTCGCCGGACTTGAGCAGCGCGGACAGCTCGCCGCGGGTCACCTCGCCGCGCGCCTCGAGCGCGGCCGCGCGCTCCTTGCCCTGCGCGACGTCGGACTGCAGCTTCTCCCGCCGCGTCTCGATCTCCGCCCGCTGCTCGGCCAGCCTGGCCAGCGAGCGGGCCACTCCCTCCATCCGCTCCGCCACCGCCGCCGCGCTCACCTTGGCCCGGGTGACCTCCGCCTGCACCGCCTCGGCCTGCTCGCGCGCGCGCAAGAGGTCCGCCTGCAGGGTCCGCAGGCGCGCCTCCCGCTCCTCTTGCTCGCTCTCGCCGCCCGCCACCGCCTCGCGGCTCTGCGCCTCCTCGCGCTCGACCTCCGCCAGCGCCTGCTGCAGCTGCTCGATCTCGTGCCGAAGGACCTGGTCACGCTGCGAGAGCCTGGCCAGCTCCTCCTGGAGCCGCCCCACGTCGCGCTCCAGGCGCACCTGGGACAGCTCCTCCTCCCGCTCGTCGTGCTGCAGCCGCTTGACCTCGGTCTCCAGCGACTGGATGCGCGCGGCCAGCTCGTCCGCTTGCGAGGTGGTCACTCCCAGGCGCGCCTCCAGCTCCTGCACCGTCTCGGCCAGCTCCTGCACTTCGCGCCGCTTGTGCAACAGGCCGTCGGCGACCCCCTCCAGCGAGCCGCCCGAGACGATCCCTTCCCGGTCCACCACCTCGCCGTCGGCGGTGACGAAGGTACGCGCGCCGGGGTCCCTCGACCACAGCGCCAGCGCGGTGGCCAGCGTGTCGCAGAGGAACACGTCGGCCAGGAGGTACCGCTTCAGCCTCTCGTGCTCCGGCGCGCAGTGGACCACCTCCACGGCGCGCACGGTCCCTTCCGGCGTGGGCAGATCCGCCGCCTCCGGCACCAGCGGCAGCTGCTCCATCTCGGTGAGCGGGACGAAGCTCGCCCGCCCTTGGGCCGCCTGCTTGAGGTAGTCGACCGCGCGCAAACCGGCCGCGTGGCTCTCCACCAGGACCAGCTGCAGCCGCTCGCCCAGGACTGCCTCGACGGGCCGCTCATGGTTCGCGTCGGTGCGCAGGACGTCGGCCACCAGCCCGTAGACCCCGTCGCGCCGGCGCTCGTCCTCGTCGCGCAGCAGGATCGCCTTCACGCCCCGCCCGTACCCCTCGAAATTCTTCTGCAGCTCGAGGAGCGAGGTGAGGCGGCTGCGCCGGTCGGCCAGCTCCTCCCGCAGACGGATCAGCGTCGCCTCCAGGTCGCGCCGGTCGGAGAAGCCCTGCTGGAGCTGCTCCTCCCGCGCGGCGCGCTCCCCGTGCAGCGCGCGCCTGTGCGCCTGCGCCTCCGACAGCTTCACCGACAGCTCCTCGCGCTGCCGCGAGATTTCCTCTGCCCGAGCGCGCAGCTGCTCCGCCTCGGCTTGCGTCTTCTGAAGCCGCCCGGAGAGGTCCTGCCGCCGGCGCTCCAGGTTGACCAGGTTGGTCCGGTGGTTCGCCAGGCGGGTGAGGACGCCCACTGCCTGGTGCCTTTCCGTCTCCACGGCGTGCTGGGCGGAATGGATCCGCTCCGTCGCCTGCGCAAGGTCGGCCTCGGCCTGCGCCTGCCGGGTTTCGTCCTCGGCGGTCGCGTCGGCCAGCTTCTGCCGGTCGGCCTGGAGGCCCTCCTCCTCGCGGGTGAGCAGCGTCAGGCGCTGGCTGAGCAGGCCGATCTCCTCCTCGTGCTGCACCTGGCGGGCCGCGATCGACTCGCGTTCCCGCTGGGCGAACTGCAGCTCCTGCTCGGCGAGCCGCAGCTGCTTGTCCACCCCGTGCGAGCGGTCGGCCAGCTCCTGCACCTTGCGCTCGTCCTCGAGGAGCTGGAGCCGCTCCGCCGACAGCCCGGCCTCCAGGCGCGCCACCTGCGCGTGCACGACCTTCTCCGCGTCGGCCGCGTCGGACAGCTCGCGCGCCGAGGCCGCCTCTTGCTCCTTGGCGGCCAGCCACTGCCGGCAGGCGGAGAGCAGCTCCAGCTGGCGCAGCTCGCCCCGCAGCTCGCGGAAGCGCTCCGCCTTCTTCGCCTGCCGCTCGAGCCCCTGCAGGCGCCGGCCTACCTCGCCGACCACGTCGGTGAGGCGGAGCAGGTTCTGGTCGGTCGCCTCCAGCTTCCGCTCCGCCTGCTTGCGGCGGGCCTTGTACTTGGTGACGCCCGCCGCCTCCTCGATGATCGACCGGCGATCCTCGGGCTTGGCGCTGACGATGAGCCCGATCCGGCCCTGCTCGATGATCGAGTACGCCCGGGTGCCCACGCCGGTGCCCAGGAACAGCTCGGTGATGTCGAGGAGCCGGCAGGGCGCCTTGTTGATCTCGTACTCGCTGGTGCCGTCGCGGAAGAGCCGGCGCGCGACGGTGATCTCGGCGAAGCCCGCGTATTGCGGAGGGACCAGGCGGCCGTCGTTCTGGAAGGTGATCGACACCTCCGCCATCCCGGTGGGCGGGCGCGACTCGCTGCCGCTGAAGATCACGTCCTCCATGGAGCGGCCGCGCAGATGCTTCGCGCTCTGCTCGCCCATCGCCCAGCGGATGGCGTCGACCACGTTGCTCTTGCCGCAGCCATTCGGGCCGACCACCCCGGTGATGCCGTCGTCGAAGGAGAAGACGACGCGGTCGGCGAACGACTTGAACCCGGTGATCTCCACCCGCCGGATCTTCATCGGTCCGGGAACGTTCCACGAAGCCGCCGCTCTCGCAAGCCGAATCGCACGAACGCCACTGCGCAATGCCGGACCGTTTCAATCAGTGCCGAACCGTTTCAAACGGATCACCGCGGAGGCGCGGAGGACGCGGAGATTCGTTTTTCGAACCAAATCCTCCGCGCTCTCCGCGCCTCCGCGGTGATCCCTTCGCCTTCGTCGCAAGCAATCCGCGCAATCTAAGTGGGGCGGGGGCGGGAGACGGCGGGGCTAGTCTTGTCGCAGAAGCGCAGCTTGCGGCGGGCCCAGCGGCCGCTGTAGTCGACAGCGACGCGCGGGCCCTTCCACAGGCGGGGAGCCGGGCCGGCGCGCGGCGCGATGAAGAGCTCCGCGTCGGGATCGCACAGGTCGTCGCGGTTGTGCCGCAGCCGCACGTCGAAGGCCTTGCACAGGTTGCCCGGGCCGGTCGCGTCGTGCAGCAGCGGCAAGAGGCCCGGGGCAGCAGGAAGCGGCTCCGCGGCCCGGAGGAGGACCGCGCTGGCCTCTCCTTCCGGGCTGCACACCGCGTTCAGCATCGGGTGCACGCCGTAGATGAGGTAGACGTACGCGTGCCCCGGCTCGCCGTACATCACGTCGGTCCGCGCGGTGCGCCCGGCCCGGGCGTGGCAAGCCAGGTCGTGCTCGCCGACGTACGCCTCTGTCTCCACGATGCGGCCGGCCCGCCAGCCGCCGGGAGCGCGCCGCACGAGCACGCAGCCGACCAGGTCCGGCGCGACCGAAAGCGCGTTGCGCGCGAAGAACGAGCGGGGCAGGGGAGAGAACGGCGACGCCGTCGGTCTCGGGCTTCTCAATGCGGCCGTCCAAGAGGCGCGCGGGAGCATCAGCCCCCAAGCGCCTGGGCCAGGTCGGCGATCAGGTCGTCGGCGTCCTCCAGGCCGATCGACAGCCGCACCATGCCTTCGTCCACGCCGGCCCGGGCCAGCTCCTGCGCGGAATAGCCGGTGTGGCTGAAGAGGATCGGCAGCGACGAGAGCGTCTCCGTGCCGCCCAGGCTGGCCGCCCGCGCCACCAGCCGGAGCCGATCCCAGAACGCGAACGCGCGCTCCTTGGTCCCCAGGGTGAAGGTGACCATGCCGCCGAATCCGTTCATCTGCCTCTTGGCCAGCTCGTGGTCGGGGTGGGAGGGCAGGCCCGGGTACCAGACGCGTTGCACCGCGCGCTGCTCGGACAGCCAGCGAGCCACGCGCAGCGCGGTGGCGCAGTGGCGGTCCATCCGCAGCGCGAAGGTCTTCAGCCCGCGCAGAAGGTCGTACGCCACCTGCGGATCGAGGGAGGCGCCCAGCCGGTGCGAGATGAGCCGTAGCGGCTCCAGGCGCGCCCGTGACCCCGCCAGAACGCCGGCCAGGTGGTCCGAGTGGCCGTTCAGGTACTTGGTCGCGCTGTGCATCACCACGTCGACGGCGAGCTCCAGCGGCCGCTGCAGCGCAGGCGGTCCGAAGGTGGAGTCGATCACGCTGACCGTCCCCGCCTTGCGGCAGGCCGAGGCGACCGTGGCGACGTCCACCACGCGCAGGGTGGGATTGGTGGGCGACTCGAACACGCACACCTTGGCGGGGCGCGCCGCCACCTCGGTCGCGAGGCGTTCCGGCTCGACCGGCCGCAGCTTCACCCCGAACCGGCTGAGCACGTCGCGCAGCAGCTTGTACGTGCCCCCGTACAACGCCGTGGCTGCGATCACCTCGTCGCCTGCCGAGACGAGCCCCATCAGCGCGGTGGTCATCGCACCCATCCCGCTGCCGAAGACGATGGCCGATTCGGCGCCTTCCAAGAGCGCCACCGCCTCCTCGGCCGCGCGGACGGTAGGGTTCTCGTCGCGCGAGTACATGAACAGCCCGCTCGACCCGCGCGCGTACTCCTGCACCTGGGCTGCGCTCTCGAAGCGGAAGGTGGTGGACTGCACGATGGGGACGGTCAGGGGCGAGTTCCCGCCCTGGGGCGTTCCGGCGTGCACGGCCAGGGTCGAGAGGCCTGCTCGGGGCTGCGGCATGGCGCGCTTCTAACAGGAAACAAAAAAAAAGCCCCCGGGCGAGATGCCCGGGGGCCTGAAAGATGAAGCGCGATCACGCATCGAGGTGGCGGGGGGGTACCAGACCACGACGAGCGATGCGCTCCGGTCTCCCATAGTGCAGTCGGCGTGCCACCCGGCAAACAGCTCGGGTTTCGGCCGGTTGTCGAGGCGGGATCCAAGGCGCAGGGGCGGATTCCTTGCATATCCGCAATGGCGCATTTCAAATGTGAAAAATGTCGGTACGACGGAGACCGTACGGCTATTGTACGGCCAGGATCTGCTCGAAGTGCGGATCGCCCTTGAGCGCGTCGAACATCGGGTCGGCCGCGATCCAGCTGCGCACCTTGGCTGGGTCTTTCTCCAGCGCCTTTTTCAGGGCCTCGAACGCCTGGGCCGGTTTTTCCCAGAGGGAGTAGAGCGCCGCCACGTTGTAGTTGAGCAGGACGTCGTCCGGGTTCAGCTCGCGCGCCCGGCCATAGCAGCGCTCCGCCTCCGCGTAGAACCCCTTCTGGGCGTAGCAGATGCCCAGGTCGAGGTGGGCCTCGTAGTTCTCGGGCTCGAGGCGCACCGCCTCGTTCAGCTGGGCGATCGCGCCGCGGTAGTCCGCCTCGTCCATCAGCAGCGCCGCCAGCTCGTGCCGCGCCACCGGGTCGTCCGGATCCAGCTCGATGGCCGCCTTGAACTCCTCCTTGGCCTCCTCGCGCCGATCCTGATCGGCGTAGGTCATGCCGAGGTTCAGGTGGGCGTCCGGATAGTCCGGGTCGAGCTCGATCGCCTCCTTGTACTCGTCCACCGCCATGTCCGACGCATGGGTGGCGAGGAAGCAGGCCAGGTTGTAGTGGGCGGTGGCGCTGTCGGGCTCCAGCTCCAGCGCGGTGAGGTACTCCTTGAGCGCCTCCCGGTACAGCTTCTTCTCGCTGTACACGGTGGCGAGGTTGTCGTGGGCGTGCGCCGACTCGGGGTCCAGCTCGATCGCCTTCTTGAACTCCTTGATGGCCTCGTCGAGCCATCCCCGGTCGGCCAGCTCGATGCCGCGAGAGTTGTGCTCGTCGGAGCGGACCGTGCGGTCCCTGTCGCGGCTCATGGGCCCTTTTTCTAACATGGCGTGGGCGCTCAGTCGCCCCGCGAGGCGTTGTAGGTCCCGAACGTCTTCAGGCTCTTGTTCTGCCGCACGTTGGCTTTCACCGCGGTGTTGGTCGCCTGGTTGCCCGCCAGGGAATCGGTCGTTCCACTGAATAGCTCGCGGACGTCGCGGCCGAAGACGGTCACCACGCCGATGGCGGCGATCGCCACCAGCGCGACGATGATCAAGTACTCGGACATGCCCTGTCCCTTCTCGGACCCGAGCAGCTTCGGCAAACGGCGCATCGCCTCCCTCCTCCGGCGCGGGAAAAGCCCGCTCCTCGGGCTGCCACCCTACGGGACAGCCCCCGGTGCTCCCATCGGGCACCTGCCGGAGCGCCGGCGACCAGCTTCTGAACATATTCGCCGACAAATTGTGGCAGCGCGCATGCAGTCGTGCGATGTGCACCCACATGGCGGGCAAGCCCGCGCGTCGGTTGGCGAGCTCGTGCGAGGAGATGGATCGGATCCTCGCCGGTGCGCACGATCTGTGCGCGGTCGCCTGGGACGACTCGCCGGAGCCCCGCATCGCATGCGTCGCCGGGCCCGTGTTGCCCGTGCTGGGGACGGACGATCTGGTCGGCAGACCTGCCGGCCTCCTGTTCCCCGGGGGCGAGCGCGCCGCGCGCGACCTCGCGGAGACGGCGGCGCGCGGAGCATTCGAGGAGCACCGCACACTGCTGCGGGCGGGGCACCCGTTCCCGGCCCAGCTCCTGCTCAACCCCGCGCCGGGAGGCGTGGTCGCGCTGATCCGCGACCTGGCGGCCTCGCAGCAGCTCGCGGACGCGGCGCTGCGCGCCGACGATCTGGCTCGCTTCGCCTCGCTGGTCGCGCACGAGGTCCGCAACCCGCTCTCGGCCGTGAAGATCGCGCTGCAGACCCTGGAGCGCCACGGCACCCTCGGCTCCAACGACCTTCGCCGCACGAACATCGCGCTGCGCGAAGTGCTCAACATCGAGCTGCTTCTCAACGAGGTGCTGGAGTTCGCGCGCCCGCCGTCGCTCTCGCTGGTGCCGGGCGATCCCCGCGGGCCCGTGCGCGAGGCGGTCGAAGGCGTCGAGGCGGAGTGGTCGTCGCGGGGCGTCTCCTTCGCGGTGGAGGTCCCCGATCGGCTGCCGCCATTCCCGCTGGACCCGGTCCGGGTCCGGACCGCGGTGAAGATCCTCTGCCGCCAGGCAGCGGTTGCGGCGGAGGAGGCCGGCGGCGGCCGCGTCGAGGTGACCGTGGCCGAGGTCCCGCAGGGGTGGCAGCTCACGGTGCGCGATCCCGGCCACCCCATTCCGGCGGAGCTGCGCGAGAAAGCGTTCGTGCCGTTCACGCCGAACCGGGCGCGCGGCACCGGATTGGGCCTGGCAGTAGTGGCTCGAGTCGCGCGCGAACACCGCGGGGATGCTCGTTTCGTCGAATCGCCCGCCCCGGGCAATGTCATCTCCGTGACGTTCGCTGGATGATCCGTTAAGTTCGGGTCTCTGGACCGCATCCTCATCGTCGACGACGACCGCTCCATCCGCGAGCTGCTCTCGATGCACCTCGAAGAGCGCGGCTATGGAGTGATCAGCGCCGCCACAGGCGCGGAGGGCTTCAAGCTCGCCGAGGAGACTTCCCCCTCCGCGATCATCCTCGACATGCGCCTGCCGGACGCCTCCGGGATCGACCTCATCCCGGAGCTTCGCAAGCGCGCCGCCGAGACCCCCGTCCTGATGATCACCGCCCACCACGACATGGCCACCACCATCCTGGCGATGAAGGCGGGCGCGTTCGACTACATCCACAAGCCGATCGACATCCGGGCGCTCGACGTCGCGATCGACCGCGCCCTCGAGGTACGGCGGCTCTCACGCGGCACGGACTTCCTCTCGGTCGAGGCCCAACGCGCGGTGAAGATGGACGACATCGTCGGCACCTCGCCGGCGATGCAGCAGCTGTTCAAGGACGTGGGGCGGGTGGCCGCCAGCCGCGCCACCGTGCTCATCCAGGGCGAGAGCGGGACGGGCAAGGAGCTGATCGCCCGCGTCATCCACAGCTACAGCGCGGGAGCCAAGCCGTTCATCGGAATCAATTGCTCGGCGATCGTCGACACCTTGCTGGAATCGGAGCTGTTCGGGCACGAGAAGGGCGCCTTCACCGGCGCGGTCTTCTCGAAAATCGGGAAGTTCGAGCTGGCCGAGGAAGGGTCCATCTTCCTCGACGAGATCGGCGAGCTCTCCCAGAACCTGCAGGCCAAGCTGCTCCGCGTGCTCCAGGAGAGGGAGCTGGAGCGCGTCGGAGGCGTGAAGCGGATCCCCGTCCGGGCGCGGATCCTGGCCGCCACCAACCGGGACCTGTTGGGCGAGGTGCGGACGGGGCGCTTCCGCGAGGACCTGTACCAGCGCCTGAAGGTGGTGACGCTCTCCATCCCTCCCTTGCGCGAGAGGCCCGAGGACATCCCGCTTCTCGTGGAGCACCTGCTGGTCAAGATCAACCAGCGGCTTCACAAGAACCTGCGCCGGGTCCCGCGCGAGACGCTGGAGAAGCTGATGGCCCGCCCGTGGCCGGGAAACGTCCGCGAGCTGGAGAACGTGCTCACCCGGGCGGCCGTGCTCAACCAGGGAGATCTGCTGTTGGAGGAGCACCTCGTCGAGGCGTCGCGCTCCGAGCCGAGCCGGCAGGAGCTGACCCCTCCCGCCACCGACGGGCGAGTCCAGACCCTCGACGAAGTGGAGCGGGCGCACATCGAGCGCGTCTTCGCGATGACCAAGGGCCACAAGGGCCGGACGTGTCAGATCCTGGGCATTTCCCGGCCTACATTGGAACGAAAGCTGCGCAAATACCGCCTCGCCCCGGCCTCCGATTGAATGGTTCGTTCAGGCATTTCGACAGTCCGACTCTACGAATCGTTCAAGCCAGCGCTCGCGCGGCGGGAGGGAATTCAGTCAAGTACTTGAAATGACGAGTACCGAGCAACCGGCTGAGCTTGGCACAGGTGGTGCTCTTGCAGAGGAGGTCCCTTTCACTGGGAGTGACCCGATGATTCCACGGCAGCAGGTCGATACCCGGTACCAATTCGCTCAACCGCTCGCCTCTCCGAGCCTTCCGGCAGCCGACGTCGTCGACTTCCGCGGGTACTTCAAGGTCGAGACCTTCGCGCACGCCTCGGTGATCTACCGGCCGGGAATGCCAGCGGACAAGGTCTTCCTCCTCCGCAGCGGACGAGTGCGACTGCTCCGCCAGGGCAAGGGAAAGGGCCGCAGCGTTCTCGCCATCTTGAAGCCCGGCGACTTGTTCGGCGAAGTGCTCCGGCCGGAAGGCTCCGTGATGGAGGAGTTGGCGATCGCTTCCGGCAAGTGCGAAGTGTGGAGCATCGAAGGGCGGGATTTCCGCGCCCTGCTCGAGGCGCGGCCGGCGCTCGCGGTGGACGTCATCAGGGCGCTCAACGAGCGCGTCCGCCAGATGCGGCAGAGGGTGCTGGGCCTGACCCGCAAGGACGTGCCAGCCCGCCTGGCGGACATGCTGATCTCGCTGGGGCAGGCACACGGGGAGCGGATCGCGCCGGGAAACGAGCTTTGCCTGCACGGCATCACGCAGCAGGACCTGGCGGACCTGGTGGGGGCATCCCGGTCATTCGTCTCGACGTTGATCAACAAGATGAAGCGCGACGGGCTCCTCGCGAACCAGGGCCGGCTCCTGGTGCTCAAGGACGAGGAAGGCCTCAACAAGGTCGCTGCCCGGGAGAAGTAGGGCACACGAAAGGACGGCCCCTCGAGGCCTTCCCATCGGCAGCGTGGCGGCAGGATGCGATTTCCCCCACTCGCACCGTCCCACGCTGCCGGTTTTTTTTGCCGCCGCCGAGGGGGCGCTGCGCTTTTCAGGCGCTCGTCAGGCCTCGGCCTTGGACTTCTTCGGCTTCTTGTCCGACTTCTTCTCGGACTTCGCGGCGTGCTTCTTCTCCGCGGCGGCCTTGGCCTTCTTGGGCGGCGCCTTCGGCGCGTTCGCGTACTTCTTCTGGAACCGGTCGATGCGGCCCTGCGTGTCGATCAACTTCTGCTTCCCGGTGAAGAACGGGTGGCAGTTGGAGCAGATGTCCAGGTGCAGGTCGCCCGCGGTCGAGCGGGTCTCCCAGGTGGCCCCGCAGGCGCAGTGGACTTTCGACGTCGGGTAGGCGGGGTGGATGTTCTCGCGCATCGGAATGTCCCGTGAAAGGGCCGGAATGGATAGCGGAACGACCCAGGCAAGTCAAACCTCTCTTGACAAGCGAAGGCTGGCCGGAAGAGCGTGCGCGCTGCCAGCGGAGGCCCGCCTGAAGCTCTCCATCGTCATCCCGGTCTACAACGAAGAGCGCCTCGTCCTGGGCGTGTTGCGCCGCGTCGCCGCGGCGCAGGTCGACAAGGAGTTGGTGGTCGTCGACGACTGCTCGCGGGACGGCACCGGCGCGATCCTGGCTCGGATCGAAGCGGACCCCACGCTGGTGACCTCGGCCGATCCGTCCGGCCGCACCCAGGTCCGGATCTTCCACCAGCCCCTGAACCGGGGGAAGGGAGCGGCGCTGCGCCGCGGATTCGCGGAAGCGCTCGGCGACGTGATCGTGGTGCAGGACGCCGACCTCGAGTACGACCCCCACGAGCTGCCGCGCCTCTTCGCCCGGATCGAGCGCGGAGAGGCGGACGTCGTGTACGGGAGCCGGTTCGCCCGCGGCGGCGCCGGGTTTCCCTTCCTGCACACGGCGGCCAACCGATTGCTGACCGCGTTCAGCAACCTGGTGACCGGGCTGCGGGTGAGCGACATGGAGACTTGCTACAAGGCGATTCGCGCCGACCTTCTCCGCGGGCTGCCCCTGCGCGAGGACCGCTTCGGCTTCGAGCCCGAGGTCACCGCGTTGCTCGCCCATCTCTCGCGCCGCCGGCCGATCCGGCTGGTCGAAGAGCCGATTTCCTATCGCCCCCGCTCGGTCGCCGACGGCAAGAAGATCCGCCTGAAGGACGCCTTCCGTGCCGTGTATTGCATCTTGCGGTACGGGCTCGTGCCGCCGCCCTGGCCCAAGGAGCTGCGCGCCGCCGGCGAGGTCCGCGCCACCGAATGACCGGGGTGCCGCTGCGTACGGCGGCGGTCGCGGTGGCGGTGCTGGCCGTCGCCGGGGCGGCGCGCGAGGCCTGGTTCCACCTCGTGTCGGAGCCGATCGCCACGCTGCCCGGCGCCGCCCGCCAGCCGCCGCCGGAGTCTCGGTACGAGCAGGTCCGCCTGCTGCTGCCTGCGACGGGACGCATCGGCTACCTCACCGACCTTCCGGTCAGCACCGCCCCGGGAGCGCGCGAGGGCGCCGAGCTGGGCACCTGGCTCTATACGCAGGCGGCATACGCGCTCGCTCCGCTCGTCCTGGTCTACGGCGACGACGCGGTGGAGCCGGTCCTGGCCAACCTTGCCGATCCGGCCCACCTGGAGGAGCTGGCGAGAAGGCACGGTCTGCGGGTCGAAGCGCGCCTCGAGGGCGGCCAGGTGGCCCTGCTCAGGCGATGAGCACCTTCCTGGCCCTCGCGGCGATCGCCCTGTCCGGGCTGGGGCTCACCTCCCTGGCCGTGCGCCGCGGTCCGCTCCGATGGGCGTTGGCGCCGCTCGTCGGCCTGGGCGCCTGGTCCGCGGCGTACGCCGCCGCGCTGTTCGCCTTCGGGGCCGATCCGGCGGTGCGACTCTGGAAGGACGCCGCCCTGGCCCTGGCCGGCCTGGCCGTGCTGATCGCGCAGGCCAGGACCGCGCGCCTTGCGCCCGAGGAGGGACCGCCGATCGAGGATCGCGGCTCCAGGCGCGGGCTCTGGATCGCGCTGGCCGCCGCGGCGGTCCTCTCTGCGTCCCTCTTCGTCGAGCATTCGATCCGCCATCCGGACGGAGGCTGGGATGCGTGGATGATCTGGAACCTGCGCGCCCGATCCCTTGCGCGCGCCGGTCCCGCCTTCCGGGACGCGTTCTCTCCCGAGCTGCTCTTCTGGGCGCACCAGGACTACCCGATCCTGCTGCCGGGCGTCGTCGCCCAGGGTTTCCTCCTTGCCGGGGCGCAGCCGAGATGGATCCCCGCCGCGGTCGCGTTCGCCTTCGCCGCCCTCGCGGTCGCCGTCCTCGCCGGCGCCCTGGGACGCCTTCGCCCCGGCGGCAGCGGCCTCCTGGCGGCGATCGCGCTGCTGGCGACTCCCTGCTTCGTGGGGTTCGCCGCCAACCAGCAGTCTGACGTTCCCATCGGCGCCTTCTTGCTGGGAGCGTCGGCGCTGCTCGCGCTGGCGATCGAGGGCCGGAGTCCCCGCGCGTTCGTCCTGGCCGGGTTCTGCGCCTCTCTCGCCGCCTGGACCAAGAACGAGGGGGCGCTCTGCGCAGGTTTCTTCCTCGCTGCCCTCGGCGCGGTGCCTTGGGGGCCCCGGCGCGAACGCCTGCGCGCGGTCCTGGGATACGCGCTGGGCGCGCTGCCGGTCCTGGGTCTTCTCGCCTGGTTCAAGCTCCACGTGGCGCACGTCAACGACCTCCTGCACGACGCCTCGCTGGAGTCGCTGCTCGATCCGCATCGCTGGGCGGCCCTGGCTCCGGTGGTCCTGCGGAGGCTGGTGTTCTTCCAGAACTGGTCGCTCTGGCTCGTCGCCGAAGTGATCTTCCTGCTCGCGGTGCTGCCGCGCCTTCCGCCGCGCCCCGCGGCCCGCGTGGTGGGATCATCGATGGCGCTGGCGCTGGCGGCGACGGCGGTCGTTTACCTGCTCCAGCCGTACGAGCTAGTCTGGTTCGTCCGGGCGTCGTTCGATCGGATCTTCCTCCAGCTGTGGCCCTCGATCCTGTTCGCCACGTTCCTCACCTTGACCGGACCGGTCCCGCCGCGCCCGCTGTGAGCGAACGGGCGGCGCGGTGGGCCTTCTCCCTGGCGCTCGTCGCGACTGCCGCGCTGGTCGCGGCCCCTTGGCGGGGCCACGCGGATGACGTCGATGCGCAGGTCTACCTGGTCCTCGCCCGCCACCTGGCCGCGGACCGCGCCTGGTTCGACCTCCGCTACCTCCCCGACGTCTGGCCGGTGTTTCGCGAGCACCTGCCGTTCGGTCTGTGGCCGGCGGCCGCGGCGATCCGGTTCGGGGGCGAATGGGCGGTCGGCCCGGTGTACGCGGCCATCACGCTCGGAACGGTCGCTCTCGCCGGCGCGATCGCGACCGCCCTCGGAGGGCGGTGGGCTGGAGTGGCGGCGAGCCTCCTGCTCGGGACCTGCGAGTCGATCTGGCAATACGGTGGCCGCCCGCTCTTCGATCCGCCTCTGCTCTTCTTCGCGACGGCGGCCGCCGGCGCCGTGCTGCTGCCGCGCCCGAGGTTCGTCTTGGCCGGAGGCTGCGCGGCAGCCGCGGTGCTCATCAAGGGTCCGTTCGGGCTGGTGCCGCTCATCTCCTGCGTCGCCGCCCGCGCCCTGATCGGACGTTCCCCGCGCTTCTTCGCCGGCGGAGCGGCCGCGTCGGTGGGCGCGACGCTACCGGCGGCGGCGTTTCTCCTCTGGGACCGTTGGGCAGGGGCAGGGACCTGGTGGAACGGTTACTTCCAAGCGCAGCTGGCTGCCTCGGCTGCGGGCACCCGTTCCGACGGGATCGCCGCCTGGTGGTTCCCTCTCGCCGTGGTCGCAGGCCGCTTCTGGCCGGGGATGGCCCTGGTTCCGCTGGCCGTCTGGCGGGCCCGCCGCGACCGAGGATTGCGGGTGCTCGCGGTCGCCTCCGCGCTGTCCCTGGCGCTGCTCACGCTGCCGCACCGGAAGTGGGGGAACCATGCGTACGTCGTGTTCCCTCTCCTGGCCGTCCTCTGCGGCGTTGCCGCGGCTCCCTGGGCGGAGCGGCTGCTCACCCGGCGAGGCGCGCTCTACGCCCTGGCGGGCGCCGCGCTCGCCGCCTGGGTGGCGTCGCTCGCCGGCGCCGGGCGCTGGGTGCTGCAGCCGCCTTGCGTCGTCTCCTCGGAATTCGCGCGCGACCTCGACGCCGTCCCCGCGGGCAGCCCCGTCCTGGTGGTCTCCTCGCGCCTCGAGGAGCCCACCATCGCGGAGCTCGCCGCGGAGCGGGGCTACTTACCGCGACCTGCGTCCGCGCTGCCGGACCGCGCCGACCCGCCGGCCGCGCTGGCACGCGACGAAATCCCGGTACCTCCCGCGTGGCGCGTCGTTGCGCGCGCCCGCGGATGGTCCCTGCTCCTCGCGCGCTAGCCGTTGCCGGCAAGGCGACGGTTCAGCCGCCGTTTTCAGCAGCGACTCCACGGCGACGACAAATACTCGCGCGCGAGCGGTGCTTCTTCGAATGCCGCGCGGTCGTTCGAGCAGCACGCGAGATGTAACGCAGCGCGTCCCGTCCCGGGACGGGACGCGGCGCGTCAACGGAGTAGCCAACTGCGCGGTCGCTTGCTGCAGAGTCAGACACGCCTCGCGTGAGACGAGAAGTGATTGATCGCGTTCTCGTCCGAGCACAACGATGCGTAGCGCACTAGCCCGGCGGCTGCGTGGCTGGCGGTGCGCGCGGCGCCAACGAGATCGCCAGGGCGAGCCAGAGCGCGTACATCACCTTGGTGTCGTAGAAGACGTCGTGGGCCTGGGCGATCACCGCCAGGGCCGCGGCCGCGGCGGCGCCGCCGACGGCGAGGCCATCTCCGGCGCGGACCCGCCGCCAGAGCGCGACGGCGGCCGCGGCCGCGAGCCAGAGCAGGGACAGAAGACCCAAGGGGCCCGTCTCCGCCAGCATCGAGAGCTCCGTGTTGTGGGCCCAGGTCCGCATGTAGAAGCTGGGGTCGACCCGGTCGTAGTAGGCGCCGCACACCCGCGGATAGTTGCCGAATCCGATCCCCAGCACCGGGTGGTCGCGGATGATCTCAGCCGCACGGGACCAGACGAAGACGCGGTCGGCGTTTCCGCGCAGATCGAAAGCGGAGGTGAACCGCGCGCGCACCTGCGGCAGGAGCAGGAACGCGGCGGCTCCGATTGCGATGCCCGCGAGCAAAGGGCGCCCGGTCCGGCGCTGCGCGGCCGCGATCATCAGGACGGCGGTCGCGAGCCCCAGCCATGCGGCCCGGTCGAAGGTGGTGAGGATGGCGGCGAAGGCGAGGGCGGCCGCGGCGATCGCCGGCCAGCGCAGCCGGTGCGGCACCTGGCCGGTCGCGAGCGCGGAGGCGAGGAGAGCGAGCAGCACGCTGGCGTTGTGGCCGAAGGTGAGCCGGGAGGTGAAGAACCCCATCGCTCCGAACCTTCCGGCCGCGCCGGGCGCCTCGACCCAGGCAGGTTGCTCGCGCAGGCCCAGAAGGTGGACCAGATCGATTCCGGTCCGGTACTGGACGAGCCCGACGGCGGAGGAAAGGGCGAGCCCGGCCGCCGCGAACATCACCAGCCGGCCCGCGGCGCGCGGCTCGAACGACAGGCCCTGGAACACGATCCAGAATCCCAGCGCGCTCCTCCAGAGCGTGGCGAACGCCAAGCTGGGGGGGCCGTAGGGCGAGACGGCGTCCGACAGCACCGCGATGCCGATCAGCGCCAGGAGCGGCGCATCGAGCGGGCTGCGCCGCGGGCGCCATCCCGCGATCGCCGCGCAGGCGAGTCCCGCGGCGGCGATGCCCAGCCCGATCTGGGTGGCGGCGATGGAGATGGGGCAGAAGAACGCGTGCGCGAAGAGCCCCAAGGACGAGAGCAACACGGCAGGCCGTTTCACGCGCACCAGGAGGGACTCTGTACCAGAACTTTCCATGTAGAGTGGGCGGGTGCGCCTGCCGCTCGCCGACCGCATCGTGCTGCGCGAGATGGGGATGCCGCTCGCGGCCGGCCTGTTCGCCATCCTGCAGCTGCTGGTGGTCGCACAGCTGCTCCAGCTCAACGAGGTGGTCTTCTCCAGCGCGATCACCCTGCGGGATCTGGGGCGCGTGACCGCCGCGTTCGCGCCGCACTTCCTGGTGATGGCGGTGCCGCTCGCGTATATGCTCGGCCTGCAGCTCGGCGTGGGCCGGCTGGCGGCCGACCGCGAGCTGCTCGCGCTCGCCACCGCGGGTCAGTCGCCGCTGCGGCTCTACCGCGTGCCCTGCATGCTGGCCCTCGCGCTCGCCCTGTGCGTGGCGGCGCTGGCCCGCTGGGCGGAGCCCTGGGGCCTGCAGGAGGTGAACCGGGTCCTGAACGGCGTGATCAAGCGCAGCCTCAAGTCAGGGCTCCTGCCCGGCGTGTTCAACGACGCGCTCCCGCGCTTCATGGTGTACGTCGCCGAAGCGGAGGGGGCCAACTGGCGTGGCGTGCTGATCGAGGACGCCGTGGGCGACGGCGCGCCGCTTCTGGCGCTGGCCGAGACCGGCCGTGTGGAGGACACCGGCGGCAGTGCGCTGCTGCTCCGGCTGGGCAGGGGAGAGCTGCACCGCACCGAGGCGCAGGGCGAGACGGTGATCCGCTTCCAGGACGGGACGTTCCTGGTGGGCGTGCAGGAGCGGGTCGCCCGCAAGAACCGCTTCTACGGCGTCGAGGCCGCCCTCCCGTACCGGGAGCTTCTGCCCCGGGCCGACCAGATGGATCGCCTGGGCTGGCGCGCGGATGCCACGCGGCTGCGAGTGGAGGCGGGACGCCGGTGGGCCGCGCCGTTCGCCTGCCTCTGCTTCGCGCTGATCGGCGTGCCCCTCGCGGTGGCCGCCGGCGGCGCGCGCGGCTCGGCGTACCTGGTGACGCTGGGCGCCTTCGTCGCCTTCTACGTGATGTCGCGGCTCGGGCTGGCGCTGGCGGACCGGGGCGTGCCCGCCTTCCTCGCCGCGTTCTCGCCCAATCTCCTGATCGCCGCGGCGGGGATCGGCCTGACGCTGCGGCTCAAGAAGCGCGGCGTGCCGCTCGTCTCCTGATGCCCCGCCTGCCCCGTACCGCGCTATTGGCGGCGCTCGCGTTCGCCGGCGCCGCCTGCCGTCCGGACGTCCCCATCCTCACCTGGCACTCGGTGGGCCCTGCCGGCGACGAGTACACGGTCGGTGAAGCAGCCTTCGCCGCGCAGCTCGATGCCCTGCGGAACGCGGGGTTCCACGCCGTCACCTTCCACGAGTGGCTGGAGCACCAGGATCGTGGCGCGCCGCTCCCGGACAAGCCGGTCCTGTTCACTTTCGACGACGGCTACCAGGACGCGCTCACCGCCGCGCTTCCGGCCCTGCGCGCCCGCGGGATGCGCGCCACCTTCTTCCTCGTATCCGGCTGGATCGGCGCGGACGATGCCCATCGCGCCGCGGGCGGCGAGCCCGGCCGCGCGTACCTGACCTGGACCGAAGTGCGCGCCCTCGCGGCGGCGGGAATGGAGATCGGCTCGCACGGCAAGACGCACCGGCGCTTCCCGGAGCTCACCAGGGAGGAAGCGCTACAAGAATTGACGTCCTCCAAGCGGGAGCTGGAAGCGCGCCTGGCGATGCCGGTGGAGGTCTTCGCGTACCCGTACAACGCCTCCCGCCGGGGCCTGCGCGCGCTCGTCCGCCAGTCGGGATATCGCGCGGCCGTGTCGGGCACCGACCACGGAGGCTCCGATCGGTACGAGCTGTATCGGAAGGGGGTGCAGCGCGGGACCTCGCCGGAGGAGCTGCTCCGGAGCCTGCGCTGATCAGCGGCTCATCGAATCGAGGAACTCCTTGTTGCTCTTCGTGCCGCGCATCTTGCTGAGCAGGAATTCCATCGAGTCGATCACGTTCAGCGGGTGGAGCAGCTGGCGGAGGATCCAGACCCGGTTGAGCTGCTTCTCGTCCATCAAGAGCTCCTCCTTGCGGGTGCCGGAGCGGTTGATGTCGAGGCAGGGGAAGATGCGCTTCTCCATCAACTTGCGGTCGAGCGCGATCTCCGAGTTTCCCGTCCCCTTGAACTCCTCGAAGATCACTTCGTCCATCCGCGACCCGGTGTCGACCAGGGCGGTGCCGATGATGGTGAGCGACCCGCCTTCCTCGACGTTGCGGGCCGCGCCGAAGAACCGCTTCGGCTTGTGCAGCGCGTTCGAGTCCACGCCGCCGGAGAGGATCTTCCCGCTGGGCGGAACGGTGGCGTTGTAGGCGCGGGCCAGGCGGGTGATGGAGTCGAGCAGGATGACCACGTCGCGGCCCTGCTCGACCAGCCGCTTGGCCTGCTCGATGACCATCTCCGCGACCTGCACGTGGCGGGTGGCGGGCTCGTCGAAGGTGGAGCTGACCACCTGGCCCTTCACCGTGCGCTGCATGTCGGTCACTTCCTCGGGGCGCTCGTCGACCAGCAGCACGATGAGGAAGGCGTCGGGGTGGTTGGCGGTGACGGCGTGCGCGATGTCCTGCAGCAGGACGGTCTTGCCGGCGCGCGGCGGCGACACGATCAGGCAGCGCTGCCCGAAGCCGATGGGAGTGAGCAGGTCGATGATGCGGGTGCTCATGTCCGTCGACTTGTGCTCGAGCTTGATCCGCCGGGTCGGGTAGAGCGCTGTCAGGTTGTCGAAGAGGACCTTCTGCGCGCCCTCCACGGGCTCGGTGAAGTTGATCTCGTCGACCTTGAGCAGCGCGAAGTAGCGCTCCGAGTCCTTGGGCTGGCGGATCTGCCCCTTCACCATGTCGCCGGTGCGCAGGTTGAAGCGGCGGATCTGGGAGGGCGACACGTAGATGTCGTCGGGCCCCGGGGTGAAGCTGAAGTCGGGGCTGCGGAGGAACCCGAAGCCGTCGGGGAGGACTTCCAGCACGCCCGAAGCCTCGATCAACGTGTCGGACTTCTGCGCCTGGAGGATGTGGAAGATGAGGTCCTGCTTTCGCAGCGCGCCGGGGGCCTCGATGTTGAGGTCCTTCGCCAGCTTGGCGAGTTGGAGGATCTTCATCTCCTTGAGCTCTGACAGGTTCATGTGCCGCTTCCAGCGCGCCCGCGCGGCGCGCGTCTCGTGTAGTTCCAGGTCGCAGCACGCCTTACCGGCGGCGCGAACGGATTCAGGGGTTTGGATGGAACGCAACGCAATCTAAGGACGCGCGGCGCCGTCTGTCAAACCTTTCCTCGACCGGAGTGTCAGCCCCGGTAGGATCGCCGCCCTGGGAGGGTGGATGCCGCTCCGCCGCGCTGCTCCGTTCGCCATGTTCCTGCTGCTCGCCTGTGGGGCAGACGTGCCGTCCCGGCCGCCGGTGGCCTCGGTCTCCCTGACGCCCACCAGCGCGCCGTCCCTGGGCAGCCTGGGAGACACCCTCCAGCTCACCGCGGTCCCGCTCGACGCCTCCGGCGCTCCGATTCCCGGAGTTGCCATCGCGTACACCAGCAGCGACGCGACCGTGGCGACGGTGACCCAGGGCGGCCTGGTCACGGCCGTCGGGAACGGCAGCGCGACCATCCACGCGTCGGCCGAAGGCAAGGAGGCGACCATCGCCGTCGCGGTGGCCCAGGTCGTGGCGCAGGTGCTCGTGACGCCGTCGTCCGTCCGAGTGCCGGCGGGCGAAACTCCGCTGTTCCGCGCCTCGGCGGTGGATGCCCGCAACCATCCCGTCGCGGGCGCCCCGGCGCCGCTCTGGAGCACGAGTGACGCCTCGGTCGCTATCATCGTGAGCGAGGGAAGCAATGGCCGGGCGACAGTGTCCTCCGGCGCAGCCGACGGCGCGACGGTGAGCGCGATCGCGACCGTCGGCTCGGTGGCGTCGACGGCCGGGGGCCTGATGACTGTCGACCACACGGCCGTCTATGTGGAGACGATCACGGTCACCGCCCAGGGCGGGACGTCGTTCTCCAGCCTGAACCAGACCCTGCAGCTCTCCGCCACGGCGACCAATCCCCGGCTCGGCGACGTGACCGGGAGCGTCACCTTCGCCTGGTCGAGCAGTGCTTCGGCCGTGGCGGGCGTCTCCGCGACGGGGGCGGCCACGGCGACCGCCACGGCGGTGGGGAACGGCACCGCCGCCGTGAGCGCGTCGTGGAACGGCGTCAGCGGTTCGGTGTCCATCACCGTCGCGCAAGTGGTGGCCAGCGTCTCGGTGAGCACCCAGGCCGGCGGGAGCTCCGCCTCGCTGGCCAGCCTGGGCGAGACGGTCCAGTTGGTCGCCACGGCGAAGGATGCCAATACCTTCACGGTCGTTGGCGCGACCTTCTCCTGGACGAGCGATACGGCGGCGGTCGCGACGGTCAGCTCCGCGGGGCTGGTCACGGCGGTCGCGAACGGCTCCGCGCACGTGGTCGCCCGCGCGACGTCGAATCAGGTCGCGAGCCCCGCGCCGGGGCTCGGCGTCACCGTGCAGCAGGTCGTCGCGACCGTGTCCGTTCTGCCGCCCACCGTTTCCATCCCGCGTTGCACGACTCAGCAGTTCGCGGCCACTCCGAGCGACGCGCGCGGCAATGCCGTCGCCGGGGCGCCGGCGCCTACCTGGAGCAGCGCCTCCACCACCATTGCCACCGTCGATGCGAACGGGCTGGCCCGGGGCGCGAGCGTCGGCGGCCCGGTGGCGATCGTGGCGACGGTGGGGAGCGTGACGGGCTCGGCGCAGCTCACCGTCAACTCGTCGCCGATCACGGTCAACTGGGGCTCCGCAGCCGCGGTGACGCCGGTGAACGTCACGACCTGCGTCGGCCAGCTGGTCGTCTTTCGCAACGTCGATACGAACCTGGTGCACAGCGCCACCGGATCCACCGGTTCACCCAACACGGGCGCGATCCAGCCTGGCGCAAGCTCGGCCGGCCAGCCGTTCCCCGCCTCCGGCTCCTACCCATTCCACTGCGACTTCCACCCGAACGAGACCGGCACGGTGTTCGTGACTCCCTGACTCTCCGGCGACTGTTAGAATCCAAGCCGCATGAGCGTCGCCGAACGCGCCGAGGAGCTGCGCCAGCAGCTCCGCGAGGCGAACCATCGCTACTACGTGCTCGATGCGCCGACCCTGTCGGACGCCGAGTACGATCGCCTGTTCCGCGAGCTCATGCAGCTGGAGCAGGAACACCCCGGGCTGCTCACGCCCGATTCGCCCACCCAGCGCGTCGGCGCGCAGCCGAGCGAGAAGTTCGCCAAGGTGCAGCACCGCCGGCCGATGATGTCTTTGGCCAACGTGATGAGCGACGAGGAGCTGGCCGAGTTCGACGCGCGCGTCCACCGGCTGCTCGGCGACGGACCGGTCGCGTACGTGTTCGAGCCCAAGCTCGACGGCCTGGCGGTCACGCTGACGTACGAGAACGGCCGCTTCGTCCAAGGCGCCACCCGCGGCGACGGGCAATTCGGCGAGGACGTGACCGCGAATCTCAAGACCATCAAGTCCGTCCCGCTCCAGCTGCGGCCCGGGGCGCCTTCGCTGCTCGAGGCGCGCGGCGAGGTGTTCATCTCCAAGGCGGACTTCGCCCGGCTCAACGCCGAGCGCGAGGCCGCGGGCGAGCCGACGTTCGTGAACCCCCGCAACTCCGCCGCGGGCTCGCTCCGCCAGCTCGACCCGCGCGAGACGGCGAAGCGGCCGCTGTCGATCTTCTTCTACGACGTGGGTGAGACGGGCGAGCTGCGCTTCTCCTCCCACTGGGACAAGCTGACGAAGCTGAAAGACCTGGGGCTGCGCACCAACCCCGAGAACAAGCTGGCGCATTCGCTCGACGAGATCCGCGCCGATTACGCCGACTTGCTGCGGCGCCGCCACGAGGTCGCCTACGAGATCGACGGCTCGGTGGTCAAGGTCGACGACGAGGACCAGCGGCGCCGGTTGGGCGCCGTGTCCCGCACGCCGCGCTGGGCGGTGGCGTACAAGTTCCCCGCCGAGGAGGAGGCGACCACCGTCGAGGACATCCAGGTGAGCGTGGGCCGCACGGGCGCGCTGACGCCGGTGGCCTTCCTCACGCCGGTGCACGTCGGCGGAGTCACGGTCGCCCGCGCCACCCTCCACAACGAAGAGGAGGTCCGCCGCAAGGACGTGCGCAAGGGGGATCGGATCTTCCTGCGCCGGGCCGGGGACGTGATTCCCGAGATCGTGCGCGTCATCGCCGAGGCGCGCCCCCCCGAAGGCCTGCCCGAGTTCCGCATGCCCACGCACTGCCCGGCCTGCGGCGCCGAGGTGCACCGCGAGGGGGCCATCACCCGGTGCACCAACTTGTCCTGCCCGGCGCAGCTCCACGGGAGGCTCCGGCACTTCGCCTCGCGCGGCGCCATGGACGTCGAGGGGCTGGGCGACCAGACCTGCTCGCAGCTGGTCGAGCGCGGGCTGGTGAAGACGCCGGCCGACCTGTACGCGCTCACCCGCGAACAGTGGCTGGGCCTCGAGCGCATGGGGGACAAGTCGGTCGACAACCTGCTCGCGGCGCTGGAGCGCAGCAAAGAGACCTCGTTGCGCCGCTTCATCTACGCGCTGGGCATCCGGCAGGTCGGCGAGGCCACCGCGCGAGCCCTGGCGCTGCAATTCCAGAGCGTGGAGCGCCTGCTGGACGCGACGCTCGACGATCTCCAGGCAGTGCGCGACGTCGGGCCCGAGGTGGCGCAGCAGATCCACGACTTCACGCAGACGGCGGAGAACCGAGAAGCAGTGCGGCGGCTCCTGGCGGCGGGGATCCATCCCGCGCCCGAGGTGGTGGAGGCGCGGGGACCCTTCGCCGGCAAGACCGTGGTGCTGACCGGCTCGCTCACCGCGCTGTCTCGGGAGCAGGCCAAGGCGGAGATCGAGCGCCGCGGTGGCCGGGTCTCGGGGTCGGTCAGCCGCAAGACCGACCTGGTGGTGGCCGGCGAGGACTCGGGGAGCAAGCTGAAGAAGGCCGCCGAGCTGGGAGTGCGGGTGGTGGACGAGGCCGCCTTCCGCGCGCTCCTGCAGGAGGGACAGCCGTGAGCGACCGCGTGCGCGCCGAGATCGTGGTGCGGGGGCGGGTGCAGGGGGTCTTCTTCCGCGCCAGCGCGCAGCAGGAAGGCCTGCAGCTCGGCCTGACCGGCGAGGTCCGCAACCTTCCCGACGGCAGCGTGGAGGCGATCGTGGAAGGCGAGCGCGAAGCGGTGGACGACTTCGTCGCCTGGTGCAGGCGGGGTCCGCCCTCGGCGGACGTCGAGGACGTGGACGTCAAGCTGCGTGCGCCACGGAACGAGTTCCGGACCTTCCTGGTGGCTCGCTGACGAGCTTCGGGCTGCCTGGCCGCCCTGCTTCCAGGATGGCGTCGATTCGGCTACACTACGGCCGTCCCGATTTTGTCCCGCGAGGGGGGACACCATGTGTTCATGGTGTCCCCCTAGCCGGCGAGCGAGGCCGACCGCCCGTGGCAGGCTCCTCCCACACGAAGGCTGACTTCAACGTCTACTTGGACGGAACCAAGCTGGACGGCGCCACGAAGGCCGCCATCAGCGGCGTCCGCGTCTTCCTCACGCACAGTGGGGCGAGCGCGTTCGAGATCGTGGTCGACGATCCGGAGCTGCGCTGGCAGGACAAGCCGACCTTCACCGAGTGCAGGGAAGTGAAGATCGAGCTGGGCATCCCCGGCAAGATGAAGAGGGTCTTCGACGGCGAGGTGACCGCCTGGCGCACCGAGCTGGAGCGGTCGGGGCCGACGGTCCTGGTGCTGCGCGGCCTGGACCGCTCGCACCGGCTGATGCGGGGGCACAAGACGAAGACGTACGCGGAGGCGTCGCCGATCGACTGCGCCCAGCAGATCGCCTCGGCCGCGGGGCTCTCCGCGAAGACCAGCGCGGGCCGGCCTGCGCCCGTGAAGACGTACCGGATCCAGGCGAACGAGAGCGACTTCAATTTCCTCCGCAAGATGGCGGACCTGGAGGGCTATCTCTTCTACGTCGACGGCTCGGACCTGCATTTCGAGCGCCCGACGCTCTCCTCCAACGACGACGTCACCGTGACCTACGGCGAGGACCTCAAGACCTTCCTGCCGGTGGCGAACTTCCGCCGTCCGGCCGCCAAGGTCGAAGTGGGCGCCTGGGATTCCGGGGGCAAGGCCGCCCTGACGGGAAAGGCGAAGCCCGGGGACGAGCTGTGGAGCGTTCCCGGCGGGAAGCCCGGCGCGGACGTCGCGAAGTTCCAGGGCACCAAGGCGAGCCTGGGAATCGTCGAGTCGCAGGTCGCCAGCCAGGAGCACGCGGACACCGTCGCCAAGGCGGCGCTGACCAGGCGCAGCCTGGAGTTCCTGACGGCGGAGGTCGAGGTGCAGGGCAACCCGGAGATCAAGCCGGGCGCCATGGTCAACGTGAAGAAGGTGGGCGTCTACTCGGGACACTACCTGGTCACCGAGGCAAACCATTTCTTCGACGCCGGCGGATACAGCTGCATCTTCTACGTCGCGCGCGACAAGTGGGGCGACTCCTCCACGGATGCCGAGAAGAAGCGGAGCGCGGAGGAAGAGAGGAAGAAGGGGAAGGAGCGCGCCGAGCAGCCGTACAAGCCGCCCGAGCCGCCGCCCGGGAACCCGCCCGCGGACGACACCATCGACTTCACGCTGGAAGGGGACGACGGCAAGCCGCTGAAGAACGTCAAGTGCAAAGTCAAGCTGAAGAGCGGCGAGGTGATCGAGGCGACTACGGACGCCGACGGCCACGTCCACATCGACGAGAAGCCGGAGGGACCGTACACCGTCGAGATCACCGGCGACGCGCTGGAGCTGACGTCCATCGACATCGCTGTGGAGGACGTCGAGGGCGCGCCTGTGGCCGGCGCGAGCGGCAAGGTGAAGCTCTCGGACGGCTCGGAGATCGCGGTGACCACCGACGCCGAGGGAAACGTCCACCTCGAGGACGTCCCCAAAGGCGAGTACACGTTCACGCTCGAAGCTCCCGCGGCCGGCGGAGCAACTCCGGCGGGCGATGGGGGAACCGAAGGCGGCGGCACGCCAGGGCAGGCCGCTCCGGCGGGCAAGGGGGGCGGTGGGGCTGCGCCGGCACAGACCGCTCCGGCAGCGGGTGGGGGCAAAGCAGGCGGCACGCCCGGGCCGGGCGGTGGTGCCGCGGGAGGAAGCGCACCGGGGGGTGCCGCGGCGGGCGGGGTGGGCGGAGCCAGCGGCACCGGTACGCCGGGCAGCGCCCCCGCGGGCGATGCGGCGCCAGGCGCGGGTGCTCCGCCAGCCGGTGGGGGTGCGAAGGCGGGCACCGGTACGCAGGGCGGCGCTGCCGCTGGAGGGGCGGCGCCGGGCGCGGCCGCTCCGCCAGGCGGCGCCGCTGCGAAACCCGGAGCCGCTGCGCCGGGCGGCGCGCCCGCAGGAGGCGGTGCGCCCGGACAAGGCGCTCCAGCAGCCGGCGGTGCGAAGGCCGACACGACAGCATCGGGCGGTGGTACCGCGGGAGGCGCTGCCCCGGCCGCGGGTGCTCCGCCAGCCGGCCCGGGTGCCAAACCTAGCTCGACCGCTTCAGGATCCGGTCCCGCCGCCGGTGGAGGAACCGCCCCCGCGGGCGGCAAGGAAGTCGGGCCGGCCGCCGGGCGCGGCCACGCCGTCGTAGCGGAGTCCCCGGGTTCCGCCGGCGCAGGCAGCAAGACCGCACCGGGATCTCCCGCTTCCACCACGCCGGGGAAAGCGCCCGGTCCTGCGCAGACTGGCGCCGCGGATCCGAAGAGCGCGGCAACCGGCGGAGCTCCAGGTTCCGCGACCGCCCCGGCTCCTGCGACCGGCGCTGCGACGACTCCAACGGGCCCCGCGACGGCGCCGCCGGCACCCGCGGCGACACCCGCAGCTGCGCCGGCACCCGCCCCGACACCCGCAGGCGCTCCGGCCGGCGGCGCGCCTCCTCCCTCGCCGCCACCTGCGCCGGCCGCTACGACGGTCAGCGCGCCGCCCCAGGCGACTTCCGGCGCGCCGGATCAGGCCGCGCCAGCGGGCGCGGCGCCGGCGGACAGCCAGGCGACGGCACCGCCCACCGGACCTGCCGCGCCAGGCGAGACCGGCGCGCCGCAGGGCGAGGACCTGTCGCCGGCCGAGATCGGCGGCATCGCCTCCGGCGTCGCCGCCGTCGGGTCGGTCTCGACCGGCATCGCCAGCGCCGCTCGGAGCGCCAAGGCCGTCAAGGACGCGGCGGAGTCCGCCGCGGACGGCGCGAAGGTGCCGGACAGCGAGAACGTCGAGGAATAGAGGCCCCCGAGGGCTTGACCCGCGGGGCCGGCGCGCCTAGACCCGCCCCATGCGGCTGCCCGTCCTCGACCGGCTCATCCTCGGCGCGCAGAAGCCGTCCCGCTACGCGGGCGGCGAGCTGAACGCCGTGCACAAGCGGCTGGACCAGGCGGCGGTCAAGTGGGCCCTGGCCTTCCCGGACACCTACGAGGTCGGGATGAGCAACGTGGGCTTCCGGCTGCTCTACCACGCTCTCAACGAGCGTCCGGAGATCGCCTGCGAGCGCTTCTTCATGCCCTGGCCCGACATGGAATCGGAGCTGCGCGCGGAGCGGCTGCCCCTCTTCTCCATCGAGAGCCGCGCCCCGCTGAGCGCCTTCGACGTGCTCGGGTTCACGCTGCAGTTCGAGCTCTGCTACACGACCGTGTTGGCAATGCTGGAGCTGGGCGGCGTGCCGCTCGCGACGGCTGAACGAGGGCCCGGCGATCCGCTCGTCCTGGGCGGCGGACCCTGCGCGTACAACCCGGAGCCCGTCGCGGATTTCTTCGACGCGCTGGTGGTCGGCGAAGGCGAGGAGGCGATCCACGAGATCAGCGACGTGGTGCAGGGGTGGAAGCGCTCGCGCGGCTCGCGCCAGGACCTGCTCTGGCACCTGGCCGAGATCCCCGGCGTCTACGTGCCGTCGCTGTTCCGCCCCCGCTATGGGGCCGATCGCACGCTCGCCGCGCTCGAGCCTCTCAAGCCGGGATACGAGACCGTCGTCCGCCGCGTCATCCCCGACCTGAACCTGGTGCCGCAGGCGGAGAAGCCCATCGTCCCGTTCATGCAGACGGTGCACGACCGGCTGCCCCTCGAGATCCAGCGCGGGTGCACCCGCGGCTGCCGGTTCTGCCAGGTGGGCATGATCACCCGGCCCACCCGGCAGCGCGACCCCAACCAGGTGCGGCGCATCGCCGAGGCTGGTCTCGAGGCCACCGGCTACGAGGAAGTCGGTTTCTTGAGCCTCTCGGCGGGCGACTATTCGTGCATCAACGGCGTCCTGGAGGACTTCTTCGACGAGTTCGGCCCGGAGAACGTCGGCATCTCACTGCCCAGCCTGCGCACCGAGACCATGAACGCCCGGCTCGCCGAGCAGATCGGCCGCGTGCGCAAGAGCGGATTCACCGTCGCGCCGGAGGCGGCCACCGAGCGGATGCGCCGCGTGATCAACAAGGGCAACGCGGAGAAGGACCTGCTCCACGCCGTCGACACGATCTTCCAGGCGGGCTGGGACCTGGTGAAGTTCTACTTCATGATCGGCCTGCCCACCGAGCAGGACGAGGACGTGCGCGCCATCGTGCAGCTCTGCGCCGAGGCGCTGCGCCGGGGAAAGCAGCTGAACCCGCGCGCCGAGATCAACGTGGGCGTCTCCACGTTCTGCCCCAAGCCGTTCACGCCGTTCCAGTGGGACCCGATGATCCCGCTGGAGGAGACGCAGCGGAAGCAGGGCATCCTGCGCGACGAGCTGCGCAAGCTCGGCCGCGGTTACCGCGACCTGCACGTCAAGCCGCACGACGCGCGGCAGGGTGCGCTGGAAGGGGCGCTGGCCCTGGGGGATCGCCGCCTCGCCACCGCCGTGCTGCACGCGTACCGCGCCGGCCAACGGCTCGACGGCTGGACCGAGCACTTCCACCTGCAGGCCTGGCAGGACGCTTTCGCGCACGCGGAGGCGGAGCACGGCGTGGGCCTCGCCTTCTTCGCGCATCGGGAGAAGGGACAGGACGAAGTGCTGCCGTTCGATCACATCGACTGCGAGGTCACCAAGCCCTACCTGTGGAAGGAACGGATGGCGTCCCGCAAGGAAGGCGCGACCCACGACTGCGCGTACGGCGAGGAGCGCTGCACCGCCTGCGGCTCCTGCGACTACGAGGTGGTGGACACCATCGTCTACCACCCCGAGGACTACCAGCCGCAGCGCCGCCCCCCCGCGCCGCCTCCGCCCGAGGGCCGCAGCACGCTCCGGCTGCGCTACGCGAAGGAAGGGCGCGCCGTCGCGCTCAGCCATCTGGAGACGATGACCGCGCTCCTGCGCGCATTCCGCCGCGCGAAGCTGTCCATCCCCCACTCGCAGGGATTCCACCCCAAGCCGCGCGTCAGCTTCGGGCCTGCCTGCCCCGTGGGCACCGAGAGCCAGGCGGAGTACCTCGACCTGGAGCTGCACGGGAGCCCGGACGCGGCGGAGATCGCCGAGCGCATCCGCTGCGAGCTGCCCGAGGGATTCCGGCTGCTTTCCTGCGAAGCCGCGGCGGCGGACGTCGCTTCGCTCAACCGGACCATCCGCGCCATCGAGTACCGTGTCGAGCTGCCCGACGGGGCTCCGGACCCGACGGAGCGGCTGGCGGAGTTCGCCTCGCGCGCCGAGGCGGCGGTGCTGCGCGATCGCGAAGGAAAAGCTCCGGTGCGCATCGACCTCAAGGCGGCGGTGCAAGGGCTGGCCGCGGGCGGCCCTCGCGAATTGCGCTTCACGCTCCGCGCGGGCGAGACGCACGCCACCGCGCGCCCCGCCGAGCTGCTCGCCACGCTCTTCGGTCCGGAATGGGTCAAGCCCGGCGTCGCGCGGATCGTGCGCGAGAACGTGATTTTCGGGGCGCCCGCTTCCCCATGAGGCTGTTCTGGCTCCTGTTGGGGCTGTCCGTGCTCGGGCTCGCCGGTTCCGTTCCCTACCTGATGACCACGTTCTCGACGGTCCCCCTGCCGCCGGGCGCCTCGCCCGGATTGCTGGTGGCCGTGAGCGGCGCGCAGGTGCTGGGGCTCGCCGCGCTCGCCTCGTTTGCCGGAGTACGGCTCGCTCCGCGCGCGGGCCTCGACGCTCCCTGGCTGCGCGCCATCGCGGAGCGCTCCCCCCGGCCCACCGGTTTCGCCTCGCTGGCGGTCGAGGCCGCGGCGCTGGGCAGTCTGGCGGCGGTGATCGTCGCTGCGATGATCCTGCCGCTGCTCTCCTCCTTGCCCTCGGCCTTCTCCCAGCCCCCCAAGTCCGGCTTCTGGACGCTCGCGAGCAGCGCCTTCTACGGCGGGATCGACGAGGAGATCCTCGTCCGCTGGGGACTGCTGAGCGCGGTCCTGGTCCTCGTGCGCAAGGTCGGCGCTCGAGACGGCTTCTGGATCGCCAACTCGGTGGTCGCGCTGGTCTTCGCGGCCGGCCACCTCCCCACGGTTGCCGCCCTGACGGGGCCGCTGACCGCGCCGACCCTCGCCTACACCCTGCTCGGCAACTTCCCTGCGGGCCTCTTCTTCGGGTGGCTCTTCCGCCGGAAGGGGCTGGAATCCGCCATGATTGCCCACGGGGCAGCGGACGTCTGGCTCCACGCCGCGCTGCCCCTCCTGCTGGCGTAGAAGCGGCAGCCCCGTCGAGAAGACGCCAGAGATTGCACCTTTGCTTGCTGGGTCGAATCCCGGGTGCTAGCCTCCGAATCGGCCGTCCGGGACTTTTTCAGCCCCGGGCGGGTTCTGGGGAGCAGACCGGCTGCAGGGGTCCGGTGCGCATGGCGCGCCCGCCCTGAAGGCTCGGAGGCAGGAACGGGTGTCCGTCCAGGCTTCTCATTCAGCTTTCTTCGCGCGCGGGTGCCCAGGCGCCCTGCCGCGTTCGCCCGCACCGTGCGCCGTTTCGCACGCGGGCCTACAAGGATCCTTCGATGTCGAACATCTTGGTGATCAACGCCTCGGGGCAGGAGACCCGGGTGGCGCTGATCGAGCAGGGTACGATTTCTGAGTACTATCTGGAACGCAAGAACGAGAAAGGGATCGTCAGCAACATCTACAAAGGCAGGGTGGTCCGGGTCCTCCCCGGGATGCAGGCTGCCTTCGTCGACATCGGCCTGGAAAAGGCCGCGTTCCTCTACGTAGCCGACATCGTCTCCGACCCGAGCTTCCCCGGGTTCTCCGAAGAGATCGAGATCCAGGCGGGCGCCACCGAGGGCGATACCCTCGACGTCGAGGACGTCGCCGAGCCCCCTGCCGAGGACGTCGCTCCTCCTGCCGCGGCTGCTCCAGAAGTCGCGCCTCTCCGGCTGGTTCCGGAGGGGCTAGAGGGGCAGTCCGCCGCGCAGGCTGAAGCGGCGGTCGCGCCGCCTGCTGCGCCCGAACCGGCCGCCGCCGAGGCTGCGGAAGAGGCGACGTCCCGTTCGGAGGCGCAGACCGCGGGCGCCGCCAGCGAGGAGGTCGTCGATCTCTCCGCCGAAGAGGCGCTCGACGACGACGAAGAGGACGAGGAGGAGGATCTCGACGAAGGCGACGCCGCCCACGCCGCGGCCGAGGCGGCCATCGCCGCCGAGCAGGCGGAGGTGCAGCCCGCCGCTCGAGGCGATGCCGAGACGCCCGCGGCCGCCGCGGCTGAAGGCGCCGCTCCGCCCGCCGCCGCCCAGGGCACAGCCGAAGGAAAGGTCGGAGTCCCCGCGGAGCAGCGGCCGGCCGCGCGCGAGCGCCGCGGGCGCCGGCGGGGAGGACGGGGCCGGCGCCGCGCAAGTCCGGGCAAGCCCGCAGAGGATCGGGGCGGGAAGCCCGGGGAGCGCCAGCAGCAGGCCCGGGACCGCCAGGGGGAGCGAAAGGGCGGCAACGGCCACGCGCACGGCAAGCGGGCGCAGATCCAGGACCTGCTCAAGGAGGGCGACGAGGTCATCGTGCAGGTGGTGAAGGACCCCATCGGCTCCAAGGGCGCCCGGATCACCTGCCACATCTCGCTGCCCGGCCGGCACCTCGTCTTCATGCCCACCGTCGACCACGTGGGCATCTCCCGCCGCATCGAGAACGAGAAGGAGCGCCGCAGGCTGCGCGAGCTGGTCGACCGGTTCCGCCCGCCGGGCACCGGGTTCATCGTCCGCACCGTGGCGGAGAACGAGCCGGAGGAGAAGCTCACCGCCGACATCAAGTTCCTGCTCGGCCTGTGGAACGAGGTGGGCAAGAAGCGCGAGACCCACAAGGCCCCCGCGCTCATGCACCCGGACCTGGACCTCATCCTTCGCTCCGTCCGCGACCTCTTCTCCGACGACGTCAACAAGCTGGTGATCGACGACCGCGCCGAGTACGAGCGGGTGCGGGACTTCGTCGGGCAGGTGGCCCCGGAGCTGAAGCACCAGGTGGAGCTGTATACGGGCGACGAGCCCATCTTCGACGAGTACGGGATCGAGCAGGAGCTGCAGAAGGCGCAGAACCGCAAGGTGTGGCTCAAGTCGGGCGGCTACATCATCATCGACCAGACCGAGGCGCTGGTCGCCATCGACGTGAACAGCGGGCGCTACGTGGGCAAGAAGGGCGCCGGCGCGTCGCTGGAAGACACCATCACCAAGATCAACTGCGAGGCGGCCAAGGAGATCGTCTACCAGCTGCGGCTGCGCAACATCGGCGGCATCATCATCATCGACTTCATCGACATGGACAAAGGGTCCAACCGGGAGAAGGTCTTCAAGACCTTCCAGGAGGCCCTGGGCGCCGATCGCGCCAAGACCAACGTCCTCAAGATCAGCGACATCGGCCTGGTGGAGATGACCCGCAAGCGCGTGCGTGAGAGCGTCACCCGGCTCACCACCGAGAGCTGCCCTACCTGCGACGGGCGCGGCCACGTGCGCAGCAAGACCACCATCGCGTACGAGATCATGCGCGAGGTGCAGCGCGCCGCCCGCAAGCAGCGGGAAGACCAGATTATCGTCTCCTGCCACCCGGAAGTCGCCAAGCTCCTGCAGGGGCCCGAGCGCGAGGCGATGCGGCTCCTGATGATGAAGCTCAACAAGAGCATCACGGTGCGGCCGCAGCCGCAGTACCACCTCGAGCAATACGATCTGCACGGGAAGTGGTCGCGCCCCGAGCTGCAGCAGGCTCAGCGCGGCCTCTCGCGCGGCGACGGGGGCGCGCAGCGTGGCAACGGCGGCGAGCGCGGCGACCGCCGGCGCGACGACCGGCGGCGCGAGGGCGAGGGTCGCCCAGCGGAGGCCGGGGGACAGGCGAAGCCTGAGGCGCCCGCATCCGAGAAGGTGGGCGACTGACCGGGTCCGGAAAGCTGGCCGACTCGTGGGAGCGGCTGCGCCGCTTTCCCGCGGTGCGGCGCTTCCTGCGCGCGCTGACGCTGATCGCGCACGGGTTCCGCGGCGAGGCGATCACGCTGCGTGCCTCGGCGCTCACCTATCTGACGCTCCTGTCGCTGGTGCCGTTGCTCGCGGTCGCCTACAGCGTGGTCGACCTGGTCAGCGGGCAGGCGCCGTTCCGCGACGCCGTGCAGAAGTACGTGAACGAGCAGCTCGGCATCGGCGCCGGCGCCGCCATCGCGGGCTCGCTGGCCGACTTCACCAACAAGGCCACGGTCAAGACGCTCGGGGTGATCGGCTTCGCGCTCTTGCTCTTCTCCTCGCTCTCGCTCTTGTGGAACATCGAGAGCGCCTTCAACCACATCTACGGGGTGAAGCGGCCGCGGGCGCCGGTGCGGCGGCTCCTCACGTACTGGGCTCTCCTCACCCTGGGTCCGGCGCTCCTCTCGGCGTATCTGGGAGTGACCTGGAAGATCGGCCAGATGCAGGGCGCCCATGGACGCCACGGGCAGGGGGGCCACAGCGAGCTCTTGCACGTCGCCGCCGCCGTCTCGACGGTGGCCATCACCTACGTGGGCCTCGCGTTCCTGTACAAGGTGCTGCCCAACGCGCGAGTACGGCTGCGCACCGCGCTCACCGCCGCCTTCGTCGCGGGCACCGCGTGGGAGCTGGCCAAGTTCGTCTTCGCCGACATCTCCGCGCGCATGGTGCAGGTGCACAAGATCTACGGGTCCGTCGCGGTGCTGCCCATCGTTCTGACCTGGGTCTACATCTCCTGGTTCATCACGCTGACCGGCTGCCGGCTGTGCTTCGCGATGGACGCCTCGAGGAAGCCCGAGGCGAGCCCGCTGCTCCTGGCTGCGCAGGCTCGCGAGACGTTGATCGCCCGGGTGATGCTGGCGCTGGCGCAGCTGCACGGGCGCCGGGCGGCGCCGGTCGGAGTGACTCCGCTCGCCGACGAGACGCGGATGCCCAAGAGGCTGGTCCGGGAATCGCTTCGAGCGCTCGAGCAGTCTGGCCTGGCGGTCGAGGCGCGCAGCGGCGGGTGGATGCCCGCCCGCGACGCCTCCCGCATCAGCCTGGCCGAAGTGCGTGCCGCGGCCCGCAGCTCGCTCGGCTTCCCCCGGCACGAGGCTGACGAGACCGGTCAGGCCATCACCCAGGCCTGGGCCCGCGCGGAGGGGGCCGCGGCCCAGGCGCTGGAGGTGTCCGTGGCGGACTTCCTCGCAGGCGTTCACCAGCCGACAGGGCTGGGTGAGTACCCGGCGACCCCGGAACCGGCCCGCGCGATTCCACCCACCCCGTCCCATTCTTTCAAGCCGGACCGTTCGTGACGACTCGCCGCGAACGAGCACGGCGCCGGCCTATCTGGCGGCGGCTGGGCCGGATGTAGTCAATTGTCGCCTGCTAAACGGCCATTGCGGCGCTTGCCCGTTCCCCATGACCTCGGGTAACGTTCCCATTCGTCGTCGGTTTTTGGCGCATTAGCCCTCCCGGAGTCGAGAAACGCCCATGCTGAAGAGCGACCTCATCGCCATCCTCGTGGCCAAGCGACAGCTCACCCAGAAGCAGGCTGAGCTGACCATCGAGACGATCTTCGACTCGATGAAGAAGGCGCTCTGCAAGGGCGACAACATCGAGATCCGCGGCCTCGGCGCCTTCCACGTGAAGAACTACCAGGGCTACAACGGACGCAACCCCAAGACCGGAGAGGTGATCCCGGTCAAGCCGAAGCGCGGCATCCTCTTCCGCACGGGCAAGGAGCTGCGCGACCGGGTGAACCGCGCGGGCAAGGCCGAGCCCGTCGCGGTCCCGGCGAAGTCCGAGACCGGCACCGCGTAATTCCGGCACTTTTTCCGGCCGCCCTCTCGCGCCGGCCTGCCCGGTTGCATTGACACTGCTTCGACCCCGCGTATACTCCCGCGCTCTCAAAAAGCGGGGCATGCGTGTGCCCCGCGAAGGGTGGTGATTCCGAGAATGCCGGGCGTGCGGGTCAAGGAAGGCGAGTCGTTCGAGAACGCCATGAAGCGCTTCAAGAAGCAGTGCGAGAAGGCAGGCATCCTGAGCGAGATCAGGAAGCGCGAGCACTATGAGAAACCGTCGGTCAAGCGCAAGAAGAAGGCGCTGGCGGCCAAGAAGCGCGCCCTGAAGAAGGCACGGAAGGGGATGATGTAGCCTCTTTCCAAGGCTCGGAGTTTCACCGGCCCTTCGCGCCGACAAGAGGCGCGCGGGGCCGCGTCCCAAGGTGGGCATGCTCAGCGAGCGGATCGACGCGGAAATGAAGGAGGCGGCCCGCGCGCAAGACAAGCGCCGCCTGGGCACGCTGCGGATGCTGAAGAGCGCGCTCAAATACCGTGAGATCGAGACGAGCAAGGTGCTGGAGGACCCGGAGATCGTGACCGTGGTCCAGACCTTGATCAAGCAGCGCAGGGACGCCGCCGCCCAGTACAAAGCGGGCGGCCGGCCGGAGCTGGCGGACAACGAGAACGCCGAGATCGCCATCCTGGAGGCGTTCCTCCCCCGCCAGCTGTCCGATGCGGAGCTGCAGGCGCTTGTGCAAGAGGCGGTGACGGCCTCCAACGCTACGGGATCCAAGGACATGGGCGCGGTGATGAAGGCGCTCATGCCCAAAGTGCAGGGCAAGGCGGAAGGGAAGCGGGTCAGCGAGGCGGTGAAGGCGGCGCTCGCCGCCAAAGGCTCGTGATGGGTTCGGCATCAGCACGGCCGCTTCACGGGAGCAGAGTGGCGGGCATCAGCGACGAGAAGCTGCAGGAGCTGCGGGACCGCGTCGACGTGGTCGCGGTGGTGCAGCGCCGGGTCGGGCTGAAGAAGTCCGGGCGCGACTGGAAGGGGCTGTGCCCGTTCCACGGGGAGAAGACGCCCAGCTTCTACGTGGTCCCTGACAAGCGCATCTTCCATTGCTTCGGCTGCGGCGCCACCGGAGACGCGATCAAGTTCGTCATGCAGCTCGACGGCAAGAGCTTCCGCGAGGCCGCCGAGCAGCTGGCCACCGAGGCCGGCGTCGACCTGAAGCCCGCGGACCCGGAGGAGGCGCGCCGCAGCGCCCGCCGGGCGGCGCTGGCCGAGGTGAACGAGAAGGCCTGCGTCTTCTACGAGCGGGTCCTGTGGGAGCACCCGCGCGGAGCGGTGGCACGCGAGCATCTGGAGAAGCGGGGCATCTCGGTCGAGACGGCCAAGGCCTGGCGGCTGGGATACGCGCCGGGACAGTGGGACCAGCTCTGCAAGTCGCTCGAGCGCGGCAAGGTGGATCCCAAGCTCGTCGAGGAGGCCGGCCTCGGCGTCCCGCGCAAGAAGCGGGAGGGCCTCTACGATCGGTTCCGCGGCCGTCTGATGATCCCCATCCGCGAGGCAGGCCGCACGGTCGGGTTCGGGGGCCGGCTGCTGGAGGGCGAGAGCGAGGCGAAGTACCTCAACTCGCCGGACACGCCCCTCTACACCAAGGGAGGCGTGCTCTTCGCGCTGGACAAGGCGCGCGACCCGCTCCGGCGCGAAGGCGTGGCCCTGTTCGTGGAGGGCTACTTCGACGCCATCGGGCTCCACCAGGCGGGAGTGCAGACCGCGGTCGCCACCTGCGGGACCGCGCTGACCGAGAGGCACCTCGAGCTGGTGCAGCGGGCGGGCGCGCGGGAGCTGGTCTTCGTGTTCGACGGCGATGCGGCCGGGCTGCGGGCGGCGCAGCGCGCCTCCGAGATCGCCGCGGCCGCGGCGGTGCCGGCGCGCGTGCTGGTGCCGCCCGGCGGCGAGGATCCGGACGAGACGGTGCTGCGGATCGGCGTGAAGGCGTTCCGCGAGTTGGTCTCCTCGGCGCAACCCGCCTTGGAGTTCCTGCTGGACCGCGCCTTGGAGAAGGCGGGGAGCTCGATCGAGGACAGAGTGAAAACGGTGGAGGCGGTGGCAGGTATCGTGCGTGCTGCACCTACCCCGCTGGCGCGGGACCTTTATCTGGAAAAGGTCGCGCAGCGTATCGATGCGCCGCTTGACGCAGTGCGCGCGGCGGTGGACGGGCGCCGTCCGGGGCAGGCGAAGAAGCCGGCGCAGGCTGGGCGGGGGCAGGCTTCCGGCCAGCCGGCTTCCGCCCGGCCGCCCCCGCCCGAGAACCTGGCGCTCGTCCGTGAGGAGCTGGCCATCCTCGCGTACGCGCTGCATTCGGACGAGTTCGCCAAAGTGGTGGAGGATTTCGGCGCGCTGGCGCGTTTCACGGTGGCAGCCATCCGGGAGGTGGCCGAAAGGGCCCTTGCTGGGGCCCGGAAGGGAAGTCTCGCGGCCGATGCGCTCGTCTCCTCCATCGATTCGGACCGCCTGCGCGAGGCGCTTTTGCGCGAGCGCGCGGAGCAGGATCGAGCCGGCAGGTCCCGCCGGGACCTGGAATTGAAGCTGTCCCACCACCGGCGCATTGCCGAGCAGGAAGCCGCGTTACGGAAGGTGCTGAAAAATCCGCGCGTTGAGAGGATCCGACCCCGATAGGAAAAGGGGCGCGCACCCGGTTTTCCCATTACTCTTTCCGATTCGCTTGAAGATCTGGAGCTGACCACGATGGCCCACAAGAAGTCCGCCGCTGCTGGACGCCTCGACCGCGAGCGCAAGCGCAAGCTCTCGCCGGCCAAGAAAGGCGGAAGGGCCGACGGCCGAGCCGCGCCCGGGCACGAGAAGGCGAAGAAGGGCAAGGCCGCCCGGCCCGCGGCCAGGGCCGCTCCCCCGGCCAGGACCGCCCGGGCGAAGGACCACGCCCCGGACCCCGCCCAGGCGAAGGGCAAGGAGAAGCCTCCCCGCAACGTGAAGAAGCCCGGCGAGGAGGAGGAGACCGACGAGCCCGAGATCGAGGCCGAGGTCATCGCCGAGATCGACGAGGACGAGGAGGCGGGCGCCGCCGCTGCCGGCGACGACGACGAGGACGAAGACGAGGACGAGCCCTCGGGGAAGAAGTCGGGAGGGAAGGCGACCGATCGCAAGGAGGTGCGCGATCTGCTCGCCATGGGCCGCGACAAGGGCTTCCTCACCTACGACGAAGTGAACGACGCCCTCCCCGCGGACATCGTCTCGTCCGACCAGATCGACGACGTGATGTCGATGTTCGGCGACAACGATATCGCCATCGTCGACGAGGCCAACAAGGTCAAGCTGCCCGAGACCAAGCCGCCCGAGCCGGAGCCGGTCCACGCCAAGGCGGCCGAGGAGGAGGCGGAGGAGAAGAAGGAGCAAGAGGAGGAGGACAACTACTCCAAGTCCAACGACCCGGTGCGCATGTACCTGCGCAAGATGGGGTCGGTCTCCCTGCTCACGCGCGAAGGCGAGGTGGAGATCGCCAAGCGCATCGAGGACGGCGAGAAGGAAGTGCTGGACGCGGTGCTGCACTCCTCGATCGCGATCAAGGAGATCATCCAGATCGGCGACCGGCTGCGGAAGGGCAAGATGCGCGTGCGCGAGGTGATCCGCGACGCGCCGGACGAGGACGACGAGACCTTCGACGAGCAGGGCCGGACCGACCAGGTGGTGAAGCTGATCGACAAGATCCGCCGGCTCGACCGCGACAACGAGAAGCTGCGCGAGCAGATGGACAGCAAGACGCGCAAGCTCTCCGTGGGCAAGCACAAGGAAGTGCGCGAGGAGATCGAGCGCAACGAACAGCAGCTCGCCGAGACGCTGGCCGAGATCAAGCTCAACAAGCGGCAGATCGAGCGCATCATCGAGAACTTGAAGAAGCTGATCGAGCGCGTCGACGACGTCGAGCGCGAGGTCAAGAACATCGAGCGCCGCGCGGCCGTGCCGCTGCGGGAGCTGAAGGTCTTGCTCCGGTCGGGCGAGGAGGACAGCAAGATCGGGGTGGCGGCGCGCAAGCAGCTGAAGAAGATGGGCTTCAGCGACGAGGAGGTGGCCGAGATCGGCCGCATCATCGCCGCCGCGCCGCGCAAGGTGAAGCGGGTCGAGGAAGAGGCGATGCTCCCGATGGAGGAGCTGAAGAAGAGCTTCAACGCCATCATCGCCGGCGAGCGCAAGGCGGAGAAGGCCAAGGCCGAGCTGGTGGAGGCGAACCTGCGCCTGGTGGTGTCGATCGCCAAGAAGTACACCAACCGCGGCCTGCAGTTCCTGGACCTCATCCAGGAAGGCAACATCGGCCTGATGAAGGCGGTGGACAAGTTCGAGTACAAGCGCGGGTACAAGTTCTCCACCTACGCGACGTGGTGGATCCGGCAGGCGATCACCCGGGCCATCGCCGACCAGGCGCGCACCATCCGCATCCCGGTGCACATGATCGAGACCATCAACAAGCTGATCCGCACCTCGCGCTACCTGGTGCAGGAGATCGGCCGCGAGCCCACTCCCGAGGAGATCGCGGAGAAGATGGAGCTCCCGCTCGACAAGGTGCGCAAGGTGCTGAAGATCGCCAAGGAGCCCATCTCGCTGGAGACGCCGATCGGCGAGGAGGAGGACTCCCACCTGGGCGACTTCATCGAGGACAAGGCGATCACCTCGCCCTCCGACGCGGTGATCAACATGAACCTGGCCGAGCAGACCCGGAAGGTGCTGGCCACGCTCACCCCGCGCGAGGAGAAGGTCCTGCGCATGCGCTTCGGCATCGGCGAGAAGTCCGACCACACCCTCGAAGAGGTGGGCCAGGACTTCGAGGTGACCCGCGAGCGCATCCGCCAGATCGAGGCCAAGGCGCTGCGCAAGCTGCGGCATCCGTCGCGCAGCAAGCGGCTGCGCAGCTTCGTGGAGAACTAGCCGCCGCGAATCGGGCGTCTATGCCAGCCGAGCCGCGCTCCGCGCTTCCGAAAGCAGGCTTCTCAGCCTGATCGCGGCAGTGAGCAGCATGACGCCGTAGAGAATCGCGTACGTGCCGATCAGCCAGACGATCGAGAGGGCCCCCGCGCGGGGCATGGCGATCACGAGCACCCCGAAAACGGCCGAGAGGACGCCGCCGAGGATGATCATCCATTCGTTGCTCAGCTCCTTGCGGAGCTTGATCGCGACCGAGATCTCGAAGATTCCGGTGAAGATCGCCCAGAAGGCGATCACCCAGAGCAGGGAGAGGGCCGTGACGCCCGGATAGAAGAACGTCAGGACGCCTGCCGCGACGCCGAGCAGCCCGAGCACCACGAGCGATCCCTTTCCAGGCATGCCCTTGGGCGCGCGCATCGCCAGCCCGAGTGTGAAGATCCCGTTCACCAGAGCGTAGGCCCCGAAAAGAAGCACGAGCACCTCGCCGGCCGCACCGGGCTTCACGAAAGCCAGCACGCCAAAGAGCACGGCGCAGACGCCGCGCAGGATCAGAAGCCACCAGCCACGCTTCAAAGTCTCCAGCATCTCTGCCTCCTTGCTAGGTCTCCATCCTCTTCTCAGCGCAAGAACACGACCGGCGTTTTCTTCTCGACGGTCAGGGGAGTTGCCGATCCAGGGTTGGAGTTGAAGCGCCCGAAGACCGAGGGCTCGCTCTGGAAGTGCTTCTCCAACGCGTCGACACGATTCTGATCGTTGGGATGATCCGACAAGAGCTGCGGGATCTCGAGGGTCCTGGAATCCTTGAAGTCCCGGAACAGCCACACGAGTCCCCACGGATTGGACCCGGCGGCGGCGCACACATCCGAGCCGGTCAAGTCGGCGCGCGATTCCGCGGCGCGGGAATAGCCCAAAGAGCGGAGCTTGCCGAGGAGAGCGATCGCCAGCACGTGCGCCCGGGTGGGCCCCAGCAAGATCGCGGCCCCGACTTCCTCCGCCCGCAACAGCTTCTGCTTCTTCAAGAGCTCCAGCGAGTCGTGGTGGAGGGTGTGGGCCACCTCGTGGCACAGGGTCCCCGCGAGCTGCTCCTTGCTTTTCACGAAGTAGAGGAGGGCATCGGTGACGTAGATGTTCCCGCCCGGAGTCGCGAACGCATTGGGCTGCACCTCGTGAACCAGGTAGACCTTGAAGGGGTGGTCGTATCGCGGCTGTGCGGTCCGCATGATCGGCTCGATCACGGGGAGCAGCACGTCGTAGAGGGGCGACGACTCGATGATTTCGCCCTTCGCCTTCAGCTCGTCATAGACGGACTGGCCGAGCTCCGATTCCTGGTCCTGGCGCTTCCCTTCGGCCTCTGCCGGCGGTGCCGCCTGCACCGCGTGCAGTTGGCAGGCCAGCGCGGCGCCGGCGAAAGCCAATGTTCGAAGACGTCTTGCTCGAAGACGTTCCTCAGCGTTCATGAGCCATCCCCTTTTTCGCGTTTTCTCCGCCGCGGCTCCGGCGCGACGCGGCGGCAAACGTGTCGCTGGGTCTCGAGGATCGCGCCGCCGGGCCGGATCGGGCTGTTGGTCTGACCCGAAGCGCCGTCGTGCTGGCCGCCCGTAGAGCGCATTTGTCGGCCCCCGAAAGCGCAGGCCACTCTAGCGATGCGAAACCGGCAGCGCAACGGCACGGGACGCTGCCTCTGGCCGGAACGCCGCGACAGGGGCCCAGGACGTTCATCCGAGCGAGCGGCTACGCAGCTTGGTGGAGAACTAGCGTCTCACGGCGGCGCCTTGCGCATCTTGGCGAGCTCGGCCCGCTGCGCTTCGGACAATAGATTTCGGATGCGGATGAGAAGGCCCAGGTGGGTCTTCTTCACGTCGTGTTCCAGCGTCATCACTTTGTCTGCTTGGGCCAGCGCACGGGCTTCGTCGATGCGCGGTGCGTCGAGCAGGCGGACCAGCTCCTCGACCGCCGAGCTGAGCTTCCATTGCAGGTCGACGATCTGCGACTGGAAGGCGGCCATCTCCTTCGTCAGCGCGGCGCGCTGCCGCTCGTCGATGCCCAGCTCCGCCTGATGCTGCATGACGAGCTCGGGGGGAAACAGCCGGTCCCGGATCGGGTCCTGCTGCTGGGGATCGGCCTCCCGGCCCGCGCGCGCCTGGAACCCGAGCAAGAGCAGGAGCGCGATCGGGAGAAATCGGGCGCGCATTGCTACCTCCTCTTCGTCTGCGGTGGGACCCGCAAGGACGGGAACGCCTCCAGCGGAGGTGGACGGGGAAGCTCCAGCAGGAAGTCCAGGGGACCTTTCGGGCCTTCCCACGACCATGCCAGCTCGCCCCGAGGCGCAGGCGGCGGCCGCTCGCGCAGGACGGAAATTGCGATGACCGCGGAGGCGAGGACAGCGATGGACGCGAGGGTCGCGGCCCGGAGCGCCCACTCGTGCCGCGGCAGTCGGCGCCCGGATCCCGGCTCCCTGACGAGCTTCTCGAAGGGCGGGAGCGGCTCGTCGCCGCGGTGGGCCTCCCGCAGCAGGGTCCGGATCCGGTCGGCCCCGTCGTCGGGATTCATCCGGCACCTCGCCGCCCTCGCCCGGCGAGCGCCTCGCGCAGGTTCTCCTTGCCGCGGTGGTAGTGGACTCGCGCCGAGCCCACGGAGACGCCCATCACGGCTGCTGCTTCCCGGATCGAGAGGTCCTGGTAGAACACCAGCTCCAACACCTCGCGCTGTCTCGCCGCGAGGCCGCGGAGCAGCGGCACCACCTCCGGATTGCCCGGCGCTTCCTGCGCCGCAGTCGCCTGCGGCCGCAACCGTTCCAGCCGGGCGAGGAACAGGCGGCTGAGGAACCGGCGGCGCCGCGACTCGGCGGCGGTGCGGCGGATGACACCGAACAGCCAGGTCTTGAAGCCGGACCGGCCGCCGAACCGGGCGCGTCCCGAGAGGACCTTGAGGTAGCTCGTCTGCAGGACTTCCTCCGCTTCCAGGCGATCGTACCGGCAGCACGCCACTGCCCAGCCGAAGCTCTTCGGATGGAGGTCCGCCAGCTGGTGCTCCAGACCGGAGGGCTTCTCCACTCCGCACCCTTCGCGCTTCGCTGCTATGAGTGGACCGGCGAGGCCGTCGATATGACAGGCGTGCACGGTCATATGGAACGGGCCGCCGTCCCACTCATTTCCGTGAGTGACGCGGTCGTCGCGTACCTGATCGCCGGGGCGGTGGCGCTGGCCGGCTGCCGGAGCGGCGCGGCTCCGCCGCAGATCGTTTTCATGTCCCCCGCCAAGCCGGGCCTCGGACCGGCCGGTTACGAAATCGTCACCATGGACCTGGATGGATCCAACCGCCGACAGGTCACCGACAACGCCCGGCAGGAGTTCCTCCCGCACTTCTCGCCGGACGGGAGCCGGCTCGTCTACACGACGTTCACCTTGGGCAGCTATGGCCAACTAGGCTCCACGACGGATGTGGGTCTCTACGACCTCGCGCGCGGCGTCGAGGCGAACCTGACGAACACGGGCGAGGACAGCTATCCGGTCTGGTCACCCGACGGCCGGCGCATCGCCTTCCTCTCGCGCGCACCGCAGGGGCTCGGCCTGTGGATCATGAGCACGGAGGGAGCAGGCCGTCACAGGATCCTGGAGCCGGCGGGCGCTCCGGCGGAGCTCACGTTCGGCGACATCGCATGGTCGAGCGACGACTGGATCCTCTTCGTGGTGGCGCAGAACACGGGCGACTGCTTCAAGACGCGCATCGACAAGATCCGGCCCGACGGCACGGACCGTACACAGGTCACCGACGGCGGGCCCAGCTGCACGCCACCCGGCAAGGAGCAGTGCGGCGACGCGGATCCGGCGTTCAGCGCCGATGGCCAGACGATCTACAGCTCGCGCGGCTTTCCGATCGCGCCGCCGGGCGGTCCATCATCCTCGACGGAGCGCAAGCTCTATGCGTTCTCGAGCGACGCCTGGTACGCCGGCAAGCCGGAGCAGGACCTCAGCCTCGCCGGTCAGCCGAGCTGCATCGAGGGAGTCCCGAAGGAGTCCGCGGACGGTCGACGCGTCTTGCTGTTCCGGGCCTGCTTCGATGGGGCTGGCCCAGGCCCCGGCATCTACCTCACCGACCCCGCCGGGTCCTTCCGGACGTTCGTGGCCGAGGGATTCGGACCGGACTGGAACCCGGCCGCGCGCTGAGATTTCAGAGCTCGCGCCGGCGCATCCGGTCTGCGATCCCCGCGGCAACGCGCAGCGCGTTGGCCATGATGGTCAGCGTGAACGGGGCGCTCCCGCTCGAGCAGAACGAGCTGGAGTCGGCCACGAACAGTCCCTTCAGGTCGTGCGACTGGCAGGTCGCGTCCACTACCGAGGTGCCCGCGTCCTTCCCCATGCGCGCGGTGCCGGCCTGAAGGACGGTGTAGACGCGCTCGTCGCCGGAGTCGCCCTGCCGGAGGGCGCCGGCCGCCGACAGGACGTCCCGCGCCCGGGCCGCGAGCCGATCGGATGCCGCGAGGCTCGAGGGATGCAGGCCGATGCGGACGCGCGCGACGGGTTGACCGGCGGCGTCCTTGACGGACGGATCGAGGGAGACGTCGCACCCGTCGTGCGGCAGGAACTCGCTGAAGCCCTCCCACTCGATGGTGCGGGTCTCGAGGAAGAACTCGCGCAGCCTACGCTTCAGCTCGGCTCCGAAGGCGGGCGGCCCGGAACGGTTCCACGCCAGCTTTTCCGCCTGGAAGATCGGGTTCGGATGCGGCCGCTGGAAGAGGATCGTCCCGCGCGGGGAGCCCGGGAGGTCCTGCAGCGCGCGATCGATGAACGGCAGGCGCTCCGAGGCCGCGGGCCAGGCCGGCGAATCGCGCGGGAAGCGGCCGAATCCGGCTCCCAGCGCGGCGAACAGCAGTCCCTTCCCGATCAGACCCGACGAGTTCGCGACGCCGCTCGCGAGCAAGAGCCGCCCCGTCTCGATCGCGGAGCAGGCGACCACCACCGCGCGGGCCCGGGCGCGCTGCTCACGGCCCCGGCTGTCGAGGTAGAGCACGGCTCCCGCCCGCCCCTTCTCGGGCACGATCTGCGTCGCGCGGCACCCGGCGCGAAGCGTGAGGCGGCCGGTCCGCTGCCCCGCGGCGAGGAAGGTCGCCAGCGTGGACGACTTGGCGTCCACTTCGCACCCGTAGCTTCCGCAGAAACCGCAGTACATGCAGGCCTGCCGGCCGCGATAGTCCCCGCTGACGATGGCGCGCGGGATGGGGAACGCGCGCAGGCCCACCTTTGCGCACGCCTCCTCGATCAGCCGGGCGGCGGGATGCGCGAGCAGCGGCGGGAGCGGATGGGTCTTGCGGCGCGGCTCGCCCGGGACACCCGCGCCCGAGACTCCGATCTCCCGCTCCACCTCTTCGTAGTAGGGCTCCAGATCCTCGAACGCGATCGGCCAGCCGTGGAAGTCCTCGCGGTGCATGCGGAAGAAGTACCCGCTCATGTGGACCGTGCCGCCACCCACGCAGCAGGCGATCCAGCCGTCCGCGCTGCGCTCGGCCGGGCCGTCGCCTCGCGAGACCATGTGCGGGTCGCGCGCTGGATCCGGGACGAAGAAGTCGCGGCGGCAGACGGCCAGCTCGTCGTGGAAGAAGCTCTTCGCGGTGTAGTGCGGCCCGCGCTCCAGCACCAAAACCCGCAGCCCGGCGCGCGCGAGCGACCAGGCCGCGGCGCCTCCGCCCGCGCCAGAGCCGACCACGCAGGCGTCGAACGCCTCAGTGGCCATGGCCGCCGCCGGGCTTGCGCAGGTGCGGCTCGGGGAAGCCGATGGCGCGCCACCCGACCTCGCCGTCGTTGCCTCCGTGGACGGGGTCGGAGAGGAAGCCTTCCAGCGACAGCGTGTGCAGGCCGCGGAACAAGGCCTGCTGGGGGAATCCCCGCACGGGGATCTGCCCCTGCGCGAGCTGGCCGAGCACGGCGTCCTGATCGGCCGCGGCGAGCAGCGCAAACCCCATGCCGAACGACTTGTGCGACCAGAGATCCAACAGGCGCGCCAGCTGCTCGAACGCGGGGCGCAGCGGAGACAGGGCGCCCTCGAGCTGGCGGGCGATGAAGCGGCCCACTTTGGCCTCGCGCGCGCCCGGCCCGTCGTCCGATGGCAAGATGCGCGCCGCCGCTGCATCGAGGACTGCCACGGCGTCGGTCGGCGACTCCGCCCCGACCCTTCGAGCCAGCGCGGCCAGGGCGACCCATCCGAGAAGCCCGCGCCGGCCGAGGCGGCCCAGCGACTCGAGATGGCCGCGCGGGTCGAACAGCATCGGCCGAGCCTACATGGCTCAGAATCTTCCGACCAATCCGAACCCGGTCTGCGAGAGCGGTCCGACGGGCACGTAGGTGGGCCCGACTGCGACCTGCAACCGCGGCTCCGGTTCGTTCCGCTGCAGCGAGGCCCGGGACTCGGGCGTCTCGACCGTCGCAGTCGTCGCGCTGGGGGCGGTGGCGATCGTCCAGATGCCGTGGGTCGTGAGCAGGGCCATCCAGACCGTGTAGAGGGCGAAGCCCCCCCTGGCTCCGGTGTTCGACTGGGTCAGACCGGCGATGCCCACAGCGAGCTGGGGCGCGGCGACGAGGGTCTCGAGCACGCCGTAACCCGCCGACGGGTGGTGCGACACCACGGCGCTTCCGCCGTCCCACAGGGTGAACCAGAGGTCGACGGCGCCGACCGCGACCACCGCAGCCGCCAGGGCGCCGTAGTTGCCATACCCGCCGCCTCCTGTGCCGCAGGCGCGCGCGCCGCGCGCCGTCAACCCGACCGCCACCGCCAGAGCCACCGCGAAGAGGATCTTCCCCCGCATGGATTCCCTCCTCGCGAGGTGTATGAGCAACCGACGTGCCAGGGCGCCTTTCCCTGGAAGCCGGCGATTTCAGGCCCGCTCCGTTTGCGAAGGCGAGGGCATGCCTCGGTGCGACCCTGACAGCGGTGACAGACAGCCGCTCCGGCGAGGAGGACAACAAGGTCGGGCTCGCCGCCCGCAAGCAGCTCTCGATCAGGGGCACGCAGCGGGGTTGGCGTGGCGGCAAGTGTGCTGGTCCGCGGTCAGCGGGAGCGAGTAGAGCAGCTGCAGCATTTCCGTGGTGCCGGACACGGAGATCTGCGTGACTTCCTGGGCCCCAGGCTGGATCTCCAGCGTGGACAGCCGCAGCGATTTCCCTCCCGCGCCGATCGCCACGGTCGCGGAAGGCTCCGGCGGCGGCGAGATCACGTTGCGCGAGAGGGAGCGGGCGTAGGTCGTGCCCGAGAGGAACGACTGGGCGCAGTTGGGCGCTCCGGTGAGGTAGTCGGCCTGATAGAAAGGCGCGGTCAGCGAGCCGGCAGACGCGCAGCCTCCCGCGCCCGCGCCGGGGAGCAGCGTGCTCCACACCAGGCAGCCGCCCAGCAGGGTCGAGCCGGTCGCGGTCTTCTCGTCGATGTTCCCATACCGCAGCGACCATCCCGCCGACCCGCGCGACGCGGCGGCGCCGGTGACGGCAGTGGTAGTCGCGGACGTCGAGGTCACGTCCACCAGCTCGCCGGCGGAGAGGCGGCCGCTGTCGTACGAGCCGGCGTCCCCGGCGACGTCCAGCTTTCTCTGCCGGGCCGGCGACCCCGTCGCGTCGGCGAAGACGGCGACGGAGAAGAACCCGGGCGCTCCCGGAGCGCCGGCGGCGAGGCCCCGGTTCGAGGTCGGCGTGGGCGACGGGAAGCTTCCTTCGCTGCAGGCGAACGCCGCCCCCGAGCCGGAGCAGGAGAACGGCACGCTCTCGCTGAAGTTGGTCAGCGCTGCCGGGCACGCGCTCACGCCGATGCTCAGGGTCGCGTCCGCGGCCGTGCAGGCGAGAGCGGATTGGGTGGCCACCGATTGGGCCGGCGCTGTGAACGCCCCGGACGAGCCTGCGAACGTGCTGGCGTATCGGGCGGGGCCGTCGTCGAGCGTCAACGACGAGCTGACGTTGCAGCCCGCGGCCACGCAGGTGGTCAAATCGTCAGGCCTGCAGTCCCCTCCGCCCGTCGAGCGCGCGTGCGCGCGGTCGCCGGTGCCGACGTAGGCCCGCAGCCAGCCGTTCTCCGTCTGCACGGTGGTAGAGGCGACCGTATAGATCGGCTGCCGGCCCAGCGCGGACTTGACGGCCGACGTGTCGGGCTCGAAGGCACGCGCGAACGTCCAGTTGTCGACCAGGCCGCCTGCGCCGACGTGGCCGGGTTCGGCGAAGCGGAACGTCCACATCTGGCCGCCTTCGTCGCCTAGCACGGCGGTGTCGAAGAAGCCGTCGGGCGCATAAGGCCCGTCGTGCGCGTAGTCGACCAGCGCGGCGACGGCAGGCAGCGCCCACCTCATCGAAGCGCCGGGCCCGAGCCCTCCTGCGTCATACTGGGCCTTGAAGATCGGCGCTCCGGACCAGGCGTCGACGAGCGCCGCGATGCGGCCTCGCGTGCCGTACGGATCGTGTCCGCCGTTCAGGAACACCGCCCAGCGCTCCTCGGTCCCAACGCCGTAGCGCTGGATCGCGCTCTGCGCGCTCGTCTGCAGCAGCACCGGCCCAACGGGAGGCGGCCGCGGCGCGAACTGGGCCCAGGTCTGTCCCCACTGCTGCTCCTCGGGACTGCAGGGCGGCGGGTACATCCAGCGCATCTGTGGGTTCGCGGGATCGGTCACGTCCAGGGCGACGAAGTGGGTGCCGCCCTCGCGCTCGCTGGCGATCGCAACGGTGTGGAACTCGCCGCTCTCCTTGTAGCCGGCGTGGTTCGTGGCGGCGCTTCCGTCGGCCCACACGTCGCGCACCATGATGTCTCCGTCCATCGAGTACTGGTGCCCGTTGACCATCATCAGCCACAGGCGCGGCAACTGGTCGGGCGGCACGAACGCCCACACCTCGTCGCCGGTTCCGCGGTTGTAGCGGACGCTGCGGAAGGGAACGGCGGGGTCCGGCGCGGGCGGCGAGTCGGCCGGCGTCCCGGCGTCGAATGCGTGCAGCAGGCCGTCGTTCGCGCCGACCAGGATGATCTTCTGGCGGGCCTGGTTGTCCTCCAGGTACTTCTCGTAGCTGTCGATCTTCTTCGTGCCCACGGCGTAGAGGTCGGTGGGCGTCGGGGCCGCTTGCGCGGCGGGCGCTTGGTATCCGTAGAGCGTCTGCGCGCACTGCGCATGTAGTCCGAGGCTGCAGATGAACTGGTCGACGGGCGGATCGACGACCACCGGCGAGGAGTGGAAGATGTCTCCCAGCACGTGCGTCCGGTTGCCGTTGGGATCGGTCGGGTTCTCGCCGAACACGTCCTTGCCACGTACGTAGTCGATGATGGTCTGCGCGCATTGGAGCGCGCTGAGCGTCGGATTTCCCGGCATCCGCTGGGCGATGCGCGCGCAGGCAGTGGTGCCGGCGATGCCCAGGTACGGGAGCAGAGCGTTCGCGCTGGCTGCGTCGGAGAGGAAGCTCGTCCGGGTCCAGCCGGTGATCCCGCCGCCGGCGTCCGTCACCGGCAACGCCGTGTAGACCGTCCGCGACGACCAGGCGCGCTTCTGCAGCCGGTCGCCCGAATCCCAGATCGGGTTCGCCCTCTGCCCGTTCTTCTGCTTCTGGAACTCGCCCCGGTCGTTCTCGGTGACGATGTCGCCGTCCGCGTCCACGAGGAACACGCCGTCGAGCTTCCCGTCGCCGTTCTTGTCCACGCCGGCGACGAACTCGTTGAAGAGGTCGAACTGGAACAGGTGCCCCTCCCAGATGGCGCCCGCCCCGGGAATGAAGCGCGGCACGTACGCCGACGAGCCGGTGCCCACCTCGAGGGTCTGGATGGCGGTGGACGAGAAGGCGGTGGCCCGGTTCGAGATGTCGAGGACTGCGGAGTTGATCGCGTCCGACAGCTGGGTCGCCGTGTTGGCGCGATAGTAGAGGCCCTTGCCGGCCGTGGCGGCGCCCTGCAGCACCGGCACGTCCACGCCCAGACCGATCACGTAGGTGTTCACGTCCTGCGTCCCGGAGAGGGCCGGGTTCAGATCGTTGTTGGCGAGGAAGCGGGCCACGTCGGCGAGGAGGTTCGCGCTGCCGTTGTACTGGTCGGTGCCGCAGCCGGGCGAAGGACAAGCGGCACTGACGCCGCCGCTCAGCGCCTTGATCTTCGCGCCCGGCAGGTTGTTGTCGCCGAACGGCTCGCCGTCGGTGATGAGAACCACCGAGCTCGCCTGGCAGGCCGTGCACAGCGCGCGCTGGTTGCTGCTCGAGTTCGCGGAGGTGAAGCCGCCGGACGACGGATTGCCCGTCTTCAGCCAGCTGCTTCCGAAGCGCGCCGTGTAGAAGGTGTTTCCCGAGTCGCCCGCCAGGTATTGACCCGCGTTGAAGAGCGTCTCCGCGAGCGGCGTGGCGATGGGCGAGGCGAACGACCCCCAGGAGATCTGCGTGCGGATCTGGTTGATCAGCCCGGTGCGGTCGGCGGCCTGCCAGGTGGCCTGGTTGCAGTTCGGAGTCATGCCGTTGTTGAAGTTGACGAACTGTCCGCCGTCATGGGCCTGGAGCCCCGATCCGGTGATGCCCAGGGCGCTGGTGTTGAGCGGATCGTAGGTGACGACGCCGACGCGGGTGGTGTTCTGCTGCGCGACGAAGTCGGTGAGGATCTTGCGGGCCACGAGGAACTTGGGTGGATTGAAGTTGAGCCAGTTCCCTTTGAAAACGTAGCGGCCGCCCTGGACGTCGCCCTGCGAGCCGCTCGCGGTCGGATCGAGATAGTAGCCCGCCTCGTCCAGGCACTGCGCGCACCGCTGCCGGCGCGTCAGCCCGGGGCCCCCGCTGTTCGCGGCTGGGCTCATCGCGGAGCACGCGGTGGCAGAGCTGGTCGTGCCACCCGGAGCGGCCGAGGTCCACTCCAGGTACCGGTAGTAGCTGGCGGTGGCGAAATAGGAGGAAAAAGCGGGATCGAAGACGGGGAAGGCAGTCCCCTTCGAGTACGCCGCGCCAGTGGTCGAGCGCAGCGCCTCGAAGAGCGCGTTGGCATGGCAGCTCGCGACGTCGGTCGAGCTGGAGCCGCTTGGGGTGGCACCGCTCGCGAGGAAGCTCGTGTTCGGGAAGGCCGCGACCGCGAGCGGCAGCTCGTACATCGAGGTCGAGTTGTCGAGGATGAAGACCACGTTGGGCGGCTCGTTCGTCTGCGCAGCGAAGAACGCGGTGTCGCCGCCGAAGGTGGGCAAGAGGCGCTGCGTGAGCGAGCTGCCGTTCAAGCAGCAGGACACGTCGTTGGATGAGCTGCCCGGGCCGGCCGCCTGGGAACCAGGCGGGACCGCTACGGCCGCGAGCAGCGCAAGCGCGAGGGGACTCCGCATGGGTCCTCCTAGATGCCGTACCGGAAGGTGAACTCGAGCTCCATGTCGCCCGCGGCCGGATCGTTGCACGCGACTACCACCCGGTAGTGGCGGCCTCCCAGCGTGGGGCTGGGGACGATCAGGTTGGAGAGATCGCGGTTGCGCGCGCCTGATCCGCCGACGAGCTGCGGGGGAAGCGCGCGCACCGAGGTGACGGACGGGCCCTGGACGTGCCCCGTGCGCATCTGCCGGCTGCCCGTGTCCACCTGCACGGCCTGATCGAGCTGGATGGAGGTGGGATCGAGGCCGAAAACGCGCAGCCGCCCCAGCACGTGCTGACGGGCCGCCTCTACGCAGGCGGTCTGGCTGAGCTTGCGCGAATCGCGCACGGCGTCGGTCTTGGAGATCCGCGCCAAGTCCAACGTCGCCACGGTGATCAGCGCCAGCACGCCGATGACGATCAGCGCGGCGAGGAGCGCGCTTCCGCGGGCGGGGCGCATCAGCCGCCCCCCACGTTGCCGGTCGCGAACACCGGGGGAAGGAAGTGCGCGCGGGACAGGAGGTTCGGGGTCTGCTCGGTGAGGCTGAACACGCTGCGCTTGAAGACGCCCGCCGGCCGGGCCGCCCGGTTCGCCAACGCGGGCAGCGGGTCGCCTGTCCGATCGGGGGTCTCCTGCAGCGATCGCGCCACCACCGTGATGGTGACGGCCCGCACGTTGGTTGGATGCGCGTCGTAGCGGGAAGGGAAGTCATATGGATCCGCACGCCAGTCGGGCGGGGCGGCGGTCTCGGACGGTGTCTCGGCCACTCCGGCGCAGCCGCCGAAGATCCATCCCGGGACACCGGCGCAGGTCTCCGGGGGCGCCACCGGAGTCGCGCCGCCCGCCGCATACGGCGACCCGGCGGGAGGCGGCCCGATCTGCCAGGTGAGCTGCAGGTCCTCGATCCCGCGCTCGAGCAGCTCGATCCCACCCCGTCCGCGCTCGCGGAACAAGCAGGGTACGCCGAATGCGTCGTCCTGCACGAAGTACCGCTGCCGTTCGACCAGCATCACGGTCGCGGCGGCGAAGCAGACGTCGGCGGGTCCGTCCTGGGGGTAGTAGCCGTCCGCGCTCGAGAGGGGCCGGAGCAGCAGCGTGCTACTCCCGGCCGGCGCGTCGGCTTCGACGGCGACGTAAGCCGAAGGCTCGGCCCCCGCGCAGAGCAGCTGGACTACCCGGCCTGCCCTGACGACCTGCGTGAGCGGTCGGTCGACGGTCAGCGCCCAGGGGCCGCCGCCCACCAGCGAGATCGCGTTCCGGGAGAAGCTCGGATCGCGGAACGACACCACCAGCTCGTCGGGACCGTCCGCCCGATCGCGTCCGCCGTTCGGACACGTGGCGGGCGTGCCCGGCGTCGCGCAGGCGTAGCGGTCGAAGTCGAACGCGGCGACGGGAGTGATTCCGTAGCCGGCCTGGCGCACCGCGCGGGACAGGTCGAGGAGGGCGAGGCGCCCGTTTTCCTCCAGCGCGCGCTGGAGCTGCTGCTTGGCGAACAGCTGGCTTTGCTGCACGAGAAGGCCGGAGATCCCCGCGATCACGACCGCGAGGATGGCGACCGCGACTAGAACCTCGATCAACGTGAAGCCGCGGCGCCTCACATCGGCATCCCGGCGACGCCGATGGAGGCAGGGTTGTAGCGGTAGCCGAGCACGACGGCGCGCGCCCACGCCGTGCCGACCTTGTAGCGCACGATGACGGCGAAGTCCTTGCCCTGCTCCGCGCCGGTCGCGTCGAGGTCCGGCTTGACGTTCACGTAGACCTCATAGGACTCGCCGCCCGCGTTCACGGCGGGAAGGATCGCGTCCGGGGCGTCGGTCCCGGCGGGAAGCGTGGCCCGCGCGAAGAACGCGGCCGCGTCCGCGAAGCTCGCGTCGTTCGCCGGGTTCGAGTTGGCGATCCGAGCGTCCCCGTAGTCCACCAGGGCGAGTTGGCCCGCGAGCGATCGAGCCAGCGCGACCGCGCTGGCTTGCCGGCGAGCAAGAACTCCGAGTTGCCCGCTGGCGCCAAACGCTGCCACCAGCGCGGTGCCGGCGATGGCCAGCAGGGCCATCGAGACAAGCACTTCGAGAAGCGTGAAGCCCCCCGCAGCCCGCTCGCGCATGGCGTTTCTCCCGAGACTGTGTCGGGTGCTAGCAACGGCGGACCGGAGGTTTCAACGCGCGCAGGTGCGAGGAGATCGCCGCAGGTGAACCGATGTGTGGCCGCGCGCGGCGGATCCAGCTCGGATCGATCCTGCGTTTTTACACGTCGGAGGCCGCGATCAGGATCCGGAGGCGGCCGCGAGCTTGCGCTGGAAGTACGATCGCTCGGCGGGGCTGCGGGCCAGCCGCAGGGCGCGGCGGAACTCCTCCGCGGCCTGGGGGGCATGCCCGGCGCGCAGATGTAGCTCGCCGAGCGCCGCCGGGTAGAACGGGTAGCGCGCCAGGCGATCGCGGCCGGGCAGCGACTGCAGCTCCACCAGGCCGCGCTCCGGTCCTTCGACCTGCGCCAGCGCGATCGCGCGGTTCAGCGCGACCACCGGGGTGGGGTGCTGCGCGTACAGCGCGTCGTACAAGGCCACGATCGCGCGCCAATCGGTGTCCGCGAAGCTGTTCGCGAAGCAATGCTCCGCGGCGATGGCCGCCTCGAGCAGGAGCGAGGTAGGCGGTTCGGACGCGGCCCGGGACAGCCACCGCGCACCTTCCGCCACGAGCGAACGATCCCAGGCGGACCGGTCCTGGTCTTCGAGCGGCACCAGGGCGCCCTTGGAATCGACGCGCCCAGGCAGCCGCGCCGCGTGCAGGCAGAGCAGGGCGAGGAGCGCGAAGGTCCGCGGCTGGGCAGTCGCTTCGTCCTCCGTCAGGAGCCGCGCCAGGCGGATCGCCTCGGCGCACAGCTCGGCCCGGACCGCCAGCTCGGGATGCGCGCCGTGGTAGCCCTCGTTGAAGAGCAGATACAGCGCCTCGAGCACCGCCTCCAGCCGGCGGGTCAGCTGCGGACCGGCGAGCTCCGCCAGCGCGCCGGTCCGCCGCAGCGCCGCCTTGCCGCGCGCCAAACGCTTCTCGATCGCCGCGGGCGAGGCCAGGAAGGCGTGCGCCACCTCGTCCACCCCGAATCCGCAGAGCAGCTTGAGCACCAGGGCGACCTGCACCGGAGGCTGCAGGCGCGGAGCGCAGCAGGCGAACATCATGCGCAGTTGCTCGCGGCGGAGCGCGTCTTCCGTGAAGGCCGCATCGACCGCCGGCGCCAGATCGTCCTGCACCGCTTCGAGCTGCGGCGAGAGCCGGGTCTTGGTGCGCTCCTTGCGGAGAAGATCCAGCGCGCGGTTTCGCGCGGCGGTCCGTAGCCAGGCCGCCGGGTTGTCCGGCACGCGTCCCATCTTCCAGACGTCGAGGGAGTGGCAGAGCGTCTCCTGCACCACGTCCTCGGCCAGGTCCAGGTTCGCCGGGCCGAGGACGCGGACGAGCGCCGCCGAGAGCCTCCCCGCCTCGTGGCGGAAGAGGTGCTCCACCACTCCGGAAAGCGGCGCGCCGGCGCTCACATCTTGCGGATCGGCCGGACCTCGACGGAGCCGTCCGCCTCGAGGATCGGGCACCCGCGGGCGAGCTCCGCGGCGTCGTCCAGGTTCTCCGCCGTGACCAGGAGGTAGCCGCCGACCAGGTCCTTCGCCTCGGCGAAAGGGCCGTCGACGATGGACTTCTTCTTGCCCTTCACCTGCTTGCCGCCCGGGTCCAGCGGATCGCCGCCCTTGAACTGCCCGCGCTTGGACAGCTCGCCGATCCAGGTGCCCCATGCCTGCAGGTGCTTCTGCATCTGCTCGGGCGAGAACTGCTGCGAGCCGCTCATTCCGCCTCGGAAAACGTACAGGAAGTCCGCCATGACCCTTTCTCCTTCGCAGTCGCCTCGCACCGCGCGAGGTCTTGCTTCTACGACGTGCGGAGATTCGCGGTGCGGACATCTTTGTCGGCGGCTAGAAGTAGACCCCCAAGCCGCCGTGCACGCCGAAATGCGCTTCGCCGTCCGCCGGAGTGAACGCCAGCGCGGCGATCGCGCTGGCGGTGACCGGTCCGCCGAGGCGCAGCTCGAATCCGGCGCCCAGGCTGCTCCAGATGTACCGGGAGGTGTCCGCGGTGCCGATGACGGTCGATGCGCGCTGCTGCTTGGTGTTGCCGGCGAAGGCCAGCTCGATGGCGACGTTGAATCCACCGCCTCCGATGAGCTGTCGGATCCCGATCCCCAGCTGCACGCCGGGGAAGCCGGCGCCCAGGCCGCCCTCGAACGCCGTCCCGGTGGAAGTCAGGTAGCTGATCGCGGCGCCGACCAACCCGTACGGTGCGAACTCGTTGCCGAACTCGGCCCGAACGGAGAGGCCGCCCAGCTCGTACTCGGAGACCCGGCCGCCGCGGGTCAAGTCCACCACGTCCGCTCGCGCCGCGAACGCGCCCGCCAAGGTGATCCCCAGTAGGATGCGCGCCCTCACGGAGCGGGCATGCTAGTCGCCGCCGATGGAGCGGCGCTACTCTTTTCGCAGCGCGGGCGCGGTGTGCTCTACCATGCGACCGGGCCCGTAGCTCAACGGCTAGAGCAGCCGGCTCATAACCGGTCGCATGCAGGTTCGAATCCTGCCGGGCCCACTTCGGAACGACTCGGCGACGTCGGACGTTGACAGATCGCCAGTCCAAGGTGCACAAGCGTCTGCTCCCAAGGGCGGCGGGGCCTTGAGCGGGTCGAAACATCCAGAGCGAGGACACGTGTCGCGTGACAAGTTGAGGGCATTGGAGGAGCTGCAGAAGGTCGATCTCCAGATCCGCGACCTCGCGCAGCAAGCAGAGAAACACCCCGCACGGCTCAAGCAGATCGAGACGGAGCGCAACCAGGCCCGGGCCGCCCTGGACGCGCAGCGCGGCCGGCTGGCGGACAACGAGCGGGCGCGCCGGCAGAACGAGCAGCTGCTCCAGATGGAGAAGGACAAGGTGCGCAAGTGGGAGTCGCGCCTCTCCGAGCTGAAGACCCCCCGCGAGTACGCCGCCCTGGCCCGGGAGCTGGACATCGCCAAGAAGACCAACCAGGGCGCCGATGAGGAGATCCGCAGGCTCTCCGGCGAGTATGAGGAGCTGAAGAAGGGGATCGCCGAGCTGGAGCGGGCGCTGGCGGAAAAGGAAGCGGTCGTCCAGAGCGAAGGCACGCAGATCCAGGAGGTGCTCTCGGGTCTGCAAGGCCAGGTGCAGGTGCTGGAGCGGGAGCGGGAGGCGGTCGCCGCCCGGGTGGACCGCGTGATGCTCGGAAAGTACGAGCGGATCCGCAAGCAGCGCGGGGGGCTCGCCGTGGTCCCCGTGGTGGGCATGACCTGCAAGGGCTGCCAGCGGAACATCCCTCCGCAGATGGCCAACAACCTGCGCACCGGGAGCGAGCTGCTCACCTGTCCGAACTGCCACCGCTTTATCTATCCCGCCGAGGCCGAAGCCGCGGCAGCGCCGGCCTGAGTGGTCCCGTCGCCCGCGCACCTTTTGCTCGCGCTCGCCGAGCACGAGACGCTCGACGCCGCCAGCGCCGCGCTACGCATCGACAAGGAGGAAGCGCGGAGGATCTTGCGCGGCGCCGCCCGGGAGCTGGGCGGCGAAGAACCGGAGGCGCCAGCCGCGGCGCGCGTCACCTCACCGGGAGAGGTGCGGAGTGTGCGGGTCTTCACCGACGGGGCGGCGCGGGGCAACCCCGGCCCGGCCGGGGCCGGCGCGGTGATCCTGGACGGCGAAGGCCGGGTGCTGGCCCGGCTGGGGCGCTTTCTCGGCAAGCAGACGAACAACGTCGCGGAGTACCAGGGGCTCCTCTTGGGATTGCGCCGCGCCCGCGAGCTGGGCGCCCGCGAGGTCGAAGTGCGGGCGGACAGCCAGCTGCTCGTCCGCCAGCTCCAGGGGAAGTACGCGGTGAGGAACGAAGTGCTCCGTCGCCTCCACGAAGAGGCGGTCGCGCTGTTGCGGTCGTTCGACCACTACGTGCTGGTCCACGTCCCGCGCGAACAGAATGAGCTCGCGGACGAGATGTCGAACCGCGCGATCGACGAACAGTTGAAGGATTGACCGGCGCAGCTTTTTTCTGACGGGCGCTGTGTTACATTCGCGCCCGGTCGGAGCCGCCCGGGCGGACGCCGGCGCAATCACGCGCGGGAGGAAAGTCCGGGCTCCACAGGGCAGGGTGCTGGTTAACTGCCAGCCGAGGCGACTCGCGGGACAGCGCCACAGAGAACAGACCGCCGGCCGAAAGGCAGGCAAGGGTGAAACGGTGCGGCAAGAGCGCACCGCGCCGCCGGCGACGGCGGCGGCACGGCAAGCCCCACCTGGAGCAAGAGCAAATAGGGGAGCGCCGCTCCGAGCGGCAACGGTGGCCCGCCGTGCTCCCGGGTAGGCTCGCTCGAGGCCCGCGGCAACGCGGGTCCTAGAGGAATGTCCGCCTCCCCCGCCTCGGCGACGGGGCGGGGAGACAGGACCCGGCTTACAGGGCGGCTCCGACCATTTTTCTGTGTTGTCGGTAGGTTGGGAGGTGCTAGCGGGTAGCGGTGGCCGTTTGATGGCCAATGGGGCTTGGATCTGCACTTCCAGGGCGGAGGTCGACCGCGATCGTTCCCAGGTCCGCCTTCGAGAAGAGGTCCGGCCGCAGGTGCGCGTAGACCTCCGTCTGCGTGACCGACCAGTGCCCAAGGATCACCGACAGCTTCTCGATGGAGTTGCCGGCGAGCACCCACTGCGAGGCGAAGGTGTGCCTGGTCGCCTCGTACCAGCCGAGCCCGGGGCGCGCGAGCTTCAGTTTCTCCAGCACCGCGCGCAGGTACGGTCCTGGCGTGCCCTTGTCGATCTTCTCGCCGTCCCGGCGCATCGGCGGGATCACCCTGCCAGCGCCCCCGGTCTTCAGTTTCCACGCCTTCAAGATGGGCAGGAGCGCGTCCAGGACTGGCACGACCCGCGAGTCCTTGTCCTTCAGCGGCCCCTTGACCGACTCTCGCACGTGGATGCGTGGCTGCGCAGCGGCGAGGTCGACGTTCGACCACTGCAAGGCGAACACCTCGCCCGTGCGCAGGCCAGCCAGCGCCCCGATCGCGTACGCCGTGTTCAGCGGCTCCGGCAGCGCCAGGTAGATCCGGCGCACATCCTCGAGCTTCTCGACGAACGGCGTCGTTTTCGGGTCATGCGTTGGCCGCATCGTCCGCATGATCGAGTCCGGCAGCCCGCGGCATGGGTTGCTGGCAGCCAGGCCGCGCTCGGTGAGGTCAACGAACACCGCGGATAGCAGCGCGATGAAGATGCGAATGGTCGCCGGGTTCACCTTCTCGGCGAGCTTCAGCTCGATGAAGGCGCGGATGCGAGCAACGTCCACCGCGGTCGGCTTCAGGTGGCCGAAGTGCGGCGCAAGGTGCTTGTTCCAGCGGTACTCGTCGCAGTCGGCCGATCGGTGTGTGGGGTAGCGGCGCTCAAGGATTCCGGGGACTAGCTCCGCCAGCGTGGGCAGGGCACGCGGGTCAGGGGGGAGGCCAGCACGTCCGGTCGCGAGGTCTCCCCGGATCTTGGCGAGCACCCGTTCGGCATCGTCCTGAGTAGCAAATCCGCCACTCGTGCGTCGCCGGCCGTTCTCTCTCCACCGTACCTGCCAGCCCGTCGCGATCCGATGAACCTCGCCGCTGCCCCACTGCCGGCGCTTCTTTGGACGTGCCATGGCTCACCCTCGTCTTCTAGACCGCGCCCTCTTCCAGAGCGCGCTGAATGCCGCGCGCGAACGCCTGTCGTCGCTTCGCTGGGACAGCCTCGAAGACTCGTGGAAAGTGCCGACGCAACCAATCCAACACGTTCACGCTCCCATCCAGAAGCTTGGAAAGTGCTGCCTCCCCGGCGTCACTGGCGCCCTCAAGCTCGTTGCGGAACATCCGCATGGCAGCGACGTACCCAAGGACCTCGTAACCGACAGCTCCGCCGCGGGCCGCCTCGCGAAACTGAGCCCGGAGGAAGGAGGGAAACGCGAAACTCGCGCCGGTCTCCTCCTCGGTCTTCGCCCTCGCGCGCAGTCGCGCGAAGCGCGTCGCTTCCTTGGGCGGGATCCTCTCGGACTTCAGGAACTGCTCGTCACGCGAGATCTCGAGGTCTTTCTCGCGGACCAGCATCCGTAACATCGATGCGACGGGCAGTCCGTAGTGCGAGGCCACCCTCTCGAATTGACGCGCCTCCTCTTCCGAGAGGCGCATATTGAACGTTTCCGTTCGCTCCGCCATTTGTGCCTGCTCCATACCCGGAACCTCCGTAACCGTAACGTATGGACAATGTAGTTACGTTACTGCCGGGTGTCAAATGCGTTCGGATCAGCGTCTCGCGGCAATGGCGAGCTTGGCGACTTTCTCCACTGTGAGGGGCCGGAGAGCGGACACGTCCACCAGGATCTTCTTCCCGTCCTGTCGCGCCGGCCATTCGCCCGCCTTCACCCGTCGGCGCGCGGTCTTCTCCGACACGTACATGCGCCTGGCGGCTTCCTTCAGCGGCACCAGCGCGGGCGGCAATGCCGAGCACAGGGCGTCCAGCGCGCCAGCGACCCGCTCCAGGCCGAGGCGGAGGGGCGCCATCGGCGAAGGTCCGGAGCTTCTGGGCCACGACCGCGCGCGTCTCTCGCGCGGAGACCCTCGCGGCCATCCTCGCTCCCCGCGCGGCGCCGGGCGGAGGGGCGCCGGCACTCGGAGGAGACGTTGCGGGTCGTCGCGGAGAGCGTAGCCGACGGCATGGGGGAGATTGCCGACGCGCTCCTCTCGCGGTACGGTCAATATCCGTAGCCCGATCCCCTCACGGGACGTGCCACGCTTGACGGGCCATGGACACGCGCAGCCTTCAACAATGTAGACCCCATGCGAACAAAGCTCGGTAGACGCAAATCGAGTGGCGCTCCCGAGGTGCTCCGAGTGCGGAAAGTAAGAAGTCGTTTCGGCGGCAGACTGTGTGGAAGTGGAAGCCTGGAGAATCCTCGGGCTGCCAGCAACCTTGAGCGGGCTGCGAGACACTGGTGGACGGTTTGTAGCATCCACCCGTCAAGCTCCTTGAGCAAAGCTACGTCGTCTACCAGCGGGCACGCGCTCAGGAGGCCCTTGAAGTGCATCCGAGGGACCATTCCTGCGAGGAAGCGTCGCAGGCGAGACTCGTTCAGGTCGCCGTAGAGATAGCGCCTAATCTGAAGCACCATGACGTAATAGTCGCGGTCGAAGGGTGGCCGGAAGCGCTGCGGCACAAAGTGACCATGGCGAAGAGGCTGTAAAAGGTTCGCGTAGGCCAGATACGATATTCGGTCCTTCGCGCGCTCGATGAACGAGGCTCTGAGAGAGATCCTCCGTTTCGCTATGGAGTAACCCAAGAAATCGATGCACGTCTTGCTCTTGAATTCGGTGCGTTCGCCTTCTTCGGCCAAGAGGCTGATTCCCTCGGACTTTTGCAGATTGATATCAACACCCATCTGACGCGCAGCCTCGTTGAGGGCGTCCACCCCGCGACACAATTCAGAGTAGTCGTTCGACCATATCAACGTATCGTCAGCGAATCTGACAAAGCCAACACCTAGTCGTTCGAGTGCTCGGTCGAGCGGGAAGCCGGCAAGGTTGGCTAGAAACAGAGATATGGACGTCCCCTGCGGTACGCCTCGTTCCCGGGGAGTACCGCCCGACGCTGTGTATGGCCCCGCACCCTGAACGCGCGACCGAAGGAAGGCTTGAATGATCTGACGTTCCTGGCGTGTCGAGAGAAATCTGCCGTCCGTGAGTACCCTCAAGATGTGCTCATGCGCAAGAGTGTCGAAGAATTTTCGGATATCAAACTCAGCGACGAACAGGCGAATGTCTCGCCTAAACTCCGATGCGGCATGGAAAACGGCATCGTGCAGGGAAACGTCCCTGCGATATGCGTAGCAGCGTGGGCTGAGTCGAGCAGTGTTTCGTGCGGTCAGTTTGCGGTAAATGAGCCGCGACAATGCATTGTCCGCAACTTGAAAGACAGCAACATCACGTGGAGTGCCATCCGCTTTCGGCACAGTGTAAACGGCGGCACATCGAGGCTCATACTCCTCTTTTCGGATTGCTTGGCGTAAGGCACGAGCGATTTTCGCAGCCTTCGGTCGAACCTTGAACGGGTTGAACCCACGGTCGAAAGACCAATACTTTGGAATCAGGATGGTCTTGCTGTGGGGCACGCCAGTGCGCCGCGTTCGCCGTTCCATTTCATCATGGAGATTTTGCGCATAGGCTTGGTATCGATTAATCAGCTTGGCTGACTCACTCCGAATCTCCTCTTCCAGTTCGACCATTTGCACCCCCGAAGGGGGCAGCCCGGGCGGGCAAAATTAGATTGCGATTCGTCGCCCCAATTGCGTCGAGGCGATGCAAAACCGGCGAGGAGCTTGCGCACGCTCCAAGACGGGCTTGCCCGGGCTGCCTAGGTCTTCGCGACCTTGATTACTCGCGTACCACGTACGGTGTTGCATGGCAACAGAGTTCAAGGAAAGTCTGAACGAGGTTGGCCTCAATCTTTGAGCGCCGAGACTGTGCTCTGGTTCACGTATTGCCAGTCGAATAGCCGCATTGACCTGCCCCGGACCACGAACATCGCGTTGTCACTCGCCGGGCTGTTCCCGGCCGTCCAGGATTCTCCCGGTCGACCTCACTCCACAGACCGTACCCTATTCTTCGTGCCACGTACCGGGCCCAGCCTGAGGTCGGCGGCAGAGCCGGACGCACGTTACGGGCCGATCAATACTTCGGCAGCGCCAGCAGGTTGTCCCTCCACTTCCCGCCCGCATGGGTCCGGATATTCGGAGGAGTTACCTTCACGACGCCGACGTCGACGGTGTTCGTGCCGTCGGTGACCTTGGGACTTTCCGCCGCGCGCCAGTCGATCGGCGCCACAGCCGCGCGCTGCTCGATCATGCCGCCTGGTCTCCGACCCCCATCGATTCACCCGGGGACCCGTCCCGCAATGTCACTCCGCCGTGATAAGGAAATCCTTCAGGGACGGAGGAACTATGGCGGAAGGAAGGGAGGAGCAGTCGCGGGGATTCCCGATGATCCCTGCACGGATTTGGTGGGAGCTTAGGGCAAAGGCGAAGAGGAGCCCCCCGCCTGAAATCACAGCGAGCTATGTTGCGACGGCCTGTGGGATCTCCGAAAAGGCTGCCGCCAATGTCGTCCCGCATCTGCGGAGAGTCGGCCTGATCGAGAAAGACTCGAACAAGACGACACCGCGGCTCTTCGACTGGCGCGAGGACGAGTCGTACGCGAAGGTCTGCGCGGATGTCTTGAAAGAGCTGTATCCGGCGGAGCTTCGGGATGCATTGCCGCCGCCGGACCCTGATCGGTCGCAGGCGGAGCGATGGTTCGCGCGTAAGACCCAGACAGGCGAAAGCTCATCCAAGCAGATGGCTTCGTTCTACGCGCTCGTCGCCAAGGCGGATGTGAGGGAATCCGAGCAAGGTGAGGGAGAAGGTGGCGCACCAAGACCGAGGCCTCGTCCAGCTCCGAGAGAACCCCCTGCGCCGAAACGTCGGAACGAGACGAGCGCTCCTGACCGCAACGACGTGCGTCCGAAGACTCACGTCCCAGCGATGCACATCGACATCCAGATCCACATCTCTCCGCAGTCATCGCCGGAACAGATCGACGCGATCTTCGCGAGCATGGCTCGGCATCTGTACCGTAGCGATGCATGACATCAGACCAACTCAAAACGCTGTTGTCGGCGTGCTCTGCGGTCCAGTCCGAAATCGATCGTGCTGGATGCGGCGCCGTGAGCGAGGAGTCCAGCGCCATCACGCTCTATGACCGACTCATTACGCATTCTCTGATACGGAAAACGACACGCGACCTCTTCAACGATGGGTATTACGCGCTCGCCGTTGAGCAGTGCTTCAAGTGCGTCAACAATGAGGTGAAGAGCCGAAGCGGGTCGGACCAAGACGGCGCAGCCCTAATGCAGCACGCGCTCAGTTTGGCGGCGCCGCGAATTAAACTGAATCCTTTGGAAACGAAATCCGAGCGGGACGAGCAACTCGGTTACATGCAGATTCTCTCTGGTTGCATGATTGGTGTTCGCAACCCGAGAGCGCACGAGCACGACTACCTAGACGAACCTGTTCGTGCTTTGGAGCTCATCGCGCTGGGACAGCATCTGCTGCAGAAGGTAGACGCCGCCGCCTGCGCGCCATTGCAGCCGCTGTCCCGGAAATAGGCTACCGGCACGGGACCAGGTTCGCAGGCTCGCTCGGAGGAGCGGAGCACCGGCCGGCGCGGTCAGGATTTCGAGACGGCGGACCGCAACGCTTTTTGGACCGCCGCCGCCCCTTCCACGTACACCAGCTCGCTCCCGGCGCACTCGGTCCCGTCCTTCGCGCGATGGAAGGCGAGCACCATCCGCTCCGGGCCCTTGGCGTCCGGAGCCACGACGTGAACGGCCACCCACTGGCCGCAATCCGGGCATGCCAACTCTTTCTCTTCGGCGCTCTCCATGGGCCGGGGATGCTATCCCGTTTCCCGCCGGACCGCTCGCGCCACCGTCGACCTCAGCACCTTGACGGCGACGGCGATCTGGCGCAGCGAGCGGCCCGCCCAGCGCAGCGCGAGGAGGCGGGGGACCCGCGAGTCGTCCAGGCGGCGGGGCCTGGTCCACCGCATCCGGCCAAGCCAACATCGACCCGCCGGCCGGACACCGATTTCCCGGGCCAGGTCCGACCCGTAGGACCACCCCAGTTCGCCGCGTGCGTCACGCGGGCGCGAACCCGACCAGGAAAAATAGCGCTCCTCTCTCGCTGGTACACGGTTGGTCAGGTTGGTCAGGTTGGTCAGGTTGAAAGATAAGAGAGGTCTAGCTGCTACGTGGAAGCGCGTGTCTCCTCGATGGCATTCGGTGGCGCGCAACACCTCGATGGCCATTCGGTGGCCAAGTGTCCGCGCCCTGTGACCGGAAGACGCGGCCACGCCGCGCCCGGTCAACGGCCCAAGTGACCGACTTGTCCGCAGTTGTCCACCGGACGTGGTCAGGCGTGGACAGATACGGTAGTCCCCGGCTTACAGGGCGGCTCCGACCATTTTCTTCTTCTTTCGGCGGGTCGGCGTGGAGTTGTCGGCGTCGTGGCCATTTCGTGGCAAGTTCACCGACCTTTGCACCGCTTGCTTGCGCTCGAGAGGCATTCATCGTCGCGGCCAAAGAGAGAAAGGAAACGAAGCACCGGGGAGAACTGAGGGCCCAATGGCAGCTGAGGGAAACATGTCGGGGTGGCGTAAGCTCGGTTGGACCTGCGCAGCTGTCTTCGCCGCCGCTGAGTACTCTTGGCTCTCTGTCGTGGACAAAGTGCCGCCGTTGCCGCGCATTATGTGGCCGCTTCAGGCAGTGCTATTCCCCGCCGCGGTACTCGCGATGCTGGGAACGATCACGTTCGTAGTCGCGCTCGCATACAACGCAGTAAAGCGGCGGCCGACGAGCGCTGTGGACTACCTGGCAGCAGTACTATGCGCGAGCCTGATGATCGTCATCTTGCGCTGGTAAATTGCGCGAGCGCATGTCGGACCCGCACTCATATACCCTGATCCGCGTGATCAATACGCTGCTCTCCTGGATTCAGTCCTCCAAGCTGCATGGTCCGTAGACAGTTTCGGGGCCATTTGCGCGCTCCTACGCGTCGGAGGGATGGAAGATGCCAACTGGGACCCATTCGAGGAGTCTCGGGCAGCATTCGAGGACTACAACTGGAGGCTCGAAAGCGTGCGTGAGGAGCGCGGCATGCACTTCTCGAACGGCTCGCGTGCTACCTACGCGCGCCGTAGGTCCGGCACAGAAGCAACCAATCTTTTCTTCGAGAGAGACGGTGGGATCAAACTTCCAGGTCGGTCTGGTCGACAAATGCGAGCCGGTCTGGAAGATCGACGGCCAGCCCGTCGTGGATTGAAACGCGCTCCCTTGACGCCGCCGGGCCTGACGGGTCCGCGCCAGCGCGGCGCACTTACTCGCAGCTTCCCGGCGCTGCGAGGTCCTTCACCGGGTCGCGAACCAGCATCGCGTCCGGGAACTCGGGCGGCCTCATGAACGTGTAGCCGGGTCCGCTCGACGAGACGTCCCGCCAGATCTCCCTGGCGTCCTCCGCGAAGTACAGCCGGTAGGTCTCGTACGACTTGTTGACGGCGCCTGCCGTCGCCAGCGCGAACCGGAGGCGACCCCTGTCGTCGTACTGGTGCTCCAGCGTGTACGCCGAGTCGTCGGTTCCGGAGACCTTCACGTACTTGCGGATCCCACCGCGTTGGTCACGAACGACGGTCACGTCGATGCCGAAGGGCCGCTCCTCACTGGAGCAAACCTTCCTGCCCTCGCGATGCCACGTGTGGCCATCGATGGCCGACTCATTCTTCGCCACGAGCGACCGGATGGCCAGGATGCTCGGGTGAAAGCGCCAGTTCTTCTCCGTGATCGGACTGGGCGGCTTAGTGGTCGCGGGTGCCCCCGCATGCGCCGCCGGCGCGGCGACGAGTTCACAGAACAAGCAGGCGGCGAGGAGGCGTGTTCCAGACCGAAGAGGCTTCATACGGTCCCTCATGTCCCCATTGTGCCCGAGTTCGGCGCAGTAGGGTGGCGAGGTGGCGTTCGACAGGCCTCCCGCCGCGTTCTGGTAAGCCGGACAACTTGCTGGCTGCCTCAGCACGCAAAGAACGAGGTCTACGAAGAGTTCGTGGCGACAGCACAGACAAACCCGCTTCCGTCGCCTTCCTCCCTTGTTCCCACAGCAGATGCTCCACTCGTGCGACACCCTCAGGTGGCGGTGGCGAGTGCTCTCTCGAGAACAGGGACCAATGCAGGAAGATCAACTGCAACGATTTGCCAGAGTTGGTCGAGATCGACGTCGAAGTACGCGTGCGCGAGCCGGTCGCGGGTTCCTGCGATGGCACGCCAGGGCACCTCGGAATGCCGCTGCCGCTCTTCGTCGGACACGTTCTTCGCGGCCTCCCCGACGATCTCCACGAGCCGTGTGAGGGCAAGCGTCAGCTGCAGGTCGGTGTCAAGGTCGTTGCGCCGGCGGCCTTGAACGAAGGCAATCGCCTGACGAGACGCATCGAGCATGTGCTGCAGCCGGACGCGATCCTCACGCTCGGACATACTGGTCCTGCGCCTCACGGACGACCCGGTCCCGGAAATACTTGCTCAGTGATCCAGGCGTGTGCAGGTCAACCTTGCGGCCCATCAGCGCCGAGAGCTCATCCTCCAGGTTGACCAAGGCGAACCCTGGAACGTGCCCTGGATCGAACTCGACGAGGATGTCGACGTCGCTCTGTGGGCCGAAGTCGTCGCGCAGAACCGAGCCGAAAAGAGCGAGCCGCCGGATATGGTGGCGGCGACAGAAGTCGGCCACGCGCTGGCGATCGATCGCGATCTTCGGTGACATCTCGTTCCATGCTACCACGGCGCAATGCTGCTCGAACCCGCACGATGACCAGGACGCGAAAGAAGAAGAGCTTCGTGGTGTGCTTGTCGAACGACGGGTACGCGGCGTCACTCGAGCCAAGGAAGATCTACGTCGCGCTCCGCGACGCTGTGGCAGAGCGCCAGGGCCTCTTGCGCGTCGTCGATGAGTCGGGCGAAGACTATCTCTACTCGCTGGAGCGCTGGCTTACGGGGCGGCTCCGACCATTTTTTCGCGCTCGTCAAGCGTATCCGCGTCCGAGGTCGTGCGAATGCGATCGCTGCGCGAAGGCGCTGTTTGGGTCAGACTGGACGGGGACGCCTCCAGGAGGTTCCATGTCCCAGCCGGTCTACGCCCTCAATCTCTTCAACATCGCCGACAAGGCCGAATACCTCGCCTACTCGAGACGCTCCGCGAGGGAGGTCCAGGCGCATGGCGGGCGCGTGGTGGCGCTGGGGAAGTTCCGTGAGTCGGCGGCCGGCGACGTCGAGCCGCGCGCCGTTCTCATCCTGGTGGAATGGGCCTCCAAGGAGGCCTTCGAGAGCTACCGCAACGATCCGAAGCTCGCCGACCTGCATCCGCATCGCGAGAAGGGCGCGGAGGATTACATCTGGCACCTCTTCGACAAGCTCGAGGACCTGCGTCCTCTCCTGAAGTAGCCGCGACAGAGTATCTTCAACGGGTCGCTTTGCAGACGAGGTCGGGATGACTTTCGCCGAGCTGGGGCTTTCGCCAAAGGCGTTGGCTGCGCTGGATCGCGCCGGTTTCGAGGCGCCGACGCCCATCCAGGCGCAGGCCATGCCGCCGGCGCTGCAGGGGAAGGACGTGATCGGCTCCGCGGCGACGGGAACCGGCAAGACCCTGGCCTTCGCGCTGCCGATCCTCGAGCGGCTCGAGGGCAAGCGGGGGACCCGGGCGCTCATCCTCGCCCCGACGCGCGAGCTGGCCCTGCAGATCGGCGCGGAGCTGGAGCGGTTCGGCCATGGACGCCACGTGCGCACCGCGGTGGTGATCGGCGGCGTGGGGATGAACCCGCAGATCCAGGCGTTCCAGCGCCGGGTGGAGGTGATCGTCGCCACGCCGGGGCGGCTCAACGATCACCTGGACCAGGGGACGGCGCGCCTCGACGACATCGAGATCCTGGTGCTCGACGAAGCGGACCGCATGCTGGACATGGGCTTCTTGCCGCAGCTCCGCCGCATCCTCAAGCACCTGCCCGGGAAGAGGCAGTCGCTGCTCTTCTCCGCCACCATGGCAGGCGAGGTGCAGGAGTTCGCGCGCGAGCACCTGCAGAACCCGGTGCGCGTCGAGGTGGCCCGCAGCGGCACCACGGCGGCGCGCGCCGAACAGCAGGTCTTCCTCGTGGGCGAGGAGGAGAAGGTGGCGTTGCTGCTCGCGCTGCTCGAGCAGGACGAGCTGTCCACCCTGGTGTTCACCCGGACCAAGCGCCGCGCGGACCGGGTGGGCAAGGCGCTCGCGCGCGGCGGCCACCACGTCGCGATCATCCACGCCGACCGCTCGCAGGCGCAGAGGCGCCATGCTCTCGAAGGCTTCCGCTCGGGAAAGTACCGCGTCCTGGTGGCCACCGACATCGCCGCCCGTGGCATCGACGTGGCCGAGATCGGGCACGTCGTCAACTTCGATCTGCCGCACGTGCCGGAAGACTATGTGCACCGCATCGGCCGCACGGCGCGTGCCGAGGCCAGCGGACGGGCCTCGAGCTTCGCCTCGCCGGAGGAGCACGACCTGCTCCGCGGGATCGAGAAGTTCACGCGGCGCGCCGTGGAGCGCGCGGCTGTCCCGCGGGAGCACGAGGCGTTCCGGAGCGAAGTCCTCCGGCGCGCGTCGGCGCTGCGCGAGCGCGGCGCGGAGCCGAGGCATCACGCACATCACGCCCGGCCTCGCCGGGGACACGGATCGCCGGTGCACGGCGGCACGGCTCCGAGGCAAGGGAACCACGCACCTCGGCGCCTCGGCAGCTGGAAGCCGCGCCGCCGCCGCTAGCCGCCGCAGGGGTCAGCTCGCCGAGGCCCCTTCTTGGGAGAGTCGGCGCGTCCTTGGTAGAAACGACCCGGGGGAGGTGGGTGTGGTCCAGGATCCCGCCGGGATTCTCAATCGCGTTCCCGAATTGGAGTCGCTGACCGGCGACCCGAAGGTCCGCACCGCGATCGAGTCGGGCGACCCCTTCAAGGTCTACCGGGCGCTCTTCTGGGCCAGGCTGATGGGCCGGCTGACTTCCCAACGGGAGACGCTCAGTGCCCTGCTCCGCAACCGGCGCCTCTTCGCCAAGCCGATCAAGGGCAGCCCGTGGCTCGGGACGATCAACGGCTTCGGCGCGACCATTCTCGGGCAGTCCGAGCTCGAGCCGGACGGCACGCACGTCGCGACCCACGCGATGGTGGTCTTCTTCGTGGTGCCGCTCCTCCCGCTGGGAGCCTACCTGGTCCGGAAAGAGCAGTCGGGAGTGCTGCGATCGTCCTGGCGGATCTTCGCCCGGGTACCGATGGGTCCCGTGCCCTGGCTGTGGGGCCGGCTGGTGGCGCTGGGCGCCATCGCGAGCGTGCTGCTCGGCGCCTTCGCCGTGGTGCACTCCGCCCGCTACGGGGACGTGCGGGTGCTGAACGGGTTCGACGTTCCCGTGGCGATCACCCTCGGCGACCAGACGGCCACGGTGCCCGCCCTGGGAGACGTGGTCCTCAGCGCGAAGGTGGGCAGGCTCCGGGCCCGCGCGGCGACCGCGGACGGGATCGAAGTCGACGCGCTCGATCTCGACGTGACCAGCGGAAAGCGCGTGCTCGCCTGGAACCTCGCCGGCGCCATGCCCGCATTCCTGGTCGACGTGGTCTACCATTCCCGCGACAAGGGCCCTGTCGACGAGCCGGAGCCACCGATCCGCGCCGTGTATTGTGGCGACCGTCTCATCCAACTGCCGTCGGTCGACTACGCGTTCCGCGCTCCGGACAAGTCGATCAACATGCCCTCGAGCTCCAGCCAGGTGGTGAAGTCGTACCTCGACTACGAGCGCGGCTCGAAGGAAGGCCCCCGTCGATGCTTCACCTACCTCGCGCAGAAGGGCCGGGAAGCCGAGGCGGCCGCCTTCCTCGAAACCGCGGCGCGGATCGCCAGGTGGGATCCGAGCGCGGCTGCCGCGGCCGTGCACGCGCGCCTTGCCCGATCGGCGAAGGAAGCTTTGCAACTCGCGAAGGAGGCGCGCGACGCGCGGCCGAACGAAGTCGAGCTGCACCGGGTCTACCAGTTCACCGCCGAGCAGGCCGGCGTCGGAAGCGAGCTGATCGACGAATACAGGAAGCGTGCACAGGCGGAGCCGGCCTCGGCGGACGCGCAGTACCTGTACGCGCGGCTCCTGCATGGGACCCGGGGGCGCGCCGTCATCGACGAGCTGGCCGAGCGCTTCCCGGATCACGTCTACTTGCTCCGCTCCTCGTTCTACTTGCGTTTCCGGGGCGGCGATTGGAAAGCCGCGCACGAGGCATGGGGGAGACTCCGCGCCAAGTCGGCCGACGCCGCCACCGAGCTGGCCGACGAGGAGATCCGTTCGCTGGTGGCAATCGGCAAGTTCGGGGACGCGATGAAGCTGGCGGGCGCCACCTACGACAAGGGCCCGGTGTGGATGCGCACCACGATGGCCCATCGATTCGCCCGCTCCGGGGCGGTCGGAGGGGTGGGCGCGTCCGACATCCTCATCTCGAGAGTCGAGGCGGACGCCCACCTCCGCACCGGCGAGAAGCTGTGGCTCCTCCGATACCAGAGTGGGGTCAAGGTCCCGAAGGAAGCCACCGCCCCCGGGCTTGCCCTCGAGCGGGCGGCCGTGGAGGGCCCCGCGGCTGCGATCCGCCTGGCCGGGTCGGCTTCCGAGACGGACCTTGGTGCGCTCAGCCATGCGACCTGGACGCTCCTCTACTGCGAGGCGGCCCGCCTCGGAAACGCAGAGCTGGAGCGGTCTCTCGTGCGCCGGGCCGGCGTTTCCATGTGGGCCGGCTGGGGAGACCTGGAGAAGATGCGGAAGCTGGCTCGCCTCGAGCTCGCTTCCCCCGAGGTCGACCTCGATCCCGAGGTCCTGGCCGCGGCCTTGCTGGTGCGATCGAGGAACCCGTCGCTCCCCGCGCCGGAACGCAAGATCCTGGTGGACGAGGCGCGGCGCCTCGACGTGTTGCGCGGGGCGGTCACCAACGCGATCCCGGCCTGGAAGACTTGAGCAGGATCGCGCTCACGCTTCTGCTCTGGGCGGGGTTCTGGGGTCTGGGCCTCGCGCTGGGCGGCGCGCTGCTCTCGCTACCCGTCGCGGAGTTGGTCTACCAGGGTTCGGTCAGCTTCCCCGGAGTGCTGGCCGGGCTGGGCGGCGTGACGGTGCTCGGGGCCATCCGCCCGCGCGGTTGGTTCGGGAAGGCCAAGGCTGGTCCCCGCCAGCCGCTGCGCCGGGAGCAGGTCCCCGCGCTCGCAGAATTCGTCGACGGTGTGGCCCGCCGCGCAGGAGCGGCGCCGCCCGATCGGCTCGCCTTCTGCGACTACGCCACGGCCTACGCGCCCACCGAGCGGCGCCGGGGAATCCCATGGCGCCGGGAGGTGGGCATCGGCCTGCCGCTGTTTGCCGTGTTCGGGCGCGACGAGCTCGCGGCCGTGCTCACCCACGAGTTCGGGCACCATCTCGGCGGCGATACCGCGCTCGGACCGTGGGTCTACCGCACGCGCCGCTCGCTGGGCGGAACGCTGTTCGCGCTCGACGAGTCCTCGTTCTTCCTCGACGTTCCCTTCCGCGCCTATGGCCAGATGTTCCTGCGCGTGTCCTCGCAGATCTCGCGCGAGACGGAGCGGGCGGCCGACCGGCGAGCGGCGAGCGCCTTCGGCGCCGAAGCGATGGCAGGCGCTCTTCTCAAGACCTACGGTCTCGCGCCGCTCTGGGACGTCTACTTCGAGAGCGAGGTGGTTCCCCTGTTGCAGCGCGGGATCCGGGTGCCCCTGCTCGAGGGCTTCCGCCGCTTCCTCGCCGAGCCCGACCGCCGACCCGACGTGACCCGGCGTATCGACGAGGCGCTGCACCGCGCGCCCTCGCCCTGGGACTCGCATCCTTCGCTCGAGCAGCGGATGCAGGAGCTGGGGTTCGGGAAGACGGCGCCCGCCGCGTTGCAGGGACTGGACCCGGGAGGGGGATGCCTCGACCTGCTCGGCGGGGAACGGGCCGCCGAGGACGCCTGGTACGGCGTGGCGGTCAACGGCACGCCCACGCCGATGAGCTGGGACGAGCTGGGCGACAAGGCGATCCTGCCTGCGCTCCGCGGAGCGCTCACGGCAGCACGGCTGCCCGATCCATCGACGACGCCGATCGCCTCGCTGCCCGGAATGCTCGCCTCCGGCACTGCGCTCTGGGACCGGGCCCGGGCGGAAGGGATCGACGTGCTCTCCCCCGAGGCCAAACGGCAGCGCGCTCGCAGGCTGCTCACCGACTGGCTGGCGGTCTCCCTAGGGGCGCGGGGGTTCGAGGCGCAGGTTCGCCCGGGCGCTCATCTGCGGCTCCGGCGAGGTGGCCTCGCGGTCGAGCCGGCCGCTCTGGTGGAGCGGCTCGCTGGCGGCACGCTGGCGGAGGCCGACTATCTCGCCTTGTGCGAGTCGATTCAGCGCGGCGGGACAAGCTGATGCGGTCAGGTCACCGCTGGGTGTCCGGTCCGCGAAACGTAAACCAGGTACGCGAAGAGCACGTCGGCTACTGCTCATCGAGCTGACGAAGGATGAACTCACCGAAGAGGGGGACCGCAAAGGAGTACCGGCCGTGCCGGTTCTTGTAGACCAACCGTTTCCTCCAGTGAGCGACTTGCAGAATGTGGTGGAGCCGCGGCCTTCGAGGCCGCAGCCTAGGCCTTTCGGCGGAGCACATTACCGCCTTTCGTCTTATCTACCCCAAGGACTGAAAATGCGTACAGCATCCGGCGCTTGGCAACACGGGGGCACTTCGAGCATCATCCGCGCCGCCCGCCGACTCCTAGACCGAGGAACCCATGCGCATCCGGCTTGCGTGCTGCATCGCTGTCCTTTCGTCCACCGCCGCTTTCGCCGCACCGAAGGACCGCTGCGCCAGCCTGCGGGCCGCCTTCGGGACCCGGCTCGCCGACGCGAACTGTTCCGAGAGCACCGACCTGACCACGAACAACGCCGCGACGACGCCCGCGAACAACTCGCTTCCCGGGCTGCCGCCCTTCGCGTTCACGCCCATCACCGACCGCGGCGTCATCGCTCCCGACGCGGCCAACAAGACGCCGATCACCAAGGCAGTGCCCGGCGTTCAGCTCAATGCGCGCATCGCCAGCGATCCGACGGGCCAAGGCCGCTTCCTGCTCCGGCTCCCGGACGACTGGAACGGCCGGCTGGTGGTGGCTGGCGCTTCAGGGACGCGGAGCGAGTTCAACGGCGACTTCGCCTGGAGCGACTACGTGGTGCAGAAAGGCTACGCCTACGCTTCGCAAAACAAGGGCGTGCTCAACCTGCAGCTGACGACTTCCGCCGACCCGCTGGGATGCCGGCTGAACCCCTCGTCTCCCGTCTTCGTGCATTTCTTTGACAACGACCCGGGCCAGCAGTTCACGCGCTGGGCGAGCTTCATGGCCCAGGGGGCGATGCTCGCCCGCCGCGGTGTCGAATCGCACTATGGCCGCGAGGCCCGCCGCACCTACGCGGTCGGCACCTCGAACGGTGGCTACCAGGTGCGCCGGGCGGTGGAGTCGTTCCCCAGCCTGTTCGACGGAGGCGTGGACTGGGAGGGCACCTTCGTCGATGCCGGCGCGCCGAATCTACTGACCGACCTGCCCCCTGCGATCCTCAACTTCCCCGACTACGTCGCTTCGGGATTCAGCTCCGCCAGCACGGCGGCGAAGAACATCAAGGCAGCGGGTTACCCGCAGGACTTGCCGCCCGTGCCCGTGGGGAACCCCCCGGTCCCGACCTCGCTCTGGACTCTTTACAACGCGCAGTTCTGGGAAGTGACGCAGTGCCAGTGGCAGAAGCGCCTCGACCCGACTTACGACACCTACGGGTCGGGGACCGGCACGTACAACTACATCTCGCGGCTCTCGGTGAGCGACGTCGGCGCGAACTTCGCCGCATTCGCCACCACCGGACGCATCCGCAGGCCGCTCATCACGGTGGCCGGGACGATGGATGGCCTGTTGCCCATCGACCACCACGCCCGCGCCTACGCGCGCAAGGTGGCCGCTGCGCAGGCGGACGCGGACGACGACGAGGGCGACGACAAGCCCGCGTACCGGCTCTACGAGGTGCAGAACGGCAACCACATCGAGACGTTCAAGCTGACCTTCCCCCAGCTGGAGTTCATCGAGCCGCACGCGCAGCGCGCCTTCGATCTTCTGATGGACTCGGTCGAGCGGCACGCTACGCTCCCACCCTCGCAGTGCATCCCGCACCGCGGCGCCATCTCGGCCACCCCTGTGCAGCCCGGGCACTGCGCCAGTCTGTTCGTCGCTCCCTGAACAGGACGGCCTACGCTTTGAAAGGCGCAGCGCCGCCGAATACGGCGGCGGCTGGCGGGTCGGCCCCTCAGGAGCCGATCCGCTGCACCAGCCAGGTCAGTCCCAGGCAGCCGACCGCGAGCGAGCAGACCCGCACGCCCACCGTCTCGAACCAGCGCCTCTTGCGCAAGATCGCCAGGAGCGGCACCGCCACCGCCACGATGCAGACCTGGCCCACCTCGACCCCGAGGTTGAACGTGACCAGGGCCGCGGCCAGGCCCGAGCGCGGCAGGTTCAGCTCGCGAAGCACGCTGGCGAATCCGAAACCGTGGACCAGGCCGAAGGCGAAGGTCAGCATCCAGCGGTGGCGCAGGGTGGAGGCGCGCGTTCCCCGGCGCAGCGCCCACAGGTTCTCCGCCGCGACGTAGACGATGCTCGCCGCGATGAGCGGCTCCACCAGCCGCGGAGTGGGATTCACCACCGCCAGCGTGGCGAGCGCCAGCGTGATCGAATGCGCCACCGTGAAGGCGGTGACGATCTGCACCAGCTCCTTGAAGCTGCCTCCCAGGAGGAGCAGGCCGATCAGGAACGCGATGTGGTCGTAGCCGGTGAAGATGTGCTCGACCCCCAGGCGCAAGAACCGCCCGGCCGCGGTCCAGAAGCCCGACCGCCGCTCGATGTCGAACCCCGGCGAGTCCGCCTGCGCGACCCGCTGCGCGACCAGGCCGCCGGTGAACGACACCTTGGCCACGTGCGCATGCCCCGGCGGCAGGACGTCGATGAAGCCCACCCGCACCCGCAGCGCATCTACCTCGTCCGGGCAGGTCCACGATCCTTCCACCACGATGCCGTCTTCGCCTTCCACCTGGGCGCGCCCGCCCGCGTCCCGCCGGCATGGACCGTCCGGCGTCGTCAACGCATACTCGTCCAGGGTGAGGTGCAGGAGCGCGGGCAGCACCGCGTCGACGCCCTCCTGCGTGAACGCGCCGTCCGGTCCTTGTGGAAGCCGGAGCAGCGGGTTCAAGTCCGCGGCGGCGAAGCGCAGCCGCGCCGAGACGTGCTCGCCGCGGACGTCGAGCTCCCCGACCGAGACGCTCTGTTCGTGCGCCCGCGCCGGAAGCGCCGCGCAGAGGAGCAGGATCGCCCACGCGCGCTTCATCGGGGAGCCGGCAGGATCCCGGCGAGCAGGCGGTCCTGGCCGTCGTCGCGGCCGCGCCCGGGCGAATCCAGGTGCAGCCGGTTTTCTCCTTGCGTGTAGAAGCCGAGGTAGAGCCGCAGCGGATTCCGCCCGGGTACGAACACGACGGGGTCGGCGACCAGGTCGCCGGGTCGCCACGCGTCGGTCGGGTAGCGGCCGCCGGCGGGATCGTGCTCGGCGTGGATGCGGGTGCCGGCGGGGTCGTCGAGGTGCACGAAGATGCGCCAGGAGTCCATCTCGGCGCGGCACCGCCAGACCAGCGTGAGTCGCGCGCGCTGTCCCGCCGCCAGGACGGCGGGCTCGAGCCGGTAGCCGACCAGCTCGGCGGATCCGCCGAACACCGCGCCCACCGGCACCAGGCCGGGCGGCACCGCCGTGAGCAGCACGTCCGACAGCGAGCCGCGGTCGACGTCGCGCTTCTGCGGCGCGTCCTGCCAGGGCCGCTCGATGCACGCGCACAGGGCGGCGAGCGCGAGGAGCGGAAGGCGCACGGCGCGGATGCATACCACGAGGCCGGGCCGCCGCCAGATCGTCCGGAACGGGAGAGCAGTGCCTTCAACTTGGCCGGGCGTCGCTTGTCCCCAGGCCCGCAGGCGTGCGATCAACGTCCCATGGGGGCGCTCGCGCTGCAGCTCGCGATCGTCATCGCGGCGTTGCTCGTCGGCGGCCTGGGTGGATTCGCCCTTGGCCGGGCCCCGATCGGCAGCCGGAGGCGGCTGGCGACCAACGTGCACGCGATCGCCGGGAAGCGGGTGAAGGTCCTCTCCGGCGCCGCCGAAGGCGCCGAGGCGGTGGTGCTCTTGACCGGCGAGCACTGGAAGGCCCGGTCCGTGTCTGGCTCGCTCCAGGCCGGCGACGAGGCCCGGGTGGTCGCGCTCGACGGGCTCTGCCTGCTGGTGCTTCCCGAAGGAGGTCTCCGATGACCACGCTGATCGTGTTCGTCGCACTGGGCGTCTTCGCGGCGTGGTTCTTGCGCGCCGGCTTGCGCACCGTGCCGCAGGCACAGGTGATGATCATCGAGCGGCTGGGCAAGTACCACCGGACGCTGCACAGCGGCCTGAACCTGGTCGTCCCCTGGCTGGACAAGCCCAGCCCCTTCCTGGTGCGCCGGCAGGGCGCGGCGCAGCTGACCAAGTACGTCGACATGCGCGAGATGGTGCTCGGCCTGGACAGCGAGCAGGTGATTACCCGCGACAACGTCTCGATGGGCGTGGGATCGGTGATCTACTACCAGGTCATCGATCCGGTGAAGTCGAAGTACGAGATCCAGGACGTCGGATTCGCCATCGACCAGCTCACCCGCACGAACCTGCGCAACATCATGGGCGGTCTCACGCTCGACGAGTCGCTCACCAGCCGCGATCACGTGAACCTCCGCCTCCGCGAAGTCCTCGACGAAGCCAGCGAGAAATGGGGCGTGAAGGTGACGCGCGTGGAGATCCGCGAGATCGACCCGCCCAAGGCCATCCTGGACGCCATGGCGCTGCAGATGCAGGCCGAGCGGGAGCGGCGCGCGCAGGTGACCACTGCGGAGGGACAGAAGCAGGGGGCGATCCTCAAGGCCGAGGGTGACAAGCAGTCGAAGGTGCTCGCCGCCGAAGGCGACCGCGACGCCCAGATCGCCCGTGCGGAGGGAGATCGCCAGAGCGATATCCTCCGTGCGCAAGGCCAGGCGCAGGCGCTCGCCACCGAGTTCAAGGCGATCCACGAGGTGGGAGTGTCGCCGCAGATCCTCGCCCTCAAGTACATCGAGGCGCTGCAGACCGTGGCCGGCTCGGGCGCCAACAAGGTGTTCATCCCCTACGAGGCGACGGCGCTGGTGGGCGCCCTGGGCACCCTGGTCGAGACGCTCAGGCCTTCCGGCGGCACGGTGGCGGCCGGGTCGCTCGGGCACGCGGGACCGATCGCCCTCGAGGAATCGGTGTTGAGCGCCGCGGCGTCGGTGGCGAAGAAACGGACCTAGGCAGATCGGCCAGCCGAAGATGCGCTATGACGGCTTGCCGTGGAGCCGCTCGGGAGCTACGCGCACCGGCTGCCCCCAGGCGCCGGCCTGGCCGCAGGCGCGGTCGCGGTCCTGTTGGGGACCGGCCTGTTCGAGCTGTCGCGTACACTGGCGGAAGTGGCGCGGGGCCGCTGGTATGCGGGGAACGGGCGGGACGTCTTCCACGCCGGCGCCGTCGCGGTCCTCGGGGCCGCATATTTCCTCAGCGGATTGCCGCCCGCGCTGGCCTTCGCGATGGCCGCGACCGTTTGCATCCCGCCCCTGCTGATCATCGACGAGGTGCCGGAGCGGCGCCGCCGGGTCGCGCTGTTCCTCGCCATCCTGGCTCTCGGTTCGGCGCCGGCGCTGATCGACGCGCCGGCGATCGTCGCCGCCAGCAATGCGCTCGCGCGGGCCTTGTTCTACTGACTGCGACCGAGCATGGCGTCCAGCTTCCCCTGCTCCTCCAACGCGTGCAGGTCGTCGGACCCGCCCACGTGGTCCTGGCCGATGAAGATCTGCGGGACCGTGCGCCGGCCGGTGCGCTCGGCCAGCTCGATGCGGGCCTGGTCGTCGTTCGCCACGTCGATCTCTTCGTAGGGGACGCCCTTGCGTTCCAGCAGGCGCTTGGCGCGCACGCAATAAGGGCAATAGGGGGTTGTGTAGATTTTCACGGGCTTCACGAGAGATGGGATACCGGTCGGGCTCAAAAGGACCGGGACTGGGCGCCGTCGACCACCACGCAGGCCCCGGCGATCCAACTCGCTCTCGGACTGCACAGGAAGGTGATGCAGTCGCCCACTTCCTCGGCCGTCCCGAAGCGCCCGAAGGGGATCTCGCGGCGCGCGAATTCCGCGATGCCCTTCGGATCGCTCCGCAACCTGCGCTCCCAGGATCCGCCCGGGTGCAGGATGCTGCCCGGAGCCAGGGAAAGGACCCGAACGCCCCGCGGCGCCAGCTCGCGCGCCTGCTCGTGGGCGAGGCTGATGAGCGCCGCCTTGGCCGCGTTGTAGCCCATCGAGCCCCCGCCCTCCCGCCCCCAGATGCTGGCCACGTGCAGGACGACGCTTTGCTGGCGGCTGCCGGGCGCGTCGACCGAGGGCGGCGGCAAGGCGCCGCGCTCTTTGGCGGACGCTTCCAGGAAGGGCAGGGCGAGGCGAGTCGCCCGGATGGCCGGCCACAGGTTCCGGTCGAACGCGGCGGCCCAGGCCGCATCGTCCATCTCCGCGCCGCCCGGTTGGCTGCCGCCGACCAGCGTGACCAGCACGTCCAGGCCGCCCAGCCCCGTGGCGGCCTCGCGCACGGCGCGTTCGAGCTGCGCCGGATCGGTCGCATCCGCGGCGATGGCGAGGGCATGCGGCGCTCCCGCCTGCCGGCACAGGCGCGCCCGCTCCTCCACCGCGCTGCGGGTGCGGGCGACCAGCGCCACGGAGGCTCGCTCACGAGCCAGGGATACGGCCGCCGCTCCGCCGAGCCCGCGTCCGGCGCCGAGGAGAAGCGCCCGCCGCCCTGAGAGCTGGAGGTCCATCGCTCTCAGTGTCGCACGAAAGACAAAGGCCCGCGGGGTCGCTCCCGCGGGCCTTTCGGATGCCGGTACGTCTGAAACGGTGAACTCGTCCCGGCTTGCGCCGGCACGAGTTCACCGTTCTACATCCCCATCCCGTGCGGTCCGGAGGCGCCGGACTCCTTCTCCTCCTTGGGACGCTCGGCCACCATCGCCTCGGTGGTGAGCATCAAGGAGGCGACGCTGGACGCGTTCTGCAGGGCGAAGCGCGACACCTTGGTGGGGTCGATCACGCCCGCTTGCATCAGGTCTTCGTACTGGCCGGTGGCCGCGTTGAAGCCGAACGCGCCCTGGCCCTCCTTGACCTTGTTCACCACGATGCTGCCCTCCCAGCCGCCGTTCTGCGCGATCAAGCGGATGGGCTCCTCCAGTGCCTTGCGGATGATATCCACGCCGAACTTCTCGCCCAGCTCGACCTTCAGCGAGTCGAGCACCTTGGAGGCGCGCAGGTAGGCGACGCCGCCGCCGGGCACGATGCCTTCCTCGACCGCCGCCCGGGTCGCGTGCAGCGCGTCCTCGACGCGGGCCTTCTTCTCCTTCATCTCGGTCTCGGTGGCCGCCCCGACGTTGATCACCGCCACGCCGCCGACCAGCTTGGCCAGGCGCTCCTGCAGCTTCTCGCGGTCGTAGTCCGAGGTGGTGTCCTCGATCTGCGCCCGGATCTGCTTCACCCGTGCCTCGATGTCGCTCTTCTTGCCGGCGCCGTCGACGAGGGTGGTGTTGTCCTTGTCGATCACCACCCGCTTGGCGCGCCCCAGGTCCTTCAGGGTCACGCTCTCCAGCTTGATGCCGAGGTCCTCGGCAATCAACTTGCCGCCGGTGAGCGTCGCGATGTCCTCGAGCATGGCCTTGCGGCGGTCGCCGAAGCCGGGCGCCTTCACCGCGACGGCGTTCAGGGTGCCGCGCAGCTTGTTGACCACCAGGGTGGCCAGCGCCTCGCCCTCGACCTCCTCGGCGATGATGAGCAGCGGCTTCCCGCTGCGGGCCACCTGCTCCAGGAGCGGCAGGAGGTCCTTCATCGCGGAGATCTTCTTCTCGTGGATGAGGATGTAGGGGTCCTCCAGGACCGCCTCCATCCGCTCCGGGTCGGTGACGAAGTACGGCGAGAGGTAGCCGCGGTCGAACTGCATGCCCTCGACCACCTCGAGCGTCGTCTCGAGGCCCTTCGCCTCCTCGACGGTGATGACGCCCTCCTTGCCCACCTTGTCCATCGCCTTGCTGATGATGTCGCCGATGGTCGCGTCGCCGTTCGCCGAGATGGTGCCGACCTGGGCGATCTCCTTGGGGTCCTTGGTCTGCTTGGTGAGCTTCTTCAGCTCCTCGACCACGGCGTTCACCGCCTTCTCGATGCCGCGCTTGATCTCCATCGGGTTGTTGCCCGCCGCGACCAGCTTGGAGCCCTCGCGGAAGATCGCCTGCGCCAGCACCGTGGCGGTGGTGGTCCCGTCGCCTGCCACGTCCGAGGTCTTGGACGCGACCTCCTTCACCATCTGGGCGCCCATGTTCTCGAACTTGTTCTCGAGCTCGATCTCCTTGGCGACGGTGACGCCGTCCTTGGTGATCGTGGGCGAGCCGAACGACTTCTCGATGACCACGTTGCGGCCCTTGGGCCCCAGCGTGACCTTCACCGCGTCCGCGAGCGTGTTCACGCCCTTCAGGATCGCCTCACGCGCGCGGACGTCGAACAGGATTTCCTTTGCCATGTCTTTCTCCGATGACGTGTGAGGTGGTTACTTCTCGATGACGCCGAGGATGTCTTCCTCGCGCATCATCAGGTGCTCCTCGCCTTCGACCTTGATCTCGGTCCCGGCGTACTTTGAGAAGAGGATCCGGTCGCCCACCTTCACGTCCAGGGGGCGCACCTTTCCGTCCTCCAGCACCTTTCCGTTTCCAACGGCGATCACCTGACCCTCGATCGGCTTCTCCTTCGCCGTGTCGGGGATGATGATCCCGCCCTTGGTCTTCTCTTCCTCTTGCACGCGCTTCACGATCACGCGATCCTGCAGAGGTCTAATCTTCATGGGGTTTTCTCCTTGCTGTGGGAGCTGGCACTCAACACACGAGAGTGCCAAGGCGCGGGCAATGTAACCGCCTCTCAGGCGCTGTCAAGGGGGTGGCAAGGGGCAGCCGAACTTGCCGGCCGATCGACTGCACCGCAAGATGACGGGAGGAGGTGTGGATGACCGATCCGAAGGTCCTTTCGGCCCAGTCGATCCACGACTTTTTCCGCGAGCTCCTCTCCCTGGCCATCGAGAACCAGCGGGCCCGCGTGCAACAGGCCACCGAGCTCTACCTGGCGAACCTCCTGTCCGGCTTCCTGCAAACCGAGTCGCTCCTGGTCCGGGAGGAGGACGGGTCGCTACACCGGCGCCCCCTGGCGCTTCTCCTCAAGGAGGCGCTGGAAGAGGAGGGCGCCGCCCGAGCTCGCGCGCTGCGGCGCCTGGGTGATACCTCGCTGTTCGTGTCCGGGATGTTCTCGGAGTCCCTGTCCGCCAGCCTGGTCGACGTCCAGTACGCCATCGCCATGGGAAGCCGCGCCTACGACGCGCTGGGGGAGGTTGCGGCGCGCCACGGGCGGGGCGAGCGGTCCATCTGGGAGGAGCTGTCGGCGAAGTTCTCCCAGCTCGTCGAGGTCTTGAACGAGGTCAGCGAACGCACCCAGGCGACGACGAACGCCGGCCTGCTCCGCATCTACGAGAAGTGGATCAAGACGGGCAGCCCGCGGGTGGCGACCCTGCTCTCGGAGCGCGGCGTCCCGGCGGTCCTCGCCAGGCCGAAGGGGCGGTTCGTCCAGTGAGGGCGCTCGACGCGGTGTCGCAGCTGCAGCGCCTGCTCATGTCCGTGCACGGGGTGGAGGAGACGGCGCAGGCGAAGGACTACCTGGTCGGCGCCGCGGTGCGCGAGCGCGTCGCCCCGCAGGCCAGCTCGGACGAAGCGCTCCTCGTGTCCGAGTCCGGCGACGAACTGCACGTCGGGCTCTTCCTGGGCGAGCCGGTCCTCAAGCAGCTGGCGCGCGGCGCGGAGGCGCCCTGGTCGCACGAGCGGCTGCGCGGCTTCTGCGCCGCGGCGGAGGGCGTCTCGCACTTCCTCTATCTCTTGCACAGGGCCCGGGCGCGCCGCCCGGTCTCGCAGCTGGAGCTGGAGGCGCAGGGCGAGTTGGACAAGTACCTCTGCGTCTTGTTGCAGCTGTGGGCGGTGGGCCGGCGGAGAGCTTCTCCCGAATTGCGGCACCGGCTGTTCGACCGGGCCGCCCTGCGCAGCGGACTACCGGCGGGGGAGAAGGAACGCTACCGGGTCGCCGGAGCGCTGGCGGCGGCGTGCGCACGTGCGCTCGAGACCCGGTTCGTGGTCCGGGGCCGGCTGGACGGCCTGCTGCGCGAAGCGCGCCGCCTCTACCGGCTGGGCGGAGGAGAGAAGCTGTCGGCTTTCGCGCAGGGCCAGGTGGCCTGGGCCGCCTGAGTCAGACTACTTCCGGCCGGACTGCGGGACCTTCTCGGCGTCGAACTTTCCCTCGAGCGCGGCGCGGACGCTGCGGTCGAATCTCACCTTGCCCGTGGCAATCTCCCGAAGCGCCAGCACGGGCGGCTTGTCCTTCGCCTCCAGGAGCGGCCGCGCCCCAGCCATCAGTTGCCTGGCCCTCTTCGTCCCCAAGAGCACCAAGGCAAACCGATTATCGACCAGCGGCAAGCAGTCTTCGACCGTTACACGCGCCATCCATTCCTCCAGCGAGCCCGCCTGAATAGCCCCAAATCCCGCCACCGTCCACGGAAAAGCGTTTCACGCAGAGGGCGCGGAGGAGGGGGAGGTCGCGGAGGAGATTTTCGACCAGACAAGATGCTCCTCCGCGCTCTCCTTTTCCTCCGCGCCCTCTGCGTGAAACGTTTGTAGCCCCTCTACTTGGCGGCTTGGCTGGTCGGGCCGGCGTCCGGAGTGGAGGGGGCGGGAGGGGGTTCGAGGAGGTCGTCGAGGGATTTGGGGAGGTCGTCTACGGTGGCTTTCTCGACTTCGGCGATGCGGGGCTGGCCGGAGGAGGAGACGTAGCGGCGCTTGCCGTCCTTGGTGAGGGAGCCGATGCGGACCGTGGCCAGGACCTTGTCGCCCTCGCCCAGCAGCGAAATGGTGCGGGCTCCATCGAACGCCTTCGCGTCCGGCTTGGCCGCGAACGCCGCCGCGCGCAGCCCGGTGAGCGAGTAGAGCGCGCTGGACATCTTCCACTTCTTCGCCGGGCCCTGCTTGGGCTCCAGCACGGTGAACGCCTCGTCCGCGAAGCCGCCGTCCTTGGGCTGCTCCTTCTTGCGCTCCACGACGATCTTCGGGCTGCCCGCCTGCTCCAGCACGACCTTGTGCACGTCCTCCCGATTCGCGTGTACCAGCGCCTTGTCCTGCAGATCGAAGAGGTCCTTCTGCAGGTCCTTGACGATCTGCTGGTCCACCTCGAACACGGTGGGCGCGTCGTCCCGCTTCGCGTACGTCTTCACCGCCACGGAGCCCTTCGCAGGCGCCGGCTGCCCCAAGAGCAGCGTCCTTCGAAAGGTGTCCTTCCCTCCCGCGGCCGCGACGGTGAGCTGCACGGTGATCTTCGCCGGCGCAAGCCCGTACTGCTTGAGCGCCGCCCCTCCGGCGCTCTCGGACGCAATGCCCGTCGCCCGCAGCGACTTGAGCACCGTGGCAACGCGGTCGACCACCGCCGTGTCGGCGGCGTCCTTCTGCGGAGCGAGCAGCTTCCACGAGGCGCCGTCCTTCTCCAGAGTGTAGGCAGGCGCGGTGCCGGCGACTTCCACCCGGCGCACCTCGGCGGTGTCGTCGAGATGGAGCACCCGCTTGTCCCGCAGGTCGAGCAACTGCTTCTCGAAGGCCGACTTCGTCCAGCCGTCGGCGACGCGCACGATCTTCTCGCCCGCCTTGCGCACGTAGACGCTGGAATCGAACGGATTGGTCTCGCCGATCTCGATCGCGCTCTCCTTGCCGTCCTCGCTCTTCACCGAGACCACGGTGGCCGGCTTGTCCAGGCCGTACTGGGTCGGGTCGGCCTCGCCCAGCTCGCTCTTCTGCTTGAAGTCGGCGACTCCGTTCACCAGCCCGTCCACCGCGGACGCGTCGGCATCCGCCGCCAGCGGCTCGGTGATCTTCCAAGGGGTCGACGCGTCCGCGCGCGCGACCAGCGCGACCAGCTTTCCGCCGCTCACCAGCCTGACCTGCCGCACCTTGGACTTGTCCAGCCCCTCGAACAGCTTCGCCGACTTCTCCTTCTGCTCGGCCTTCTTCTCGGTGTCGCGGGTGACCCACAGGGCCGCGCCGCCGATGGCCGCCGCGAGCGCAAGGACCCCCAGGGTGGTGGCGAGCGACTTCGTGGTCTGCTTCATGGCGCGTCTACCGGGCCTTGCGGGTCTGCCAGACGGCCAGCCCCGCGAAGAGGAGCGAGAAGGGCAAGAGGTCGAAGGCGAACAGCGTCATGGTGTTCTTCTGCGCGGCCGTGAGGAACAGGGCATTCCCGCTCCGGCTCTTCGGACGGATGGAGATCTTCGCCTCCTCGTGCGCGACCCAGCTCGCGGCGTTGAGCGCGAAGTCGCGGTTCCCCCGCAGCTGGTAGAAACCGTTGGCGGCGAAGTTCGAGTTGCCGATCACCACCACGCGGGATTCGGAGTCGCCCGATCCGTGGGTGGCCGCGACCGCCAGCGGTACCGGACCCTTCAAGTCCCTGCCGGGGTTGTACTCCACCCGCCCGTCGCGGATGGGGTCGGTCTCGCCCCACGCGCGCGGACCTGTCCTCGCCAGCTCGGTTACGCTCCAGCCGGCCGGGATGTCCTTGGCCTTGGAGACGCTGCGGGCGAGCGGGAAGATGCAGGCGATCTGGAAGGGGGAGCTGCGCGGATTGGTGATGGGGTGGTCGGCGTACTCCTGCGCGATGGCGACCTCGGGCTGTTGGGACTCGGCGTCGATCACCTCGTCGTCACCTACCTTCAGCCCCCAGGCCGCGAAGGCCTTCTCCAGGCCCGAGTGGACGCCGGGATCGATCAGCGCGATCAGCTTCCCGCCCTTGTCCACCCACTCCTGCACGAGCTTCGCCTCGCCGTCGCTGAGCGAGGCAACGGGTCCGGCCAGGACCAGCGCCTGCGCATCGGCCGGCATGGTCTTGTTGGCGGCCAGCTCGATCTCGGCGATCTGGTAGCCGTCGGACTTGAGCCCGTCGGACCAGAGCTTCATGCCGCGCTCGGTGGCATCGCTCAGGGCATGCTCGCCGTGGCCCTTGCTGAAGTAGATCTTCTTGCTCGCGCCGCGGGTGACCTCGGCGATCGCGTTGGTGAGCGACTCCTCGCTCACGTCCTTCGCTCGCGACTCCTTGCCGCCCGCCTTGACGATCACCCGGGGCCCGCCCTGGGAGATGTTGAACTCCTTCACTTCCTTGACGTGCTTGGTCGGGTCGAGCATCTCGACCTTGAGCTTGTCGGTGCGCTGGCGGTACTGGCGCAGCCGCTGGTCCAGCTCGCCGAACTCGGGCTCGTTGGGCGCGTAGAAAGCGACGATGCGCACCTCGCTCTTGAGCCCCTTGAGCACCCCGTCGGTCTGGTCGGAGAGGGTGTAGATCTTCTCCTTGGTGAGGTCCCAGGTCTTCGGCTTCTTCACCGCGATGTAGTTCAGGCCCGCCAGCGCGGCGATCACGATCAGCGCGGTGGCGGCGCTCACCACTCCGTAGAAGGTGCCCCGGCCGCCCAGCTGCGCCCCGACCGAGTCCAGGTTGGTGATCAGGTATGCGCCGATGGCGGCGACCCCGAGGGCGAGCTGGATCCACACCGCCGGGTGGGAGAAGCGGCCGGCGATGAAGAACCAGCAGAACAGCGCGCTCAAGAGGGCGACCGCACCGAAGAGGCCCGCGGCCTGGCCCTGCTGCTTGATGGTCATGGCGTTCAGCTCCAGCGATGCGCCTCGATCGCGCGGTGCGTGGCGAACAGCCCCAGCGCGCAGATCGAGAGGAAGTAGACGAGGTCCTTCAGGTCGATGGTGCCCTTGCTGAAGGAATCGAGGTGGGAGACCGAGCTCAGGTACGTGACCACTTCCCGGGTGGCGCCCTCCGTCTCCGCGGCGGTCCAGCCGATGATCCAGGTCATCAGCAGCACCACGAACGTGATCAGCGCCGCCACCACCTGGCTCTCCGTCAGGCTGGAGATGAACAGCCCCAGCGCCATGTAGGCGGCGCCCAGCAGGAACAGGCCGGCGTATCCGAGGAAGATGCTGCGCCACTCGACGCCCTGCGCATCCCGGGCGACCAGCTGCACCAGGGCCGGGTAGAGCAGGGTCAGCGCCAGCGTGCAGACCAGGATGACCAGCGCCGCGAGGTACTTGCCCCAGACGATCTGCCCGGGGGTGACCGGCGTGGAGTAGAGCAGCTCGATCGTCTTCTGCTTCTTCTCCTCGGCCACCAGGCGCATGGTGAGGAACGGCACCACGAAGATGAGGATCACTCCCATGTTCCCGAACAGCGCGCGGAAGATCGCGTCCTGGAAGTTGAGGCGGTTCATCATCTCGGGGGAGTTGAAGCGCATGTACATCAGCGACGCCTGCTCGTACGCGCCCAGGAGGCGCAGGAAGAAGTACGAGCCGATCACGACGAACAGCGTGAACATCACGTACGCGATGGGCGTGGTGAAATAGATGTTCAATTCCTTCTTGGCGATGGCGATCGCGTTTTTCATGTCGGGGAAGCCCCAGTCGCCGCCGATAGGGCGGCGCTGTGTTTTTGAGAGCCTTTCACGCGGAAGTCAGTTTGAGGAAGATCTCTTCCAGCGACGGCATCGGGCCGGTCTGGCCGTCCGCGGTCGCCGCGCCGGCGTGGGCGCGCTGCAGGTTGTCCAGCGTGTCGTAGGCGACCACCTTGCCCTGCGAGATGATCAGCGCCTTCTGGCAGATGGCGGTGACCTCGGGGAGGATGTGGGTCGAGAGCACGATGGTGTGCTTGCCCGCGAGCGACTTGATCAGCTGCCGGACCTCGATGATCTGGGCCGGGTCCAGGCCGACGGTCGGCTCGTCGAGGATCAGCACCTCGGGGTCGCCCAGGAGCGCCTGGGCGAGGCCCACCCGCTGCTTCTGACCCTTGGAGAGGTTGCCGATCACGCGCTGGATGAACTGCGTGCAGTTCGTCTTCTGCGCCACCCGGTCGACCTCGCCCTCGCGCGCGTCGCGCGCAACGCCCTTGATCGACGCGACGAAGCGCAGGTACGCGCGTACCGTCATGTCGGTGTAGACGGGCGGGTTCTCCGGGAGGTACCCGATCCGCTTCTTCACCTCGAGCGGCTGCTCGAAGACGTCGAAGCCTGACACCTTGACCGTCCCGCTGGTGGGCGGCAGGACGCCGGTCAGGATGCGCATGGTGGTCGTCTTGCCGGCGCCGTTGGGGCCGAGGAAGCCCAAGATCTCGCCGGACTGGACCTGGAAGCTGACGTCGTCGACCGCCTTCAGGTCCCGGTAGCTCTTCGACAGGTGGGAGACCTCGATCATGGGCGTGCAACTCCTTGAAAAAAGACGACTGCGCGCTCTTCGGGCCGCGAAATCTAGAGGATCGAGGCAGGCTGTCAAGCAGCCATCCGCCGCCTGCCCCGGCGCGCCGCCCCCGAGTGCGCGGCCCACCGGCTCCTCTGAACAGCGGAACCCTCGATTTTCTTCACGGCCCGGCTTCAAGTCCGACCTTCGGTGATCTGTTGGGGGGTGCTACTCCGTTGACGCGCCGCGTCCCGTCCCGGACGGGACGCGCTGCGTTACATCTCGCGTGCTTGCTCGAACGACCGCGCGGCATTCGAAGTAGCACCGCTCGCGCGCGAGTCGAGTTCCGCGCCCGCTGCTGCGCCCTTGTAGAGGCGCCGAAGGCGCCGGATCGAAGAGCGTGCCATCCGTTGGAGAGCGTCGACCCCCAAGCAAGCCGTGGAGCGCCAATCGAGTAGACTCACGGCCCCGTGGGCGTCGTGGTCCAGAAATACGGCGGATCCTCCGTCGCGGACGTGGAGCGCATCCTCCGGGTGGCTGGCCGGGTGGCCGACACGCGGGCGGAAGGCCACCAGGTGGTCGTGGTGGTGAGCGCGATGGGCGACACGACGGACGAGCTGCTCGATCTCGCCCGCAAGGTCAGCCCCGACCCGCACCGCCGCGAGCTGGACATGCTGCTCACCGCGGGGGAACGCATCTCGATGGCTCTGTTGGGGATGGCGCTGCACGCCCGCGGGGTGGAGGCGGTCAGCTTCACCGGGTCGCAGAGCGGGATCATCACCGACGGAGCGCACACCAACGCGCGCATCCTAGAGGTGCGTCCCGTCCGCATCCTCGAGGAGCTGGGGAAGGGCCGGGTGGTGATCGTCGCCGGCTACCAGGGGGTTTCGCGGGACAAGGAAGTGACCACCCTCGGGCGGGGCGGCAGCGACACCACCGCCGTGGCGTTGGCGGCGGCGCTGGGCGCCGAGGTGTGCGAGATCTGCTCCGACGTGGACGGGGTGTACACCGCCGACCCGCGGGTGGTCCCGGGCGGGAAGCGCCTCGCCGAGCTTTCGCACGAAGAGATGCAGGAGCTGGCGCTCGCCGGAGCGCGGGTGCTCAATGCCCAGGCGGTGGAATTTGCGCGCGATCGGGGCATCGTGATCCACGCCCGCAGCACCTTCGAGCCGGGCCCGGGCACCCAGATCGCGCCGCGCGCCTCGCGCGAGCTGCGCATCTCCGGGGTGGCGCAGGACCTGGATCTACTGGTGGTTCGCGCGGAGGACGGCGCCGCGCTCGCCGATCTGTTGCAGAAGCACGGCGCCTGGCCTCGGGAGCTGTGGCTGGATGGCCCCTCGGCGCGGCTCGCGCTGGTGCCGCTGGAGAACGTGCACGGCGCCCCGGTGCTCGTGGGCGCGCTGCGGGCCGCGTCCGGCGTGACCGTCGAAGAGGGCCTCGCGCAAGTCTCGGTCGTCGGCAGCGGAATCGGCGCGTCGCGGGAGGAGCTCTCGCGAGCGCTGCGGGCCGCGGAGGTCGTGCCTCGCGCGGTGCTCGTCTCGCCGCTGCGCATCGCGCTGCTGGTGCCGCGCGGGGAGGCCGCCCAGTGCGTGCGGCGGCTGCACGCGGAATTCGTGGAGAGGAGCTGACATGGCCAAGGCGAAGAAGCGGGTCGCGCGCAAGGCGGGTCCGAGGAAGGCCGCGCGCAAGGCGGCCGGCCGAAAGCGGGCCAGTCCGCCGGCGGGCGAGCGCGACGCGCTCGTCGGGCGCATCGCCCAGGCGCTGGGCATCTCCGGGGCGGAAGCCATGATGCGGGCGCTGCGCGAGCTGGCCGAGCGGGTCGCACCTCACAAGCCCTCGCGGCCCGAACCCGCCCACGTGGCGGCCGAGAAGCTGCATTCGGGTGCGTTGCCGGAGCGGTTGTACTTGCTCCTCGACGGGCGCGGACTGGACGGAAGGGGCATGCCCGTCGAGGTGATCGACGTGCCCACGGTGGTGGGCAGCGAGCGGCACTGCACGGTGTGGGTGAACTCGCCTCAGATCGAGACCCGCCACCTGCAGTTCGCGCGCCAGGACGGGGACTGGTACGTCGAGGACCTGGGCAGCGCCCATGGCACCTTCCTCGGCGACCAGCGGATCACCCGCCGGCGGGTCGAGGACGGCGACGAATACCGCCTGGCCGGCTACCTGAGGCTCCGCACCGAGTTCCGCTGAAAGACCAAAAGCGTTTCACGCGGAGGAGGGGAGGAAGCGGAGGGCGCGGAGGAGCGATTTGTTTGTTGAAAGAATTCCTCCCCTCCTCCCCTTCCCTCTGCGCTCTCTGCGTGAAACGCTTTTTGGTCGCTCTAGCCGCCCGCCGCGGGCGCGACGTCGAGTCCTTGCTGATCGGCGGCGGCGACGACGCGGGAGTGGATCGCGCGCGCCTCGTCGGCGACGCGCTCGCCGTCCACCGAAGGGGAGAAGTGCGTCAAGAGCAGCGTCCCCGCGGAAGCTTCCGCGGCGACGCGGGCCGCCTCCACTCCGGTGGAATGGCCGCGGGAGTGGGCCAGCTCGGCGCGCGCGTGCTCGTACGTCGATTCGTGGACGAGCACGTCGGCGCGCAGGCCCAGCTCGACCGCCGCCTTGCAGGGCATCGTGTCGAGCGCATACGCCACCGACGGCCCCCGCCGGACCGGGCCCAGGAAACGCGATCCGTCCACGCTCCGCCCGTCGGGCAGCACCACCGGCCGGCCCTCCTTCACCTGGGCGAGGAGCGGCCCGCGGGGAACGCCCGCCGCCACCGCCGCCTCGACGTCCAGCGTCCCAGGGCGATCGGGAAGCGAGACGCGATAACCGAAGGTCGGCACGCGGTGGGCGAGCGGGCGCGCCTGGACGTTGAACGCGGCCGGCGCTTCGCGCGGGAACTCCAGCGTTCCGCCTTTGCCCTCCAACTCGATGATCTGGATCGGCAGGCCTCCCACGCCCAAGGAGCCCGCCCGCGCGAGCGTCTCCAGCAGCGAGGCGATGCCTCGGGGACCCGCCACCACCAGCGGCCGCTCGCGGCCCTCCAGGCCCAGGGTGCCCAAGAGGCCGGGCAGGCCGTTGAAGTGATCTCCGTGCAGGTGCGTGATCAGCACCGCGTCCAGGCGCGAGAAGGAGAGCCCGGCCCGCAGCGCCGCCAACTGCGCGCCCTCGCCGCAGTCGCACAGCACCCAGGCCCCCTCGGCGGCGACCGCCAGCGCGGAGGCCCCGCGCGAGAGCGTCGGCCTCCCCGCCGAAGTGCCCAGCGGCACCACCCGGATCCGGAAGCTCGAGGTGCGCGCCCTGGCCTGCGCCTCGCTCGCGGCTCCGGCGGTCTCTTCCAGGGCCGCGCTCAAGCGGTGCGCTCCAGCACCACCGCCTGCCGCCCGCACAGATGCGCCCGTCCAACTTCGATCCGCGCCGGCCGGGCTCCGGGCACCGCGTACGCCTCGGCCCCGGAATCGAGGAGCACACGCCACCGGCCCAGGGGGAGATCCATCTCGCGTTCCTCCTCCGAGAGGAGGGCGATCAGCGCGATCTCCTTCCCCGCGCTCCAGCGGCGCAGGACCAGCACCGGACCCTGGCGACGCGCCTCCATCGCCTCGTGCCGGTCGTCCTGAAGGGCGGGATGCTCGCGGCGCAGAGCGAGCAGGTGGCGGTGCCAGAGCAGCGCGGCGCGGCCGGCCGGCTCCTCCCGGTGCGCGCGGTCGATCTTGCTGCGCCGGAACGTCCACTCGTCCTGCGGGTCCGGCACTTCGCCGGCCCAGGAGAACGCCTTGAACTCGTCGCGCCTGCCCTTGCGCACCGCTTCCACCAGGGCGGGATCGCCGTGGCTGACGAAGTACTGGAACGGCTCCGGCGCCGCCCATTCCTCTCCCTGGAAGAACAGGGGGAGCGCGGGCGAGAGCGCGGTGAGCGCGGCGGCGACGCGCAGGCTGCCCGGCGAGGTGAGCGCGGAAAGCCTCTCCCCGCGGGCGCGGTTGCCGATCTGGTCGTGGTTCTGCGCCGCCATCACGAACCTCCGGCCAGGCAGATGCGCGCCGGGCGTCCCGTGCTTGCGGCCCCGGTGCTTCGAGTACGCGCCGCCGTAGTGCCAGCCCGAGCGCAGCGCGGAGACGAGCGCGTCGAGAGGCTCGACCTGGGGCGGGGCGAAGTCTTCGTAGTACCCCGACGTCTCGCCGGTGAGCGCGACGTGCAGCGCATGGTGGAAGTCGTCCGCCCAGGCCGACGCCAGTCCGTAGCCGCCGCGCTCCACGAGTTCGACCAGCCGCGCCTCGTTGAGGTCGCTCTCCGCGATCACGTGGATGGTGCGCCCCGTCTCGCGCGCCTCGCGCTGGACGGCGTCGTTCAGCTCGCGCAAGAGGTGCACCGGGGAATCGTCCACGATGCCGTGGACCGCGTCCAGCCGCAGCCCGTCGAATCCGGCGCCGGCGCTCGCCACCCAGCGCAGGGCGTTCTCGATCACGAACCTGCGCACCGGTCCGGAATCGGGGCCGTCGTAGTTCACCGCGTCTCCCCAGGGAGTGCGGTGGCGCGAGGTGAGGTAGGGACCGAACTCGCCCAGGTAATTCCCCTCCGGTCCGAAGTGGTTGTAGACGACGTCGAGGAAGGCGGAGAGCCCCTGCTGGTGCGCTGCGTCGACCAGGCGCGAGAGCCCCGCCGGTCCGCCATACGCGCCGTGTGCGGCGAACAGGTCGACGCCGTCGTAGCCCCAGTTCCGCGCGCCGGGGAACGCGGCTACCGGCATCACCTCGACCGCGGTGTAGCCCGCCTCCGCCAGCTCTGGCAGATGCCGGGCAGCCCCTTCGGCCGTTCCTTCGCGGGAATAGGTGCCGAGATGGATCTCGGAGAAGACGAGCCGCTGCAAGGGGTGCTGCGGCCCCCGCGAGCGGGGCGCCAGGGCGGCCAGGTCCACCACTTCGCCAGGCCCGTGAACGCCGTCCGGCTGCAGGAGTGAGGCGGGGTCGGGCCTCTCGCGCCCGTCGGGGAAGCGATAGAGGTAACGCGTGCCGGGCCGCACACCCTCCAGGGTGGCGACGAAGTACCCCTCGCCGTCCGGGCGCAGGCGCGCCCGAGCGCCGTCGACGATCTTCACCTCGAGCGAGCTGGCCCGGGGAGCCCAGACCCGAAAGGAAGTGCTCTGCCGACCTGCGACCGCGCCGAGCCAGGGCTGCCAGGGCATGCGGCGAAAGTAGCTCCGCGTGCTCACGCCGGCCAACCCACGTCGACCCACCCCACCCGAAATGCGCCCCCCAGACGCGCCTGTTACCGTCCTGGAGATGCGCCGCGCCCGTTTCTACCTGACGCTCCTCGCGCTGACGCTCCTCCCCCAGGGGTTGGCGGCGGCGGACCTCGTCGGCTGGCTCCAGGCGCACGACGTGACCTGGCTGTCGCTGTCCGTTCCCGGCGTGCTGGTCCTGCTCAATGCGCCCATGGCGTTCGAGGTCCTCCGGCGAAAGCGCAAGGCGCGCCTGCCCCGCGCGTTGGCCGCGGCGGTGCAGACGCCGTGGACGGCCTGGTGGCTGGGCAGCGTCTTCTATGCACTGCTCTTGCTGTTCTGGGGCACGGGCGCCCTGGTCGCGCGGCTGCTCGGCGCCGATCCGCAGATGCCCGTTTGGCTCGCTCTGTCGCCCTTCGCGCTCTCCCTGTACGGCACGTTGTTCGGCGCGCATGCCCTGCGGCGCGAGCGAGTCGAGGTGCCTGTCGCGGGGCTGCCTCCGGGCTGGCACGGCGCCCGGATCGTGCAGCTCTCCGACCTCCATTCCGGGCGCCACGTTTCCGCTGAGCGGCTGCGGCGGATCGCCCGGCGCGCGGCGCGCCTGCGGCCGGATCTCCTGGTGGTGACGGGCGACATCGTGCACAACTCCGCGGCCTTCGCGCGGCAGGCGGCCGAGGCGATCGCCTCCATCCCGGCGGCGAAGGGCACCTACGCGATCCTGGGGAATCACGATTTCTGGGCCGGCGCCGACGCGATCGACCGCGAGCTGACCGCCGCGGGCATCCAGGTGCTGCGCAACCGGGGCATCGCGCTCGAGCGCGGGGGCGACCGGATCTGGCTGTGCGGCGTGGACGATCCCTGGTCGGGCCGCTGCGACCTGCGCGCGGCTCTCCGCGGCCGGCCGGAAGGCGCAGCGACGGTCCTGCTCTCCCACCAGCCGAACACCTGGCCGCTCGCCCAGAAGGCCGGCGTGCACCTACAGCTTTCGGGTCACACGCACGGCGGCCAGGTGGCGATGCTGTGGCTGCACCGCTCGCTCTCGCTCGCCCGGTTGATCACGCCCTTCGTGGCCGGGCTCTACCGCGCCGGGACCAGCTTCCTTTACGTCAATCGGGGCGCGGGCTCGGTGATGCCGGTGTTCCGCATCGGCGCGCGCCCGGAAGTCACCGAGCTGACCCTGGTGCCCGCCGCCGTCCCCGAGGCGGTTCCCGAACCAGCCTGACGCCAGCCGCCCGCCGTCAGGCGCGTTATACGTGGTCCTCCATGGACTTGCGCGTGCACCTGGCCGAGCTGACGCCGGCCGCCGCGGCGGCCCACGAGCGCCTGGCGGCGATGCCGGAGGAGAGGCGCGACGAGCTGGCCCGGCTCGCGCAGGAGCGCGCCTGCGAGCTGGGGCTGATGCGCGGAGCCGAGGCCATCCCGCTGGTCCTGTCGCCCGTGGCGCTGCCCCGAGAGGAGCTGTCTGCCCTCGGGCGGGCGGCGAGGCTGGTCGTTTCGGCGCTGGTCAAGGTGTGCCGCGAGCTGATCGAAGGATCGCCCTCGCGCGCCAGGCTCCTCTTCCAGCACCTCTGCCCGCTGGAGCAGGAGGCGCTGCGGACCCGCTGGCGCGAGGCCGAGGAGCTCTTGATCGGACGGGTCGACTGGTTCGTCGACCGCGCCGGCCGCCCCCGGGCGCTCGAGGTGAACGCGACCATCCCCGCCATGCCGGCCTACTCCGATGCGGCGGCGCTGGGCTGGCTGCAGGCATGGGCGCCCGTGCGGGCGGAGGAGCTCTTCGCCGAGTCGCACAGCAACGCCGGATGGCTGGCGGACGGATTGCTGCATGCCGCCCGGCTGGCCCGCCGCGAGCTGCCGCTGCGCGTGCAGCTGCTCCACCGCGAAGGCGATCCGCAGCGCTCCGAGCTGGTCGCGATCTCCCGGTTGCTGCTCCAGCGCGGCTGCGCGGAAGCGCGGCCGTGCACTCCCGCCGGCGTGGAGCTGGACGGCGCGCGCGATCGAGTCCTCTACCGCCACTTGTTCGCGCGCTACGTCGAGCCGGGGACGCCGCTCGCCCTGGCCTTCCTGGATCCCGTCCGCCACGGGATGTGGAACCGCGTCGACGGCTGGTTGGAGACGAAGGGCCTTCTGGCGGAGCTGTCGCTGCGCGCGGGGTCGGCCGCGCTGTCGCCCGAGGAGCGCGATGCGGTCCGCTCGCTGGTTCCGTGGACCCGGCTCCTCGACGATGCCTCGGACGCCCAGCTGGGCACGGGCGAGGCGTACATCTTGAAGCGCTCGCACGACTACGGCGGCAAGAGCGTCGTCATCGGCCGGGAGGTCGGCGCGGACTCGTTCCGTCAGATCCTCGCCTCGGCCCGAAGGGACCCGCCGGGAAGTTGGGTGGCGCAAGAGCTGGTGGACTCGCCCGCCCTAGACCGGTTCTTCGCGCTGCACGCTCCAGATGGTCCGGTGCGCGCCGGCCGGGGGCCGCTCCACCTCGACATCTCCACCTATGCTTCGCTGATCGAGGGCGTGCCCGCCGGCGGCAGCGTCTGCCGCGGAGCGCCCAGCCGGGTGGTGAACATCGTCGGCGGCGGAGGCGTCGCTCCGCTCTATCCAGCAGACGTGCTCGAGGAGGCGCTCGATGCCGCGTGAACCGGAGCCTTCAGGCCTGTCCGCGCTCTTTCGCGCGGCGCCTGGCGATTTCCTCGAGGAAGCTGACCGCGAGGAAGTGGCGCAAGCGATCGATGCAGGGGTAGTCGGGTCCCCTGCAGTACTTCTCGTGGAACTGGCACAGCCGCCCGTTGCGATCGCGGCAGAACTGATCGAATCCTCCCTCGTCGCAGGGATCGTCGATCGCCGCGGCGACGCGGGCAGTGCGCTCGGGGGTGAGCAGGACCTCGTCGTTTGCCGCGCGCTGCTCCGGAAGCTTCATGACGTCTCCAAACCCCTGGTGCGCGACGGAGTCTAACCGGATGAGCCCGCAGATCACCTTCAAGAGCACCCTTTCGCGCGCCCCGGCACCCGGGGAGGCGCTCACCGACTCGGCGGGGAGGCCCGTCCCACGTCCCCCCTCCCTGGCACAGGTGGTGCGCGCCGAAGACCCTCCCAGCCACGGAAAGCCTCCGGATCGCCTTCCCCCGCCTCCCTATGGGCTTTCCGACCTCGGCGCCGCCGCGGCGCTTCGCGTCATCGGACCGGACCGGGAGGCGTGGATGCAAGGCATGCAGAGCGCGGACGTGTCCGCCGTCCCGATGGGCGGGGCGGCCGCCGCGCTGTTCCTGGGAGGAAAGGGGAAGCTGGTGGCGGAGGGCCTCGTTTGGCGTTTTCCAGACGATGTGATCGTGACCACGCTGCCGGAGCGTCTCGACGCGCTGCAGGAACATCTCGACAAGCTGCTGATCATGGAGGACTGCGAGCTGTCCCGGGCGCAAGGGCTGTACCGGCTCCGCTTCGCGCCGGGCCCCGATCCCCTGGGCCGGTTCGAGGAGGTGACGGGCTCCCTCCAGCCGCTCGGGCTCGAGCTGCTGGTGCCGGCGGAGCGCGCGCCGGAGCTGACCCAGGCCCTGCCCGCGGCCGACCCGTCCCAGGTCGAGGCCTGGCGCGTCGCCCTCGGCGTGCCTGCCTGGGGCAGCGAGTTGGACGAGGAGTCGACGCCGGTCGACGCAGGCCTGGATCGGCAGATCTCCTTTTCCAAGGGATGCTACGTGGGTCAGGAAGTGGTGGCCATGGCCACGTACCGCGGCCGGGTGGCGTGGAACCTGGTCCGGCTACAGGTCTCCGGGCCGGTGCCCGCGCCGGGCGCGCGCCTCGATCCGTCGAGGCCTGCCCAGGGCAAGCGCGGGCGGGTCACCTCGGCGGCGCAGACCGGGGACATCTCCCTCCTGCTCGGCTACGTACACAAGGAGCTGATCGTGCCGGGCAGCGCGGTCGAGCTGGAGGACGGTCGGATCGCCACCGTGCTCGGCCTGCCGTATGGTTCGCTCCCCGGAGCAGGAGTCTGCGCATGAAGATCCTCGCCGCCATCCACGACCTGATGTTCTCCAGCAAGGTGAACGCGGCGGCGCGGGGGAAGGCCATCTCGTGGCTGCCGCGAGGGACCCCCGTCGCCGAGCACGTCGCCAAGGAAAAGCCGGACGTGCTGCTCATCGATCTCGCCAGCCCGGCGCTGAACGCCGTCGAGGCGGTGCGGACCATCAAGTCCGCCCCGGAGACCCGGGAGGTGGTGGTGATCGGCTACGTGGACCACACCCGCGAGGACGTGATCGCCGCGGCCCGCGCCGCCGGAGCCGACCACGTCATGAGCAAGGGGGAGTTCGCCCGCCGCCTCCCCGAGCTCCTGGAAAACGTCTGAGCCCAAGAGATCACCGCGGAGGCGCGGAGAGCGCGGAGGTTTTTCTTTTTCACCCGAGATCCTCCGCGTCCTCCGCGCCTCCGCGGTGATCTTTTTGACTGAGAGATCCTGCTCCCGACATGATGGAGAATGCGAATCGAGCGCGCCGACCTGGACGAGGCGATCGGGCAGCAGATCCTCACCGGACCGCAGGCGGCGGCGCTCTGGCGCTTCCTGCAAGCGCGGCAACCCGTGGGAGCCGCCGCCGCGGGCGCCTCGCCGGCGCCGCAGCGCCGGTTCAACGGATTGAACGTCGCCTACTACTTCGGGGCGTTGCTCGTCATCGGGGCCATGGGCTGGTTGATGAACCTCGGATGGGAGTCGTTCGGCGGCAGGGGCATCTTCCTCATCGCCACGCTCTACGCTTTCTTCTTCACCCTGGCCGGGCTTCGCCTGCTCGCCCAGCCGCAGACGCGCACGCCGGGAGGGCTGCTCGTCACCGTCGCGGTATGCATGACGCCGCTCGCGGTCTATGGCTTCGAGCGCATGACCGGCCTGTGGCCGCAGGCCGATCCGGGCCAGTACCGCGGGTTCTTTCCCTGGATCCGCGGAGGCTGGTTCGCGATGGAGTCGGCCACGGTGATCGCGGCCCTGGTCGCTCTGCGCAAGGTCAGGTTCCCCTTCCTGGTGGCGCCGCTCGCGTTCGTCCTCTGGTTCATGTCGATGGACGCGGTGCCCGCGCTCTTCCATGCCCAGCCCTGGGACGGGGACATCGCCCGGCGAGTTTCGATCGCCTTCGGGCTGGCGATGATGTTCGTGGCCTTCCAGGTCGACCACCGCACCGAGGAGGACTACGCCTTCTGGCTCTACCTCTTCGGGATGATCTCCTTCTGGGGCGCGGTCACCTCGATGCAAAGCGACCGGGAGCTGAACAAGCTGCTCTACTGCGCGATGAACCTGGGGTTCGTGGTGCTGAGCGTGCTCTTGCGCCGCCGGGTGTTCCTCGTCTTCGGCGCGCTGGGCGTCAACGCCTATCTCGTCCACCTCGCCTGGCGGGTCTTCGAGCACTCCTTGATCTTCCCCTTCGTGCTCACGCTGCTGGGTCTCGCGATCATCGCGGCCGCGGTCTACTACCAGCGCCACCGCGCGGCGATCGAGCTGCGCATCGAAAGCTGGGTGCCGCTGTGGGTGCGCGATCTCCTCCCGCCCGCGCGGCCGGCAGCGCGATGACTTCCAGCCAGAGCTGGATCGCAAGGACGGGGCAGCGGTCGAAGGCCCTGGTCACGCTCGCCGTCTCCTGCCTCTCGCCGGCGGCGGCGGTGCTGGCCTTCTCTTTCGGTTCCGCATACGTGGCGGTCGGCCTGCTCGTGCTGGCCCTTGTGTCCTTCGTCCTCTTCGCGGCGACGATCCGCTGCCCGAACTGCCGCAAGTCCATCTCCTGGATGGTGCTCACCACGCGCCCTTCGTCGAACTGGCTGAGCGATCTGTTCGCCCTGGAGGAATGCCCGAGCTGCGACGACCGCAAAGAAAGCCGATAGCAGGGGAAGCACTGGCGCATTCGCGCGATGCGTGCCGGTTCGGCGGCTGGCGAGAAGCACGCGTTTCCTGAACTGCCCACTTGACGCGTTGCGGCCCGCCCCAGGACAACTCGAGTCGCGGCTCTTTTTGCGGACCCGGTGCGACCGCGTCGCCAAGGTGGCGGTTCAGCCGGCTGAACTAGGTGTGGACTATGCTCTACAGCTCGTACATCTCAGTTTCAGGACATGTCCTCCTGGTCGCGGCGCCCGGGACGCCGTCAGTACTTGTAAAACCCTTCGCCGCTCTTCTTGCCGAGTTTGCCGGCCCGCACCATGCGGCGCAGCAGCTGGGGAGGGCGGAAGCGCTCGCCCAGCTCCGCGTTCAAGTGCTCCGCGATGGCCAGGCGGACGTCCAGGCCGACGTGGTCGGTGAGCTTGAGCGGCCCCATCGGGTGCCCGTACCCCAGCTCGATGGCGCGGTCGATCTCCTCCGCCGAGGCGACGCCCTCCTCGACCATCCGCATCGCCTCGAGCGCCAGGGCGATGCCCAGGCGAGAGGTGGCGAAGCCCGGCGCGTCGCGCACCACCACTACTTCCTTGCCCATCCGGGCGCCCACCGCGCGGCAGGCGGTGACCACCATGGGATCGGTCCGCTCGCCCTGGACGATCTCCAGGAGCTTCATCGCCGGAACCGGGTTGAAGAAGTGCAGGCCGATCACGCGACCCTGGTGCCTGGCCGCCGAAGCGATCGCGGTGATGGGGAGCGACGAGGTGTTGGACGCGAGGATGGCCTCGGGGCGCGCCGCGCGGGAGAGGCCCGCGAACAGCTCCTGCTTGAGCCGCAGGTCCTCCGGCGCCGCCTCGATCACCAGGTCCGCGGCGCCTGCCGCGGCGTCTAGATTGGTAGCCACGGCCAGCCGGGCCAGGGCCTCGCTGCGCTCCTGGGCCGTGCAGCGCGCTTTCTCCACGGCGCGACCCAGCGAGTCTGCGACGCGCTCCAGCGCGCGCTGCGCGGCTCCGGGGACCACGTCGAACAGCTCGGTCCGGTAGCCTGCGCGCGCGGCGACCTGCGCGATCCCGGTGCCCATCGTCCCTGCGCCGACCACCACCACCCGCTGCACGTCCAGCTCGCGCAGCGCCATCAGACGTTCCCGAAGTAGACGCCGCGCCGCTCCTTGGCGGCGTTCTCCAGCACCTTGTCCACCCGGTCGAGGAGCTGCTCCCAGACGTCGGCCACGGTCGGATCGCGGCCGACCCGCGAGCGCGCGCTGGAGATCATCGATTCCACGTCGTCGAGGCTGGCGAACGGCGAGGTCTTCGCCGCGTCCGCCAGCAGCGAGGCGGGCTTGGTCGCCAGCTCTTCGCGCGCCGCCCTGAGGGCCGTCTTGAGATCTTGGGCCTCTTGCGTGCTGAGCGGCCTCTCGTTGACGAGCTGCTCGATCAGCGGCTCGATCAGCTTCCTCCCCCGGTCGGCGTGCTGGCGGAGCTGGTAGAGGAAGATGGCCCAGTCTCCCCGCGAGCAGACGCGCTCGGCGGCTTCCCAGGGGTGCTCCCGAAGCCAGCGGTCCCAGTCCGCGTCGCCCCAGCGGGTGAATCCGTCGGGCGGCGCCACGCTGAGATAGACGGACATCGACCGTCTCCTACCACGCCCGCGCGGCAGCGGTCACGGCAGCTGGCAGCTGCTCACGCCTCCCTGGCGGACCCGCATCACCCGGACCTGGTTTCCGGGCAGCACCAGCGGCCAGTCGCCCTCGGGCAGCGAGGGCAGGGTGCAGCGGACGACGCGCTGCAGGCACCGGTTGGTGTCGCAACTCACCGAGCCGTCGTTGCAAAACTGCGCGTGGACGTCGACGAGCACTTCGCCGTCGATCAGCCTCGTCTCGCACTGCGGCGTCGACGAGCACAGCCCGCAAGCCTCGCGCACCTCGATCACCGAAGTCTGGTCCGGCTGCACCACCGCCGGCAGGCAGAGGGTCCCCACGTCGGGGGCCCGGTCGATGCATGAGGTCGCGTCGCAGCGCACCGACGCGAGTCCCAGCGCGGCGAGCGAGAGGACGAAGAAGGCGCGGCCGGAGGACATCGCCGCTCCTCTACACCGAGGCGAAGAACCGGGAAAGGTAGAAAGCCACGTCGAGGGCCACCAGGGAGAGGGCGGCGCCGGCGAGCACCGCCACGGGCCGCGCCGGCCGTCCGAAAATCCACACCGCGGCAGCGGCGCAGAGCCCCGCGGCGCAGGCCCAGAGCAGGTCGCCGTAGTAGCGCATCGCCACGCCGCTCACCTGGGCCGTGAAGCGGATGGTGCGCGCCACCGGGTCGTATGCCAGCGTCGGCAGCCGGAGGGTCCCCGGGAGGAGATAGCCCAGCGCGAAGCCGGACACTCCCCACAGCGCGGCGCGCAGCTCCCTCACGGCCTGCCCACGGGGTGCCGCGCCGTGACGTACAGGCCGATCAGCGCCGCCGCCCAGACCAGCGCGGCGCCGCACCCGGACAGCGCGGCCACGGCCCGCGATTCCGCCGCCAGCGCATCGGCCGGCAGCGCCCGGCCGGCGAACGAGGCGCCCAGGACGAGCGCCAGGGCCAGCGCCGAGAGGTGCTCCTTGAGATCGAAAAGCTGCACCACCGCCGGGGCGGTCCTCTCCAGATCGGCGAAGCGGACGCGCACCCGGTACACGGGGTACAGAGAAAGGCCGAAGAGCGTCTGCGCCACGGTGGATGCGGATGCCATCCAGCCGAACCGCTGCAGCTGGCGCTGCACGGGGTGGCCGCGGGCGGCCAGGAACGCCGAGACTGCGTGATGGGTGGTCGCGAAGACTGCCGTGAAGCCCAGCACGGCATGGACGATGAGCAGCGCGCGCGCAGCGCCCTCGAACAGCACGGTCACCCGCGCACCACCGGAAGCGCGAAGGAGCCCGCGGCGTGGCGGACGGCGGCATCCGGGCTCCGGGCGCTCCATTCCTGCACGCGCGGGCACCCAGGGTCCGGAGCCGAGAACGCTCCGTGCGCGCCGGCCACCGCGCGGCAGCCGCCCCGGCATAAGCGCAGGTACTCGCAGCTCGCGCAGGGCTCTGGAGCGCTGTGCACGAAGCCGCGGAAGGAGGAGAACCCTTCCGGCCAGGCCGCCCGGATCGCGCCTGGCACGCGCGCATCCGCCTCGGCAGGGCCGGCGAAGGAGCAGCCCATCAAGTGCCCCTCGGGGGCGACGGCGGCGAGGACGTCTCCCGCCACGCACCCCTGGACTCCCCAGAACGCGGCCGCGCGGGCGGAAGGCCGGTGCCAGAACACCATCGGGGCGAACGAGCAGTCGAGCTTCACCCGGATGCGGTGGCGCAGCATCAGGCGCCGCGCGAGCGGGTAGATGCGCCTCGCCTGTTCGGGCGTCAGCTCCTCGTCGAGCCGCGCGCCGCGGCCCACGGGCTTGAAGCGGAGCAGCTCCAGCTCGTTCAGGCGCAGCTTGCGGACCAGGCGGGCCACGCTGGGAATGCCCTCGAAGCTGCTCCGGCTGACCACGCAGTTGACGCCCACTTCCTCCTTCACCGCGCGGAGCAGGCGCAAGGCGCGCTCCGCGCGGGCGAAGCCGTCGAACCCGCGGGCGCGCTGGTAGTCCTTGCCGACGCCGTCGACGCTGACGTTGATCTGGCCGAACACGCGGCACCGGTCCACCAGGTCCTGCGTCAGCCCCAGCCCGCTGGTGGTCAGGTTCGGAGTGATGCCGACCTGCCGGGCGTGGGCGGCGACCTCGAACAGGTAGTCGAGCTCCAGCGCCTCTCCGCCGCCCAGCGCGACGTGGAAGACTCCCATCGCCGCGAGCTCGTCGAGGATGCGGCGCGCCTCCTCGAGCGAGAGCGCCGCGCCGCGCGGAGTCGCGTCGACATAACAGCCCTTGCACCCGGCTGCGCACCGGCGGGAGAGCACCACGTGGACTTCGGTCGGCGCGACCAGGGGCGCTTCGATCCCCTCGGGCGAGTCCCACAGCGGCGATTCGGGCTGGCCCAGCTCCCGCATCATCTGCCGGTCGACGTGGAGCAGCGCGCGCGGGCGGGCGACCTCGACGATGCCGCCGAAGCGCTCGGCGCGCGCGCGCACCGGCTCGAGCTTCATCGGGCGCCGGGCCGCCGCAAGAGCGCTCCGAGCAGGAGGGCCAGCACGCCGGCGAAGGTCGCGCCGAAGAGGAGGAACGTCACGTCCACGCCGAGCGAGCTGGAGTTCGGATTGCAGCCGAACGTGGCGCGCAGCACGCGGCCTTTCCGCGACGGCATGCCCGCATCCTAGCCGATGCGGCCGCTACCGCGCCGCCGTCAATCGCCGGATGCGCTCTAGCGGCGCCCGTGACCGCCGGAGTGACCGCCGCCGGAGTGACCGCCGCCGGAGCGAGCTCCGCCGCCGGACCGGCTGCCGCCTCCGCCTTGCGGAGCAGCGGACGTCCGCGGTGCGGACGGAGCCGCCCGGACCGATCCTCCGGTTCCTCGCGCGCCGCCGGACGGAACGCTGCCCCAGCGGGAGGTGGACCCGGCGCGCGCGCCGCCCCAGCTGGAGGCGACCCGGGCGCGGCTCGCGGAAGGCTGCGACCAGCTGCGCGTCCAGCTGCCGGTCCTGGCCGGCGCCGCGGGCTGGGCGCGCGGCGACAACATCGGCGACTGCGCGCGGGGAGACTGGGCCGGGGAAACCGAGGCGCGCGCTGGCGCCGCGGGGGTGAACCGTGTGCTGCGCATCGGCTGAGCTCGGGGGCCGACCACGCTGCCGACGCTCACCGGTCGGATCGTCTGCCGGGTCGCGGAGGCGACCTGCGCCACGGGCGGCCCGAACGCAGAACCACGAGAGGGAAGCGCACGCGGCCCGGGGAGGGCGGCCGCGCGCTGCACGATGGGTGCCGTCTGCCGGACGGCGATCACGTGGATCGGGATGGGCTGGGTGAAGTGCTCGGCGCGGACCGCCACCCAGGCCGGACTCGCGAAGCCCCAGCCGACGAACCCCCGCGGGCCGATCGGCGCCCAGGCGCAGTAACCGAAGCCCCAACGCCAGGTGACCCAGGCAGGCGCCCAGACGAATCCGGGCACCCAGTACCAACCGATGTCCACCGTGTAGCCCCAGGAGCCGTAGTGGTAGGCGGCCCAAGCCCACGGGTCGTCGGAGACCCAGGTCCAGCCCCAATCGGTCAGCTCCCAGCGCCCGTAGACGTACGGCCGCCAGCCCGGAGCGACGGCGGGCACCCAGACCCGGCCGTACTCGGGGATCCATTCCCAGTGCCCGTAGGGAGCGAGGTTCTCGTAGAAGACCCGATCGTCGGTGACGTCGGTGCCCGGCGGTGGAATGTCGGCCTCGGCCTGCGCGGAAGCGGGCGGTCCGGCATCATCTTGCGGCGGCGGAGGCGGAAGCGACGCGCCCGGGGGTGGCGCACTCTGCACGACCGGAGGCGGTTCGCGCACGACCTCGCGCTGGTAGAGGCAGCTGCTACCGCCCACTGCCGCGAGCGCGACCACGGAAAGGAGCTTTCGTGAAGTCAACATGGCGGCGATTCTCCGCTCCATTGCTTGGACGCCCGGATCCCTGAAGCAATTCACGCGCCGGGCACCTGTCTGCCCGGTTGCCTCCCAGGATGCGCCGCCTGGGCGAAACGCACCAGTGGGCGCCCGAGGGGAGCGCTCGGTCGGACCGTCCGCTGGGGAGAACCGCCCCGGTTGCGACCGCATTCTCCTCCCCCGAGGGACCCGGGAAGTGCTCTCCCGATCACTGACAACGCATTGCGTCAATGCCGGTATGCCTGGGCGATGGGAAATCGCCAGCCCTCCCCGAATGCCCGCGCCGTGACTCGCAGGACGGGGGCCGCCTGGCGGCGCTTGTATTCGCTCATCACGACCAGCTTCAGCACCCGCCGCGCCAGGTCCTCGGGGATGCCCCGCTCGGTCAGCTCTCCGACGCCGAGGTGCTCCTCGACGTGGCCGCGCAGCACGCGGTCGAGCTCGTCGTACGGAGGCAGCGTGTCCTGGTCGGTCTGGTTCTCCCGCAGCTCCGCGGTGGGCGGACGGGTGAGGATCCTCTCCGGGATCACCTCGCGCCCCTGCTCGTTGAACCAGCGCGCCAGCGCGTAGACCGCGGTCTTGCTCAAGTCGCCGATGGGAGCCAGACCGCCCGCCATGTCCCCGTAGAGGGTGGAGAACCCGGTGGCCAGCTCGCTCTTGTTGCCGGTGGAGAGGAGGAGGGCGCCCGTCTTGTTCGAGTACGCCATGAGCAGCGTCCCGCGGATGCGGGCCTGCAGGTTCTCCTCCGTGACGTCGGGCTTGCGGCCTTGGAAGATGGGCTCGAGCGCAGACAGGTACGCGCGGAACATCGCCTCGATCGGGATGGTGTGAAACCGGATCCCGAGCCGTTCCGAAAGGAGGGCGGCGTCTTCGTTGCTCATCGAGGCGGTGTAGCGCGAGGGCATGGCGATGGCCGTCACCTGGGCGGGGTCGAGCGCGCGCGCCGCGAGCACTGCGGTCAGCGCCGAGTCGACGCCGCCGGACAGCCCGAGCACCGCGCTGCGGAAGCCGGTCTTGCGCGCGTAGTCGCGGATCCCCAGCGTCAGCGCGGCGGCCAGCTCCGCGCAGCCGGCATCCGAGAGGTCCAGCTCGTACGCGGAGACGACTGCGAGGGCGCCGGCGTCCGGCTTGGGCGCGAGCACGTGATCGGCCTTGCAGCCGGGGCCCGGCTTCTCGCGCCCCAGCGGCGGCGTGCTCCGCGGCGCGGCGGCGGGCAGCGGCTTCGGCGACAGCTCCACGAAGGTGAGCCGTTCCTCGAATCCCGGCGCCTCCAGCAGGATCTCTCCGTGAGCGGACACTCCCAACGACCGCCCGTCGAACACCAGCGAGTCGTTCCCGCCGACCAGGTTGCACAGCGCGATGGGAATTCCGTGGCGCCGCGAGGCCGCCGCCACCATCTCGCGCCTGACGTGCGCCTTGCCCAGCGCGTAGGGCGAGGCGGAGAGGTTCACCAGCACCTGCGTGCCCTGCCGGGCCAGCTCCTCCATCGGGTCGCGCGCGTAGCGGGGCTTCTGCCAGAAGATCTTGTCGTTCCAGAGGTCCTCGCAGATGGAGAGCCCGACCCGCACGCCGGCCACCTCGACGACGGTCACCTCCGGAGATGGATCGAAGTAGCGCGCCTCGTCGAAGACGTCGTAGGTGGGCAGGAGCGACTTGCGCCCGAGCGCGGCGATCTTCCCGTCCCGCAGCAGCGCGCAGGCGTTGAACAGCCCGGCGCCCTCGCCCCGGTGCGGCTCGGCGAACCCGACCAGGGCGGGAATGCGCCCGAACACCGCGTCGGCAGCGAGCTGATCGAGGGCGGCCAGCTGTCGCTGCACGAACTCGCCCAGGGCGAGCAGGTCCTTGGGCGGGTAGCCGCACAGGGTCAGCTCCGGGAACACCACCAGCTGCGCTCCCGCGTCCGCCGCCTCGCGCGCCTGCCGCAGGATCGCCGCGGAGTTCTCGGCGAACGCGCCGACCGTGGTGTCGATCTGGGCGAGCGCGATCTTCATCTCGGCCGGAGCATAACGCTTCAGCGGCGCGCCGGCGCGACCTGCGCGCTCCCCGTCCGCGCCAGCTTTCCCCAGCCGACCGCGAATCCCGAGAGCGCGTTCCACAGCGAGCGGACCAGCGCCACCCAGAGCAGCTGCCGGTAGAGCACGCGCTGCACGAACAGCCCGAAGAGCAAGCCCGGGTCCTCGCCTTCCAGGAGCACGGCGGCTGCGGAGAGGAGCAGGTCCAGCGCGAAGAACAGCAGGTAGTAGCCGACCGTGGCGAGCGAGTTTCCGCGCACCAGCGCGGCGACGAAGAGCAGGTCGACCAGCGGCGCCACCAGCGGCACCGCGAACTGGTACAGGGCGAACGCGGGAAGGATGAGCCGGCCCAGCACGCCTCCGCCGGGACGGAAGAAGCGCGACTTGTGCTTCCAGCACGCCTGGAGGACGCCGTACGTCCAGCGGAAGCGCTGCCGGAGCAGCGCCCGGACCGTCTCCGGCGCCTCGGTGTACGCGAGCGCGTGCTCCGCATAGACCACCCGGTAGCCCCGGGCGATCAGCCGCAGGGTCAGGTCGGTGTCCTCCGCCAGCGTGTCTTCGTGGAAGCCGCCCTCCGAGAGCACCGCGCCGCGCCGCCAGGCGCCCACCGCTCCGGGCACCACCGGGACCGCGCCGGCCAGGTCCCAGGCGCGGCGCTCCAGGTTCTGCGCAGTGACGTACTCCAGCGCTTGCCAGCGGGTGAGCCGGTTCACCCGGTTGCCGACCTTCGCATTCCCGGCCACGGCGCCTACCCGAGGGTCAGAGAACGGGGCGGTCAGGTGGGCGACGGTGTCCTTGGCGAACAGCGTGTCGCTGTCCAGCGCCACCACCACCTCGCCGCGCGCCTCGGAAAAGCCGAGGTTGAGCGCGGACGACTTCCCTCCGTTCGGCTGGGAAAAGATGCGCACGCGCCGGTTGCCGTCGAACTTCTCGCGCAAGATGGCGAGGGTGCCGTCCTTGGAGCCGTCGTCGACGCAGACCACCTCCAGGACGGGCGGCTCCTGCTCGAGAAGCGTCTCCACGGTGCGGGCGATCACCGCCTCCTCGTTGTACGCGGGGACCACCACCGAGACGGTCCCGCCGAACGGGGCCGGCCGCCTGCGCCTCGCGCGGCGCACCTGCAGGGGCGCGCAGACCGCCAGGATCACCGCGCGCAGCCCGAGCAGCGCCAGGGCAAATCCGAAGGCGGGTCCCAAGAGGCGCGCGACGCCGGCCAGCAGCCCGAACACCAGCGTGTCCACGCCGGAGACGAGGGTGGCGATCGGAGCGCGCGGCGCCGCGGGCAGCAGATCGTCCCGGGGCATCTGGGCCGCCTCCTCCGGCCCCACCACCTGGATCCCCTGCTGGGCCAGGCCGTCGAGGATGAGCGGCAGCGCGTCGACCGTCGCCTGGCGGTTCCCGCCTCCGTCGTGCAGCAGGATCACGCTGCCGCCCCGCGCCTTGGCCAGCACCCGCCGGGCGATCTCTTGCGGATCGCGCAGGGAGAAGTCCTCCGGATCGATGTCCTGGCCAAGGGTGAAGTAGCCCATCGCCGAGGCCCGGGCGATGACCTGCGCGGTGGGCGCTTCGTCCAGCGCCTGGTCGGAGTGGTAGGGCGGCCGGAACAGGCGCGGGTGCCGCCCGGTGATCCACTCCAGGAGCTTCTCGGTGACGTTCAGCTCCACTTCCATGCGCAGCGGGGAGACGCGCGCGAGGTCGGGATGGGTGAAGGTGTGGTTGCCCACCGTGTGCCCCTCGGCGAACTCGCGGCGCACCAGGTCGGGGTGCGACTGGGCATTGCCGCCGATGACGAAGAACGCGGCGTGGACGCCGCGGCGGGCGAGCAGGTCCAGGATGCGCGGAGTCCAGGCCGGGTCGGGTCCGTCGTCGAAGGTGAGGGTCACCCGCCCCCGCGGCTTGCCGCCCTTGCGCTCCAGGATCCAGCCCGACGGGTACTGCAGGTAGCTGGCGCGGGGAACGCCGCTCGCGCTCCAGGTCACTTCGCGCCGGCCCGGCTGCGGCGCCGCTTTGAGCGAGATCAGCTCGCCGCTGCCTTCCGTCTGCACGTCGTCCGGGTCGTTGGCGATGACGCCGCCCATGCCCCGCCGCGCGGCCCCGGGATCGAAGGCGCCCGGGGCGGGCGGCCGGGTGAACAGCTCGAAGAGCTTCGGATCCTCGGCGCCGAGCCGCCACAGTGCCGTCCCGCGCAGGCGCAGCGCCGCCACCGCTTCGAGCTGCACCGCGTCGGCGGGCGCGTCGAGGAACCGGACCGCGTGCTTCTCGCGCGCCTCGTCGTCCTCGTACTCGAAGAAAGGTCCGCGCGCCTGCGCGTCCCACTCCATCGGCGCCTCGTTCTCGCGGGCCAGCCCCAGCGCTTGCGAGTAGGAGAGCTCCTCCGCCGGCCGGGCCGTGTCGCCGTCGGAGTCGAGAGGCCAGTCGTAGCCGTAGGCGCCGATGGCCAGCACCAGCTTCTCCGCCGGTGCGCGGCGCAAGTACTCGCCCGCGCTCCGGGCGACGAAGTCCGGCGTGGCGATCGGTCCAGGGTTGTCGTCGGCAGAGTGCTCGTCGTAGGCCATCAAGACCAGGAAATCGCTGGAAGCCGCGAGCCGCTCGACCGGGACGTCCTTCGGGTCCGCGGGCACGTCCACCGTGACCAGGAAGCCGCGCGGGTGCAGCTCGCTCCACAGGGTTTCGACCAAAAGCGCCAGCTGCTGGAACCCCTGCGGTCCCAGCTCCTCCAGGTCGACGTTGACCCCCGCGTAGCCGCGCTCCTCGCAGATCCCGGCCAGCCGCTGCGCCGCGCTCTTGCGCGAGGCGTCGGTGGCGAGCACCGCCTGCGCGAGCTGCGGCGAGAATCCTCCCGGCCCGTAGTTGGACACGGTGGGCACCACCTCGAGGCGCTGCGCCGCGAGGAGGACCCGCGGGTCCTCCTCGACCGAGAGCTCGCCTCCCGGTTGGATGCGGATCCACTCCGGCATCACGTGCGTGAGCTGGTCCGCGTGTTGCTGCAGGGAGCGCAAGCTCGCCGGGTCCCAATTCACCACGAAGCCCGCCAGCACCGGCGCGGCCGAAAGCCCGGCGCGCCGCCTGCGCTGGGCGGCTTGCGCCTGCTGCAGCAGCGACCGCAGCCGCCCCTCCTCGTGGCGATAGGCGGCTTCGCGTGCCCGTCCTTCGAGCGCGCGGCCCGCGGCGGGCCGGGCCGCGGGGGCCGCCTCGGGCAGCACCTCGCCCCGGCGCGTCCACGGGGCGGGGAAGACGGAGACGAGGAACGTCCCCACGGCGGCCAGCGCGGCAGCGCCCGCGGCGACCGAGGCGAACCGCACCGCCGCGCCTCTCCGTCCGGATTCGTCCCTGAATACTGACATCTCTCCTCAGTTCTAAGAGAAAACCGCGAAGCGCGCGAAGTTCGCGTACGGCGTCCCACGCCTGGGACGGGGGTGTGTTAGACCCTCGGGGGTGCACGACGAACTGAGCCGGCGCAAGGCGCAGCACCTCGATCTGGCGCTGCGCGACGAGGTGGAGCCGGCCGAAACGGATCCCCTCTTCCGCTGCGTGCGGCTGGTGCACCGCGCGCTGCCCGAGTTGCGCCTCGCCGACGTGGACCTGACCGCGGAGCTGTCGGGCGCGCGGCTGCGGGCGCCCTTGATGGTAGTGGGCATGACCGGGGGGACCGATCGGGCCGGCCAGATCAACCGCGACCTGGCCCGCATCGCCGAGGAAGAGGGCATCGCGTTCGGCGTGGGCTCGATGCGCGTCCTGCTCGATCAGCCGGAGCTGCTTTCCACCTTCGACGTCCGGCCGGCCCGGCCGGCGCGGCTGTTCGCCAACCTGGGCGCGCAGCAGCTGGTGCAGCGCGGGCGCGACGCGGCGCATCGGCTGATCGAGTTGATCGGCGCCGACGGCATCGCCATCCACTTGAACCCCGCCCAGGAGCTGGTGCAGGACGGGGGAGACCGCGACTTCACCGGCTGTCTCGACGCCATCGGCCGCCTCGCCGAAGAGCTGGGTGACCGGCTGATCGTGAAGGAGACCGGCTGCGGGATCGGGCCCGACGTGGTGCGCGAGCTGATCGCCCGCAAGGTGCGGGTGATCGACGTGAGCGGCAGCGGCGGCACCAGCTGGACGCGGGTGGAGCAGCTGCGGGCCCAGACGGCGGAGGCTGGCGCGTTGGGCGAGCTGCTCAGCGACTGGGGCCTTCCCACAGCGGCCTGCGTCGGAGCCGCGGTGCGCGTGCTGGCGCCGAAGAAAGGCCCGCGAGTCCGCGTGATCGCCTCCGGCGGAGTGCGCAGCGGGTTGGACGCCGCCCGCTCGCTGGCGCTGGGAGCGGACCTGGCCGGTTTCGCGCTGCCCATCGTCCGCGCGCACCAGCGCGGCGGGATCGAAGCGGCGCGCTCGGAGCTGCGCGCCGCGATCGCCGCGCTCCGGGCGGCGTGCCTTCTGGTCGGGGCGCGCGACGTCCAAGCCCTGCGCGCCTCCCGCCCGGTGCTGCTGGAGCCGCTGCCCTCCTGGATCGCCCAGCTGGAGCCTCCCCCGTGAAGGCATTCGCCCCGGGAAAGGTGCTGCTCCTGGGGGAGCACGCAGTCGTGTACGGCCACCCGGCCTTGGCCGCCGCCCTGGGCCGGCGCGTGTTCGTGGACGTGGAGGAAGACCCGTCCGGTCCGACGATCGAGCTGCTCGCCCCGGCTACCTCAACCTCGAACTCGACCTCGCCCTCTCCCTCAGCCTTCCCCTCGACCTCGACCCCGACCTCGACCTTTCCCTCGACCTCTCCCTCGACCTTCCCCTCGCCCTCCCCCTCGACCTCAACCTCGCTTTTCCCCACCCCTCCCGAGCTTCTCCGCGCCGCTTCCGACCTCGCCGCCGCCGCGGGCGCTCCGCCTCGCTTCCGCGCCCGCGTCCGTAGCGAGCTGCCTCTCGGAGGAGGCCTGGGCAGCTCCGCCGCGCTGGGCGTTGCGCTCGCGCGCGCCTTCGCGCAGCTCGCCGGGTGGGACTGCCCGATCGAACGGGCAGAGGATCTCGCGCTGCGCCTCGAGCGCGTGTTCCACGGCGCTCCTTCCGGCGTCGACCCGGCGGTCTGCGCGCGGGGCGGAGTGATCGTCTTCCGCCGCGGCCAGCCGGCCGAGGTGGAGCGCGTCACCCTCCGGACGCCGCTGCACCTCGCGATCGTCGTGACGGGCGTCGTGCGCGGGACCCGCTCGACCGTGCTGCCGCTTTCCGCCCGCCGGGCCGAGCGCCCCGACCTCTACGACCCGATGCTGGCCTTCCTGGGCGAGCTGGCGCGCGGCGGGGCCAGTGCGCTCGAGCGCGGAGACTTGCAGGACCTGGGCGTCCGTTTCGACGCGGCGCACGGGGTGCTCGGCGCGCTGGGCGTCTCCTGCCCCGAGCTGGAGGAAGCCGTGGCGGCGCTGCGCGGCGCCGGAGCGCTGGGAGCCAAGCTGACCGGCGCCGGTGGCGGCGGGGCGGCGATCGGCCTGGCTCGCGACGCGGCCCACGCCCAGGAGCTGGTGCGCGCGGCCGAGCGAGCCGGCCTGCGCGCGTTCGCGGAGGAGATCGCTTCGTGAAGGCCACCGCCGTCGCGCACGCCAACATCGCGCTGGTGAAGTACTGGGGAAAGCGCGACGAGGCGCTGCTCCTCCCCGAGGCGGGCTCGCTCTCCGTCGCGCTGGACAGGCTGGTCACGACCACCACGGTCGAGCTGGGCGCCGCGGAAGACTCGCTGCGCATCGACGGACGGCCCGCCGCCGACCCGGAGCTGCGGCGCGCGCGCGCGGTGCTCGACGCCGCCGGGATCGCCGCGCGCGCCCGGATCGAGTCCCGCAACGACTTCCCCACTGCCGCCGGGCTGGCCTCCAGCGCGAGCGGTTTCGCCGCCCTGGCGGTGGCCGCCTGCGCCGCCGCAAGCCAGCAGCGCACCGAGCGCGAGCTGTCCGCCCTGGCGCGGATGGGGAGCGGGTCCGCGGCCCGCAGCGTGCCCGGCGGATGGGCCGTCTGGGAGGACGAAGGCGCCGCGCAGGTCGCTGCGCCGGACCACTTGCCGCTGCGCCTGGTGGTGGCCCTCTGCGGAGATGGGCCGAAATCAGTCGGGTCGCGGGAAGGGATGAAACGGTCGCGCGAGACCTCGCCGTATCACCGGGCGTGGATCGAGCAATGCCGCCGCGACCTGCCCGAGGCGCTGGAGCTCTTGCGTGCGAGAGATCTCCCGGGCCTTGGCGCGCTCGCCGAGCGCAACGCGATACGCATGCACGCGAACGCGCTCGCGGCGGATCCGCCGCTTCTCTATTGGGCGCCCGCCACGGTCGGCTGCCTGGATTCATTGCGGCGGATGCGCGAGCAGGGCACGCCCGCCTGGGCGACGATCGACGCGGGCCCGCACGTGGTCGCGCTCTGCGCGCCCGAGAACGCCGTGCGCATCGAAGCCGCGCTGCGCTCCGTTCCGGGCGTGCGCGACGCGCTGGTGTGCGCCCCGGCTGGAGGAGCGCGCGTGGTCGAGCGGCGGCCCGATGCCCGCGCCCGTTGAGCTGGCCGTTCCGGGGAAGGCCTTCGTGGCCGGGGAGTACTCGGTCCTCGAGCGCGGGCAGCAAGCGCTGGTGCTGGCGGTGGATCTCCGGCTGCGCGCGTCGCGCCGCGAGCTTCCCGGACGCGCGGTGGAGCTCCGGCGCCGCCCCGCCGGCCAGTGGGTACAGGGAGAGCTGGCGCGCGGCGGCATCAGCTGGTCGGCGGGGATCCCCGGCGAACTGCGGTTCGCCGCGCGCGCCGTGGAGGTCGCGGCCAGGCTGTGCGCCGAGGAGGGCCGCGAGCCGCGCGGTTTCGAGCTCGCCTTCCAGGACGACCTCGTGCGCGAGGGAAGAAAGCTGGGTCTTGGCGGCAGCGCCGCCGCGTCGGTGCTCGGCGTGCGCGCCGCTTGCGCGGCGCAGCGGCGCGAGGTCGCGCCGCGCGAGGCGATGTGCCTGGCCGCGGCGGCGCACTGGATCGAGCAGGGCGCCCGCGGCAGCGGTGCTGACGTAGCGGCCTGCGCGCTGGGCGGCCTGCTCGAGGTCCGGACCAGGCACGCCTGGGCCGGGGTGGACGATCCGCTCCGCCGCGGCGCGCGCGATCTGCTCGTCCACCCGCCGCTCGAGGCGCGCGAGATCGCGGTTCCTCCCGGGCTCCGGTTCCTGCTCGCCTGGACCGGAACGCCCGCCGACACGCGCCGCCTGGTGGACGAGGTGCTGGCGTTCGCTCGGGCGCGGCCCGGCCGCTGGCGGCATCACGCCGGCGCGCTGTCCGCCCAGGAGACCGCTTTGCGCGAGGCGATCGAGCGCGGCGACCGCGGCGGGGCACTCGACGCCGTCCGGCGCGCCGCTGCCGCTCTGGGCGCGCTCGGCGACGAGGCGCAGGCGCCGATCGTGACCCAGGAGCTGGCGCGCGCGTGCGCCGTCGCGTCGTCCGCAGGCGCGGCGGGAAAGCCGAGCGGCGCCGGAGGGGGCGACTCCGCCATCGTTCTCGCCTGGGAAGACGCGGCCGATCGGGCCCGCTCCGCCCTCGGCGTGGCCGGGTACGTGGCGTTGGAAGTCACTCCGGCGCTTCCTTGACCCGACCCTCTGCCGAGGCGGAGATTTTCGCGCCCTGTGCACGGCTCCGTCGCCACGCTGCTCCTGCTCGCGCTCGCGCAGTCGGGCGAGAACGTGCGCGAGGCGCCGCCGCGCGCGCCGGATCGCGCCCCCGAGCTGACCCGGGCGCCGGCTTTGATCGAGTTCCACCCGGCGGACTATCCACCGGAACGCCTGGCGCGCGGCGAGGAGGCGGACGTCGGCTGCCTGGTGGAGATCGACGCCGAGGGCCGCGTCGCCGGCGTGGTAGTGGAGCGATCCGCGGCGCCCGATTTCGACGCGGCGGCCGTGGCGGCCATCCGCTCGTTTCGCTTCTCCCCCGCGGAGATCGACGGCAAGCCGGCGGCCGTGCGGATCCGGTACGTCTACCACTTCGTCGTGCGCAAGCAGGTCGCGCCGGAGCCGGAGCGCGCGGACGACGCGACCCTCCGGGGGACGGTGCTGGAGGCGGGCACGCGCAGGCCGATCGCCGGCGCGGACGTGTTCGCGGGCGGCGCGCAGGTCGCCGCCGATCCGCAGGGCCATTTCGAGCTGCGGCTCCCGCCGGGCGAGGTCGAGGTGCGCGCGGCCGCTCCCGGATTCGCCGAGTCGCGCCGCGTGGCGCGCCTCGAGGCCCGGGGCTCGGCGGAGGTCACGCTCTACCTGCGCCGGACCGAGGTGGGCGACTACTCCGCGGTGGTGGAAGGCTCGCGCCCCGAGAACGCGCCCACCCGCCACACGCTCCGGCACGAGGAGCTGGTCAACGTGCCCGGGTCGCTCAACGACCCCATCCGCGTGATCCAGGACCTGCCCGGGATGAACCGCGCTCCGTACCTGGGCGGCGCGCTCCTGGTGCGCGGGACGCCGCCGGCCGACACCGGCATCTACCTCGACGGGCAGCGGATCCCCATCCTCTACCACTTCCTCGGTGGGCCCTCGGTCATCAACGAGCAGCTCCTCGATCGGATCGACTTCTACCCGGGCGGGTACGGGGCCTACTACGGGCGCAACCTCACCGGCGCGATCGACGTAGCCACCCGGAAAGGCGATCCGCAGGGCTTCCACGGCAGCGTGTCGGTCGATCTCTTGCAGTCGGTCGGCTTCGTGGAGGCGCCGCTCGGCGAACGGACCCAGATCGCCGTCGCGGCGCGCCGCAGCTACATCGACTTCTTCCTGCCCCTCTTCCTCCCCAACGATCCCAAGAACGGCATCACCAGCATCACCCCGATCTTCTGGGACTACCAGGCCCGCCTCGACCACAAGCTGCTCAACGGCGACGAGCTGACGCTGTTCGCCTTCGGAACCGACGACTCGCTGGTGCTGATCCAGAAAGGCGGCTCGCGCAACCAGCCGCTGGACGTGGACTCGCACACCGGCGCCCACCAGCTGCGCTTCACCTGGCGCCACGCGATCTCCGACAGCGTCACGCTGCGGGTGGCGCCGCTCTTCGGGCTCATGGTCCAGTCCTTCGACGCGACCGGCGCCGGCAGCGGCACGTTCGGCCTCAACCAGAGCGGCCGCATTTTCGACTGGACGCTGGCGCTGCGCACCGACGCGCGCTGGGAGGCGCGGCCGTGGCTCGCCCTGCGCGCGGGACTCGACGTCTCCTGGGACAGGTACGTGGTCGACGCGGACATCCAGTCCAGCCTGGAGATCCGGCAGCTCGGCCCGACGGTCACGCAGGAGCAGCAGATCTCGCACACCCAGCCACTGGGAAACCTGGGCGAGTTCGCCGACGCGGAGCTGAAGCTGGGTCGCTGGGAGCTGCATCCGGGGCTCCGCTTCGATCAGTTCCATTGGCGCGAGCACACCTACGGCACGTTCGACCCGCGCCTGTGGGTGCGCTACGCGCTCACCGCGGAGACGGGGCTCAAGGCGTACGCGGGCCTCTACCACCAGGCGCCGAGCCCCTTCCAGCTCGACCCGGCGCTGGGCAATCCGGCGCTCCTGCCCCAGCGATCCGTTCAGGTCGGCCTCGGCGCCGACCACCGATTCGGCGGTGGATGGAGCGTCTCGGTCGAGGGGTTCTACGATCGCCGCAGCTCGCTGGCGGGGCGCGTTCCAGCCGAGACGCTGCCCGACGGGACGGTCTCCAATCCGCTCTACTTGAACCAGGGCCTTGGGCGCTCCTACGGCGTCGAGGTGTTGCTGCGGCGCGAGCTCTCCGCGCGCTTCTACGGATGGGTCTCGTACACGCTCTCCCACAGCGACCTCTTGCCGCGCAACGACGTCGAGTGGGGGGCCTTCAACTTCGACCAGCCGCACAACCTGATCGTGGTCGCGGGATACCGGCCGAGCCCCGCCTGGGAGCTTTCCACCCGTTACCGATTCGTCTCGGGCAACCCGACCGCCCCGGTTCGCTCGGCGGTGTTCGACGCGGACACCGGACGCTTCAATCCCGACTCGGGAAACCTGGGCGACGCGCGGCTCCCGTCGTTCTCCCAGCTCGACGTGAGGGCCCAATACACCTGGACGAAAGACCTGTTGCAGATCTCGGCGTACCTCGACGTGCAGAACGTGCTCAACCGCACCAACGAGGAGCTGCACGTGTGGGACTACCGGTACCGCGACCAGGGCAGCATCTCCGGCCTGCCCGTGTTGCCGACGCTGGGCGTGAAGGTGAGGTGGTGATCGTGCGGAGGACGCGTGCCTTGACGCTTGCGGCTAGCGGTCTGTCGGCCGCGGTGGCGTGCACGCCGGATTTCCAGTCGGCCAGCCAGGTGACCGACCTGCGGGTGCTGGCGATCCGGCAGGAAGCGGTCAATCCGGATGCGGGGTTTGCCGACGCGTTCGTCGATCTCGCGACGGCGACGGTGCAGACGGTGCGGGTGACGGCGCTGGTGGTCGATCCTCACGCGCAAGGGCCCCTGGTCCCGCTCGCCAGCGTCTGCTCGCCGACCGACACGGGGCGCTGCGACGGCCCGTCCACGATCAAGCCGGATCAGCCGTTCTCCGCTCCCGCGATGGTGCAGCAGCCCATGTACACCCTCGACGTCCCCGCGGACACGATCGCGCAGGCCTTGGAAAGCGACGACTTGAAGGGGTTCGGCGGCATCCGCGTGCAGTTCTCGCTGCGGGCAGACGACGGCGACACTCACGATCCGGTGATGGCGTCGAAGATCCTCCTCTACACCACGGTCCCGGACTCGATGCGGAACCACAACCCCGAGGTGGTCTCGCTGGAGATCACCCTCGACGGCGCGCACTACAAGACGGTCGCGGACGGAGACATGTTCCCGGTCACGGCCGGCGTCGAGTACGGCCTGCGCCCGATGCTCGGTACGGGCGGCGCCGGCATCGAGGAGTACGACACGGTGGACCTGAGCGGGAACACCGTCCACCTGCGCGAAGAGCCGCGCTACTCGTTCTTCGCGACGACGGGGGTCGACCTCGATCGCGACAGCGCGGACGAGCCTTTGCCCGGACAGCCCGAGCCGGTGAACGGCCTCGCGAGGTTCACCGCCAGCGCGGGCTGCGGGTCGATCTGGGTGGTCGTGCGGGACGGCCGCGGAGGGGTCGGCTGGATCGGCGCGCGCTGTACCGCGCCCTGAGGTCAGTTGGGCAGTGCGCCGCCGGTGAGCTGCTGCACCTTCCCGAGCAGCTCGTCCAGGTCGAACGGCTTGGCCAGGTGCCCGCTCGCGCGCAGCTGCTTGGCGTGGCCCTGCACGGCCCGGTCGGCGCTGAGGATGAGCAGCGGCACGTCGCGCCGGCCCCGGTGCTCCAGCTCCGCGACGAACTGCCAGCCGTCCATCACCGGCATCATCAGGTCGAGCAGGATGACGCTGGGGTGCTCGCGCTCGAGGATGTCGAGGGCCTCCTTGCCGTTGGCGGCCATGAGCACCCGGTAGCCTTCGCTGGAGAGGCACAGTCCGAGCGTCTGCAGGATGTCCGGGTCGTCGTCGACGACGAGCACCAGCCGCTCCCGTGCACGCGCCCGCGCCATTCTGGACGGGTATAAAATGTGTCCAAGGAGCGTCAATCTTTCGCCCGCGCATTGTCGCGTGCAACACGCTTGAAGTCGGGGGCGTCCCTACCTACAAAGGGCTGCATGCCCCGCTGTCCGACCTGCCGCGCCGAGGTGAAATCGCGCGAGGAGAACCCCTCCTACCCGTTCTGCACGCCGCGGTGCCGGGCGGTCGACCTCGGGCGGTGGTTCATCGGCGAGTACCGGGTCCCGGGCGAGCGGGGCGAGCAGGCCGGGCCCGCGGGCAAGGAGCAGGGCGAGGGGGATCCCGAGAAGCATTGATCGGCGCGCGTCGGGCGTGCTACCGGGTGCGGCCCGATGCGCGCCCTGAAGCTCAAGCTCCTCCTCTCCCTGGCCGTGGGCGCCGCTTTGATGGTTGCCTCGCTGTGGGACACCCCCCTGCGCGCGGTCGGGCGCGCCATCGCGTCGGCCGATCCGTGGCGGATGGCCGGATACGCGGCGATCCTCGTCTGCATCCACCTGGTGCGCACGGTCCGCTGGGGAATCCTGCTCGAGCCGCTGGGACACGTCGGGTTCAAGCGGCTCAACTCGGCCAGCGCGGTCGGCTTCATGCTGCTCATGGTGCTGCCCTTCCGGCTGGGTGAGTTCGCCCGCCCGCTGCTCATCGCCCGCCCGCCGCCGGGCGGGGTCGGCCCCACCCTCCGGCGGAGCGGCGCGTTCGCCTCCATCGTGGTGGAGCGGATCGTCGACGGGCTCGCCATCGGCCTGCTCGGGATCGTCGCCCTGCGCATGCTCGGCGCCGGAGCCAGCGGCCGCTATGCCGAATTCGCCCGCCATGCCTCGGTGCTGGTCGCGCTCGGCTTCTTCGTGCTCTGCGTCGCGGTCACCGGGGCGTTCTTCCTGCGCGATCGCGCCGTCCAGCTTGTCTCGGCGCTCTTGCGGCCCTTCTCCCCCCGGCTGGCGCAGCGCGCCTCGTCGACGACGGGCGCCTTCATCTCGGCGCTCCACCTCGGCTCGGGATGGAAGGCGCTCGCCTTTTTCGTGCTCACCGCGGTCTACTGGTCGCTGAACGGCTTCGGGCTCGCGCTCCTCGCCCCCGCCTTCGGCTTCCACCTCGCCCCGCTCTGGGTCGCGACCATTCTCGCCGTGCAAGTGGTGGGCGTGATGGTACCGGCGGGCCCGGGGATGATCGGCACCACCCAGTTCTTCACCCAGGCCGCCCTCTCGCTGTTCGTCTCCGACGCGGCCAACGCAGCCGGGTACGCGAACGCGCTGTGGATGCTGAACTTCGGCGTCCAGGTGGCGCTGGGCCTCCTGTTCATGCTCCTGGGCCACGTCTCGCTTCGGGGCGTGCTCCAGGCGAGGCCGGAAACCGATACAGACGCCGATCTCCCTGCTCCCGCGTCTTCTTGACGGACCAGCGGGCCGCCGCTACATTCGCGCGCCCTCCGGGGCGGCGTAGCTCATCCGGCTAGAGCGACGGTCTCATAATCCGTAGGTAGGTGGTTCGAGCCCACCCGCCGCCACCAATTCCACCTACGAAACCGAGAGAGCTTGCTCGGGGACTTCTGCGCCTCCTCCGCGCTCAATATGGGACTACCGTGTGACTACGCGCCTTCGATCATCACGAAGGTCCGCAGTCAGGGGATGGCTATCGTCGAGATGCCGTTGCCGAGCACGACCGAAAAAAGCCGCCGTCCCGGTGCTAGGTCGCCAATCGGCGGGAAAAGGGCTTGAATGACGGCGGCGAATCTGCTACCCTCGCGCACATCAAAAAAGCGAGAAGGAACGCGAGGGTAGCAGATTCGCCGCCATCATTGCGTGCTGACGCGGTGCGTCTGCAATCAATTGCACGGCACGCCTCCTGCTCACTGTGAGCGCGTGCTTCAAGGGAGCGGGCACACGAGCGCTTGCAGGTCCGGTTGGACCCCTTCACAAATCGGCCACAAGATCGGCCAAGGGATCGGCCAAACACCGAGCTTCTTGGTCGCAGAATCTACCGCAAGCTCCTCTAGAATTGTGCTTTGAAGATGGCTCCAAGAGATCGGCCAAAAAAGAGTCCCGAACCACTGGAGACGGTGGGTCGATTTGAGCCAGCACTCCTGGAGCAGTTGACCTCACCAGTCACGGACCTGATCGCGGAGATCGCCGCCACTTCGGCAGCCCTTGGCAAGGCGCTTCATCCCAAGAGCGCAGCCAACCTTGCCGACCTCGTCCGGGTGATGAACACGTACTACAGCAACCTGATCGAGGGCCATAACACTCGACCGCGCGACATCGAACGCGCTCTAGCGGGGCACCTCGACGACGACCACGAACGTCGCAATCTGCAACTGGAAGCGGCCGCTCACGTTCGCGTACAGAAGCAAGTAGACGAGTTGGCGGCGGCTGGGCGCCTACCAGAGCCTGCATCAATCGAGTTCGTTCAATGGCTGCACCGCGAGTTCTACCGAAAAGCACCGCCAGCGATGTTGATCGTGAGGTGCTCAACGCGAAACTTCAAGATGGCCCCTGGCGAGTGGCGGTCGAAGCCTGAGCACGATGTTGCGGTCGGACGCCATGTTCCGCCGTCCAGCGGTCGAGTCGATGCATTCATGCGGGCATTCGCAGAACGGTATCGGTTCGAGCAAATGGGCAAGGCCACCCGGATCATGGCGATGGCTGCTGCCCACCATCGCTTCAACTACATCCATCCATTTCCGGACGGGAACGGTCGCGTGTCGCGATTGATGAGTCACGCCATGGGCCTGTCCGCCGGAGTTGGCGCGCACGGGTTGTGGTCGATCTCTCGCGGCCTCGCTCGCGGTCTGGCACGACGCGGCGAGTACAAGGAGATGATGGACCACGCCGATATGCCGCGCCAAGGCGATCTAGATGGACGGGGTAATCTGTCGCAACGTGCTCTTACCGAGTTCGTGACGTGGTTCTTGCGAGTCTGCCTTGACCAGATCACGTTCATGACGAGTCTCTTCGAGATCGATTCGCTCGTAAAGCGGTTGAGGTTTTATGTCGAGCGGAGCGATGAGAGGCTGCACCCCGCATCGGCAGCGCTTCTTGAGCAGGTGTTGGTACGCGGTGAGATCGAGCGCGGAGAGGTCCCACGCATCGTTGGTCTACCTGCGCGAACGGCACGTCGAGTCCTGAACGATGTTATCAGCGAAGGACTCCTCGCTTCCAACACTCCGAAAGGACCTGTGTCCCTGCGGTTCCCCACAGCGGTTCTTGAAGTGTTGTTTCCGAGCCTGTACCCGGTAGCCTAGCGGGACAGTTTGATGCCCATAAACGGCCGGTTGTGGGCGTCGTCCTCGAACCCCCCAAGTCCGCCGCGTAGGTCGCCCTGGCCACCTTCGGCTGGCTACCCTTTTTGAGCGCACGCCGCTGCTGGCCATGCGGGCATCGTGAGGCCGTGAGAAGCGGGGATCTGCTGCCGTTGGCTGGTTCCCGTTCCCGCAACCCGATACGCTCCTCACCATGACCCTTCGGACACTCCTCGACAAGATTCGCAGTCAAGACATAAGCGAGGAAGAGCGTGCAGTCGTCTCGCTGGAAGACTTCTTCGAGGGGAACGACGATCCAGGCTCGATAGGCTGCAACCTTATCGACCATCCGGGTCCCCAAGCGTTCTATCGAATCCTGAAGGAGATTCGGAACCGTCCCGAGGTCAAAACAGTTCTCGTTGGAATTACGGAGGTGATGGGCGAGGGCGAGTGGCCGTTCTCTGACTGTGTCTTCGTGGTCGCCAAGGCCGACGCGGCTCAGGTTCAAGAATGGGCAGAAGGACTTCAGGCCGAACCCGTCGAGGAAGGCTGGATAGGAAAGCACCCCGAAGCGGCACCGACCGATGAGTCCGGCTTCAAGGCGTTCACGCTGTGGTGGGACTGAGCGTTCCTCTTCGCGCCGCCCGGTAGCGTCGCAGCGTAGACGCTGGGACCCCGTACCGCTTCCGCACGTTGGGGTCGAGGGCCTGCTCACGTACCAGTACTACGTGGACACCGACTGCATGGACAAGATCGCGGCCGATGTGCCCAAGCCGGGCGACTGGCAGAGCGTCTTCGAATTCTGCACGCGGCGCACCCCGTTGGCGGAACCATTCATCGACCTCGCTGGCGTGACGTTCAGCAGCCACTATGCGGGCAACAACGTGCTCGAACCGCCCCTCCAGGTCCGGCGAGTGGACCACGAACGCTACGAGGTGGTGCTGACCGTGAAGGCACGGCCCAACTACGTCTACGTCCTCCGGTATCCAGACGGCAGGACGGTGATCAACAACGGGAACCACCGGGTCGCAGCGCTGGTGCGCGCGGGGCATACGGAGGTGCCGGCCGTCGTGCAGCAGGTGATGGGGAGCATCCATCAGATGGGCGTCGCCGTGGAGGGCAACTTCAACGAGAACACGCTGCTCAACACCCAGCGCGCCCCCCTCGCCACCGACTACCTCAACCCGGCAGCGACCACCGACCTCAAGCTCCGCGCCTTGAACTCGATCTTGCGCGTTGGCTTCCAGGCCCAGGGCTTCTGCGCTCCCCGTTGACCGGCCGCCCCCGCCGGCTCCGTAGGTAGGTGGTTCCCGCCGCCACCAAGTCACCTCGCCTTTTTGCGCTGAACCTCTGACGCGGCGGGCCCCTCGAGCAGCTCCGGGTGGGACGGCAGCGGCGTGGCCGACTGGTCGATTCCCAGCCGCACGCGCACGTCCTGATCGAGGCTGCTCAGAACGTCCTCGAGGCGCTGCACCCGCTGTTCGAGGGCGACGTGCTGCTGTTGCCACTCCTGGCGGGACTCGATGTCCAGCGTCAGCTCGCGCTCCTTCAACTTGAAGTACTTGACCACGATGATGGCGAGAGCAGGGAACCCGAACACCACGAGGGCGCTGACGATCATGGTGATCCCCGCCATCAAGTAGGCGATCATGTTCGACGACATGGGCAGCCGTACGTGGCAGACCCGCCTGGATTTCGGCGAATCCGCAAGAAAGTACGCGGCAAATCCATCTCCGACCTTTGACTCAGCGCGACTTGATCCGCCGATCGGCCACGGCGCATCGGTCCGCGCGCGGAAGGGGGAGATCACATGAGCCTGCAGGCCATTTCCGAACTGTCCCGAAGAGCAGCGGTGGTTGGCGTGGCCATCGCCGCGCTGCTGACTGGCGCTCCACTGGCGCAAGCCAAGGTGGTCCGCATCGTCGTCGACACCAAGGTGTCGCCGGCCTTCGGCGGCGCGACCTTCGGCAACGCGGGCCAGTACGAGACGCTCGCCGGCCGCGTTTTCGGAGAGCTCGATCCGTTCGACAAGCACAACGACATCATCAACGACCTCGAGCTCGCGCCCCGCAACTCCCGCGGCAAGGTCGAGTACTGGGCCACCTTCTTCCTGGTGAAGCCGATCGACATGTCGAAGAGCAGCCACCTGATGTGGCAGGACGTGCCGAACCGCGGTGGCCGGATCACGCTGGCCGCGGCGAGCCGGGCGGACGGCGACATCGGCTTGAGCAGCGGGTGGCAGGGGGACAATTCCGGCGACACCGCTCACGTCCTCTCCGCCGGCAACGATTGGGCGGTCGTGCCCGTCCCCACCGATCGACACGGCAATCCGGTCACCGGCGTGGTCATGGGCCGTATCCTCAATCCGGGCGGCGTCATGGACCCGAATGCGCCGAGGATCACGGACTCGTCGCCGATCGTCGAGCACTCCAATCCGCTTGCGTACCAGCCGATCAGCCTGGACACGCGGCAGTCGCAACTGGAATACCGCGACTTCGAGACGAGCGAAGGCGTCGTGATCGGACGCCACGTCGTCGACAGCGGCGACTGGGCGTGGGCGCACTGCGATGCCACGCACCCGTTCCCGGGCACGCCGTCACCCACGGAGATCTGCGTGAAGGGCGGCTTCGTTCCCGCCAAGGTCTATCAGGTCGTCTTCAAGTCGAAGGACCCGTATATCCTCACGGTCGGCACCGCCGCGTTCCGCGACGCCGCGTCGTTCTTCAAGTACGAGACGCAGGATGCCTCGGGCAACGCGAACCCGGTGGCGAACGGAATCAAGTGGGTGATCACCCGCGGCAGCTCGCAGTCGGGCACGTTCATCCGCCAGCTGATCCACTTCGGCTTCACCCAGGACGAGGCCAATCGCAAGGTCTACGACGGCGCGTGGCCGATCATCGCGGCGCGCCGCATCGCCCTGAACTTCCGCTTCGCCAAGCCCGACCTGGTGATGAAGCTCTACGAAGCCGGCAGCGAAGGCCCGCTCTGGTGGGAGAGGTGGCCCGATCACGTTCGCGGCCTGCCGGCCCGGGGAATCCTGGATCGCTGCAGGAAGAGCAACACTTGCCCGAAGATCGTCGAGCACTTCGGCGCTGCCGAGGCCTGGGGGCAGAAGCTGACGACGGGATGGGTCGGCACGGACGCGGCGCACGACATCCCGCTGCCGGACAACGTGCGCAGGTACTATTTCGCCAGCAGCCCGCACGGCGGCGGCAGCGGCGGGTTCCGCACGGCCGCGAACCCGGGCAGCGTCCCGGCATGCAACAGCAACAACTACGGCCCGGGCACCTTCCCGTCGAATCCGATGCCGCAGACCGAAACCGTCAATGCGCTGCGGTTCCACTTCCGGAACTGGGTGATGAACGGAACGCTCCCGCCGCCCAGCGTCTACCCGAAGCTCAATGCGCCGGGCGACGATGACGACGATGGAGACGACGACCACGGCGAGGGCCGCGCCTGGGGCCGCCAGCGCAAGGGCGCCCAGGCCGATCTGGTCGCGCCCAACAAGCGGGCCATGGGATTTCCGGAGGGGATTCCAGCCATCCTCGCCAGCGCCAACCCCAACGCGCCGAACGACTTCATCATGGCCATGCTCCAGTACGACTGGGGCCACGATCTCGACTACTCCGAGAACATCGGCTTCCACGACTTCGAGCCGCCGATCGTCCGGCGGGTGATCAAGCAGGTGGTGCCGCGAACGGACGCCGACGGAAACGAGATCGGCGGCGTTCCGGTCGTGCTGCGGGATGCGCCCCTCGGGACGTACCTGGGCTGGAACGTGACCGCGGCCGGCGTCAACAGGAGCAAGGTGTGCAACTACCAGGGCGGCTGGATTCCGTTCGAGCTCACGCGCGCGGCACGCCTGGCCAAGGGAGATCCGCGGCTCTCTCTCGAGGAGCGCTACGGGACGCACGACAACTACGTCAGGATCGTCACCGATGCGGCAAAGAGGATCATGGCGCAAGGGTTCTTGCTGAAGGCGGACAGGGACGCGCTGGTCGCGGCCGCTGCCGCCAGCAATGTGCTGAAGTAAGCAGCGAGTCAGTGGCCGAAGGGGTGACCTGGGACACCCGGGCCACCCCTTCGCGTTTGCGTGGCCGGACCGCTGCTGGCGCTCCGTCGCCTGCAAACGACGGGATTCGAGTGGGCGGGTGGGCAAGCCAGCTCGCACGGCCAGGAGACGGCAGCGAGCTCCCGGGGCTGGCGTCTTGACGCGCTGCGGCCCGTCCTGGAACAAGTCGAGCTCGCCATCCGGGCCGCGCTGGGCAGCGGCCGCGCGCAGCTCGTGCGGCACCTCCTCGCCGAAGCGCTGGTCCTGGCCGCGCTCGGCGGCGCGCTCGCCGTGCTGGCAGCTCCGTGGGTGTACCAGGTGAGCACCACAGATCCCGCGACGCTCATCGCGACGGCGGCCGCGCTGCTCGCCTCCGCCGTGCTCGCCAGCTGGGTGCCGGCCCGCCGCGCCACCCGGGTCGATCCGGCGGTCTCGCTCCGCGCGGAATAGGCAGCCGGTCCTTCAGAAGCAGGGAACCCCTTGGGTATCCACCCGTGCGCCATCGTGGGGCGGGGCAGGATTACGGCGGCGTGGGGCGCGGCAAGGGCTTTGCCCGGGCGCTCCGGACGTGCGATGTGTCGATCGTGCGGGGTGAGGCATGAAGCTGGTCTTTCCGGTCCGTTTCGCCGAAGGCGAAAGGGTCGTCCAGACTACCGCCGACGAGGTCAGCGAAACCGACGCCTACGTGATCAGCACTTCTCCGCCGCCGGTGGGCGCGACGGTGGCCTTGAGCCTGTACTTGCCCGACGCCGCGGAACCCGTGAACGCCGGCGCGGTCGTCCGCTCCGTGGAGCAGGCCGAGCCGCGGCCGGGATTCGGCGTGGAGTTCACGGGCGTCTCGGACGACGGCCTGCTGCGCATCCGGAAGGTGCTCCAACTCGCCCAGAGCACCGGCGCGCCCAACCTGCGCGCGTTCCAGAGGACGCCTGTCGAGCTGACCGCGCTGATCATCACCCCGAAGGGCACGGTGGAGACGCGCATCCGGGACATCAGCCCGGCGGGCATGTTCATCGAAATGGAGCAGCTTCCCGCCTTCGCGGCGGTCTTCCCGGTCCTGGTCCAGCTGCCCGACGGGGAGCCGCCGCTCCTGGTGACCGTGCAGAGCGTGCGGCAGGAGACGGGGAGCTCCGGCAGGCGCCCCGGCGCGGGCGTGCGGTTCGTCGGCGGCACGGACGAGTTCCGGGCGCGGCTCGACGCGTTCCTCCGCGCGGGCCAGCTGCCGCGCTGAAGGAAAATCAGCGCTTCTGAGCCCGGGAGAACAGCTCCTGGGGCAAGCGGCTGGCGAAATACCGATTCTCTCCGCATTCGCAGCTGCCGCTGCGCACGTCGCCGCGGCTGGGCGCGCCGGTCCAGCGGGGCGGGTAGGGCCGCCAGCTCGTCCAGCGGATGATCTTGCTGCAGCTTGCGCAAACGTCGTCGGGCATCAGCTCCCCTCCAGGGACGAAAAAATATTTTTTTCGCGACCAAGGTCACCAACCGTGGTCCCTGGACCCACAGTCGGCGGGTCCGGCCCACACTTGAGCGGCTGCAGCCTACGAGGCCGCGGCGGACTGCCGGACGCCGCCCCGGAAGTGCTCGATGGTCTCGACCAGGACGTCGATCGGGCAGGGCTTCACCAGGAACCGGTCGCAGCCGGCCTCGTGGGCGAGCCGCAGCGAGTCTGGGGCGTAATGCCCGGACAGCGCGATGATGAACGTGAGCGCGGTGCTGGGGTTCGATCGTAGGTTGCGGGCGACTTCCAGGCCCGAGGGGCCGTCCTCCAGGAACACGTCGATGATGGCGATGTCCGGGGGGTGCGCCGCCAAGGCGGCTTGCGCTTCGGGCAGGGAGCCCGCCGCGTCCACCAGAAAGCCCATCTCGCGAAGCTCGGCGGCCAGCAGCGTCCGGGTGAAGAGCGAATCGTCGAGGAGCAGGATCCGGGACGGAACTGGCGCGGGTCCTGCCACGAGCCGAAGCTCGCAGCCGCTTCGGGTGGGCCGCAAGGCGCGGATGTGATCCGCCTCGCGAACCCCTACATCTTGTAGCCGATACCGAGCTGCGTCACTAGACCGAAGCGGCTGCCGTTCGCGTCCGTGCTGAAGATGGGTCCCGCCCGCGCGGTCAGGCCGACCAGCAGCCGCGGGTCGAGGAACCAGTCGATCCCGAACCCGAACTGCGTCCCGATCACGATCTGGGCGCTGGGCCCGAAGAACAGCGTGATCGGGACGTCCAGCCCCAGCGCCAGGCGGACGTCCGGGCTGACGGCGAAGCCGACGGATCCGCCGAGCGGCATGCCGAAGCCCCAGGGCGTCCCGTTGCCCGGGTAGATCTTGAGACCGGGGTCCGCGTGGACGAGCAGCGACACCCGGCCGGTCCGCACGGCGATGCCGCGCACCGGCGCGCGCAGGCCCAACCCGAAATGCGAGTCGGTGGTGGTCTCGAAGGAGTAGAGCACGTCGAACCGCACGCCCACGTCGGTCGTGTCGGTGAGCCCATGAATCCAGCCCAGGCTGGTCGAAGGCCACCCGATCTCGCCGGCGAATACGTCCTGCCCGGGGGCCACCGTCTCGCCGCCGTAGAGGCTCCATCTTTCCGCGGGAGCGGCGGCGAGCAGCGCGAGGAGGAGCCCGAGCATCTCTAGAGGCGATACGCCAGCATCATCTGGGTGATGAATCCGAACTGCCCACCACCACCCCTGGTGCTGAAGATGGGGCCGAACCGGGTATTGAAGCCGATCGCGAGCTGCCTATCGACGTGGTACTCCAGCGCCGGTCCGAACATCGGCCCGAGGAGCATCTGGACCGGGGACGGCGTCACTACGAGCGTCATCGGCAGCTCGACGCCGAAAGCGACGTCGAGGTCCGGCCGCGCGGAGTAGCCGACCGTCAGCCCGATCGGCCACTGGAAGCCGAAGATCGCCGGGGTCGTCGTATAGATCTTGATGCCCGGATCGACGTGCGTCAGCACGCTGATCCGATCCCGCCGGTACAGCATGAGCCGCAGCGGCACGCGGAAGCCGATGCCGAACTGGCTGGTAGTGGTGTCCTCGAATCCGAAGATCAGGTCGAACTTGAATCCGACGTCGGTGTTGCCGCTCAGGCCGTGAGTGAAGCCGAAAGTGGCGCTGGGCCAGCCGAACTCGCCGCTCACCACGTTGGTTCCGGACGGCACGGTGGTGCCGCCGAGCAGACTGTACTGCCCTCCTGGGGTGGTCTTGGCTTGCGCGAATGCGGGGGAAGCCGCGGCTGCGGACAGCAGCGCGGCGCCGATCACAGCAGTCTTGGTGTTCATGGGCGGCGCACCTTACTTGCGCCGGAGCCGGACGTCTAGCCGATCCAGCCCGCGCCGGCCCGTGTGTGATCTCCGTCATGGTAAGGTCCGCCCGCCATGCCGGTCATCCGGAGCTGGGCCCGCACCGACGTCGGCAAGAAGCGCTCGCACAACGAGGACGCCTACCTGGTGGACGAGGCGCTCGGACTCTACGCGGTGGCCGACGGAATGGGCGGCCACGCGGCAGGCGAAGTGGCCAGCACCCTGGCGGTGAAGTCGCTGCGCGAAGCGCTGTCGGCCGAGAAGGCGGTGCTGGATGCATTCGCCCGCACGCCGTCGGTCGAGGCGCGCGAGAGCGCCGCCCAGGCGGTGGAACGGGGCGTGCAGAAGGCCTGCGCCGACGTGTACGCGCTCTCGCTGGGGGATCCCGGGAAGCGTGGAATGGGGACGACCCTGGTCGCGCTGCTCGCCTGCGGGCGCAACGCGGTCATCGCGCACGTCGGCGACAGCCGCGCCTACCTCTTCCGCAAGGACCGCGCGCACCAGCTCACCGAGGACCACACCATGGTCCAGGAGCAGCTCAAGCGCGGGCTGATCACCAAGGCGGACGCGGTCACCGCGGAGAACCGCAACGTGATCACCCGCGCGGTCGGAATCCAGCGCAGCGTGGCGGTGGACACGCTGGTGACCGACCTGCTCCCGGGCGACGTGTACGTGCTCTGCACCGACGGCCTGCACGGGTACCTGGCGGAGGAGGAGCTGCCCTCGCTCTTCGGCCAGGAGAAGCAGAGGCTGGTCGATCTGCTGATCGACCTCGCGCTGCAGCGCGGGGGGAAGGACAACGTCACCGCCATCGCCCTGACCGTCGACGCGGGCGCCGACGAGGAGAGCGCCGACGTGGAGGGCAGGACCGAGGTCCTGCGGCGCATCCCGCTCTTCCAGCACATGACCTACAAGGAGCTGCTCGGCATCCTGGGGATCGCCCGGGGCCGGCAGTTCCAGAAAGGCCAGGCCATCATCCGCGAGGGCGAGACGGGCGACGAGCTGTTCGTCCTCTTCCGCGGCAAGGTGCAGGTCACCAAGGGCGAGATGGCCATCGCCACCCTCAAGGCGGGCGGGCACTTCGGGGAGATGGGGCTGGTCGACCAGGCGCCGCGCTCGGCCACGGTCACCGCGCTGGAGGAGACCAGCGCGGTGTCCATCGACCGGGACAGCCTGCTCAGGCTGATGCGACGGGACTCGCTGCTCGCGGTCAAGCTCTTGTGGAGCTTCGTGCAGGTGCTCAGCGAGCGCCTGCGCAACACCAACGAGGCGCTCACCGGGCTCAAGTCGGAGCTCGACCGCGCACGCACCGCCGCCGACTCGCAGGAGGGAGGAGGCGGGACGCCCCCGCCGTTCGGGTCGTGAGGCTTCGTGCTCGCGGCCTGCGGCTCGCGGTCGGCGCGCCGCTCCTGGCGTTTTGCCTCGCGTGCCCCCACGCTCCGCCTCCGGCGGGTCCGCCGCTCGATCCGGTCCCGCTGCTGCAGCAACTCGAGAAAGCGCACGCCGAGCCGCAGACGCTCTCCGCCTCGGGCAAGGCGGCGGTGGACGCTCCGGAGAACGGCGGCCGGTACCAGATCCAGATCGTGGTGCGCAGGCCCGCTTCGCTGCGGATCGCGGCGCTGGATCCGCTGGGCAACCCAGCCGCGCTTCTGGTCGCGGACGGCGGCCGCTTCGCGCTCCTCGACCTGCGCAGCAGCGTGTTCTACCGGGGCCCGTCCACCCCGGAGAATCTCTCCCGGCTCATTCCCGAGCCGCTTCGCGACGAGGAGCTGGTGGCGCTGATCCTGGGTGCCCTGCCTCCGCTTCCTGGGGCGCGGCCTGTCGAGGCGCATCGGGCGGGCGACGGATCGGTGCTGACGCTGGCGAGCGGCGAGCTGCGGCAGGAGGTCTTCGCCGGCGCCGATCTGCGCATCGAGCGCGTGCGCAGGTTTCGCGGGCGCGACCTGTGGTGGGAAGTCGAGCTGGACGATTTCGACGACGCCAGCGGCCAGCAGATGCCGCGGCGCCTGCATCTTTCGTCTCCCGCGGAGAGGACCCAGGTGGAGCTTCAGCTGAAGGAGCGTGTGTGGGGCAAACCCACCTCGCCCGCCGCGTTCCAGCTCAATCCGCCGCGCGGAGTGAAGGTCGTGGAAGTCGAGTGACCACACCCGCCGCCGGAGAGGGCGGCGCTGCGTTTTCACAGAGCGGAAGTCCAGGCTCGCTAAGTTGCTGTGCCCTCTGGGGCTGCCCTAGGATGGCTCCATGCGGATCCGGATCGGCGACCTGCTCGTCAAGGCAGGTGTGATCACCGATCTCCAGCTCAAGGCTGCCCTGGCGGAACAATCGCAGTGGGGCGGCAAGCTCGGCGACATCCTGGTCCGGATGGAGTTCATCACCGAGGAAGTGTTGATCCGCGCGCTCTCGAAGCAGACGGGCATCGCCCGGGCCGACCTCGCCGGCGAGCTGGAAAGAGCAGCCATCGAGCAGGTGTCCGCCGAGACGGCCGAGGAATTCAACCTGGTGCCGCTCTCGGTCAAGGACGACGGGCGCACGCTGGTGGTGGCGATGAGCGACCCCGGCAACGTGATGGTCACCGACCATCTCCGCTCGCTCACCGGCTGCCGCATCGAAGCGCAGCTGGCGGGCGCCTCCGCCATCCGCGCCGCGATCGCGCGCTGGTACCGCGGCGAGGAGCTGGCCGGCGACGAGTCCTCGATGAAGATCGTCAACAACAGCGGCGACTCGGTGGTGACGGTCGAGGGGAAGAAGGAGAAGCCCCCGCCGGCCGCCAAGCGGGACGGGAAGTCGGCGCGGGCCAGCGCCCTCGAGGTCCTGCGCGGCGTGGAAGAGACCCAGCGGCGCTCGGTGGCGGCGCTCAAGGCAATGGTCGAGCTGCTCATCGAGAAGGGCGTCTTCTCGCGGGAGGAATACCTCACCCGCGTGAAGCGCTGAAACGGAGATCTGGGATGCCGCCGCGCAAGCGACTCGGGCAGCTCCTCACCGAGTTGAAGATCATCGACGAGCACCAGCTGCAGAGCGCGCTCGGGCACCAGAAGCAGTGGGGCGGCAAGCTGGGCGCCATCCTGGTGCAGAAGGGGTTCTGCAGCGAGGACCAGATGATCTCCGCCTTGAGCCAGCACCTGGCGATGCCCCTGGTGCGGCTCTCGGAGGTGAAGATCGATCCGCGCGCGGTGAAGACCGTCTCCAGATCGGTGGCGGAGCGCCTGCACGTCTTCGCCTACGAAGTCACCGGGTCCGGCCGCAGCGAAGTGATCACCATCGCGATGAGCGATCCCCTCGATCTGTCGGCGATCGACCAGCTCGCCTTCCACACCGGCAAGCGCATCAAGCCCATGCTGGCGGGCGACAGCGACGTGATCTCCGCCATCCAGCAGCACTACGGTACGGAGACTCCGGGCAAGGGAGTGCAGCCTCTCCCGGCCGGGTCGCGCCCGTTCATGGAGGGCGCGCCGGGCGCCGCCGGCCGGGCGACGCCCGTGGCACCGATGTCGCCGGCGCCGGGAGGAATCCCGACTCCGCGCTACTCCGCGCGCGTAGACCCGCCTCGCCCGACTCCGCAGATGGTGCAGCCGGTGCCGGCCGTGAACGAAGCGGCAGCCGTCGCCGCGGTGGGCGGAAACGCGGCGCTCGCGCCGGTGGAGGCAGTCGGTCTGGACGGCGAGGACCTCCCCGCTGACGCGCCGATGGAAGGGCTGGAACCGATCGCTTCGCACACCCAGGGCGCCGAGAGCGTCGAAGGTGCCGAGGATTTTCAGGACCAGGGAACGGCCGAAGATGCGGTGGACGGCCTGGAGGCCGCGAACCTGGCGCAGGACGCCGAGGTCGCCGCGGCGGAGTCCGAACCATCGGAGGGCAGTTGGACCAAGACGGGCGAGCTGCCCATCGACGCCATCCTGGGGACCGCCGACGCGATCGAAACGGATGCCGGTAGTCCGGCGCCGGCGAGCGACGCTCCCGACGCATGGAGCGACATTGCCGATCCGCTCGCGGCTCCGGCGGGGGACGAAGGCGCCTCACCCGAATCGGCCTGGGCCGCGGCGGCCGCGGAAGTAACGGCAGCGGCCGAGGAGTCGGGTCCCCAGGGCGGGGAGTCGCTGCTGGAGTCGCCCAGCGATTCGCCCGAACCCGTCGAGGAGGTCGCGATCGAGGCGGAGGGTTGGTCGGAAGATCCGGCCCCCTCCACGGACGAGGCGCAGATCGACGGGACCGCGGGGCAGGAGGTGCCGTTCGAGATGGAGCCGGACCCCCCGGCGGAGTCGGGAGGCTCCACCACGGAGCGGCAGCGGTGGATCTCGCAAGCCGCCCAGGACGCCGGAGCGGAAGGAGAGCAGGTCGAGGAAGTCTCCGCCGGCTCAGGGTACGAGGAAGGCGCTCCCGCCGGGCAGGAGTACGCGGAGGAGGCTCCCGCGGAGACTTACGGGGAGACGGGCACCACCGAGGAGGCGGCCCAGGAGCAGTACGGCGGCGAGGAGCAGTACGGCGGCCAGGAGCTCGCCGAGGGAGAGGCGCCGGCCGAAGGCGAGGGATGGATCGCGACCCCGGAGGATCAGCCGCAGGAGGGCGGCTGGTTCGCGGGCGAGGCTTCCTCCACGACAACGCTCTCCCCGGCGGATCTGAGGACGCTCGACGCGCTGGGCCTCGATCCATCGGACGTGGCCGCGGCGCAGCGCATGCTGGCGTGCTTGGTCCGCGTGCTCAACCGCCGGCAGGCCATCGACGTCGACGAGCTGGCCGCGGAGATCCGCGAGAGCCGTCTGGCCGGCGAGGCCGCGGTGCAGGCGCTCGAGGATCAGGCCTCGCTGGGCGAGCCGGGCGCGGACGAGATCGGCGCGCCGCCGGACGAGGCCGCGCAAACGTCCGGCAGCGGTCAGGATCCTTGAGCGCGCTCGCTCGGCTCCGACCCTTTCCCACCCTTGTCGCCTTGCGCCGTACCCGGGGGGCACCCTTAGCGTCCTTCTCTACAGGAGGGCGTCCGCGTGACCGATTTCGCCCTGGCTGGCACCGTCCTCACCCGGGATCTGGTGACTGCGACCGGAAAGCTGGTCGCGTCGAGAGGGGAAATCGTCGACGTCGGCTACCTGAAGCACCTCGCGGCCAAGGCGCCCAAAGACGCCAGGCAGCGCGCGCTGCACGAAACCAAGGTTTCCGAGTCGGTCCTGGAAGCGTTCGACGCTGCCCCGCTGCAGCACCTGGCCGGTCCGCCCGACGCGCGCGCCCAGATCGCGGACGCGCTCTGCGAGGTGCGTTTCCCCGACGCCGTCTGGCAGGAGCTGGACACCCTCCGCGAGGAGGACGCGATGCGCTTCCAGCACGCGGTCTGGACCGCTGTGGTCGCCGCGCGGCTCTTCCGCGCCGCGCTGGGCGAGGCGCCCGGGCTGTCCCGGCTGGTCGGCGGCGCGCTGGTGCACGACATCGGGATGCGGCACGCCGCGCAGCGGCTGCGTTTCAAGCGCGACCACCTCACCGCGAACGAGGCGCTGACCCTGGAGGACCATCCGATCGCGGGCGCGCTGGTCCTGGCCAGCTCGCTGGGGGATGCGCCGGCGGTCCACTTCGCGCTCCTCCACCACACCCGGGCGGGCTTCGGGTACCCGCGCATCGCGGGGAAGCCGCCGCTGCGCGGGCTGGACCTGGTCTCGGTGGCGAGCGCGTTCTCGGCGCTGGTCGCTCCGCGGCCGTTCCGGCAGCAGCCCTTCAACGCGCGAGGGGCGGCCGACCAGCTCTGCGACGAGGCCAATGCCGGCTATTTCGACGCCCGCGCCGTCCGCCTGCTCATCCACTGCATGCGGGGCGCCAAGGGTCCGATGAACGACCTGAGGCTCCCCCGCACCGCCACGGGCTTCCGCCCCGCCCGCAACCACCACGGCGTCTCCCGCGCCCAGGCCCAAGCCGGCGCCTGACGATGGGTTAGCCCAAGACCATTTCACGCGGAGGATGGGAGGAAAGGGAGGAGGGGAGGAGCGATTCGTTTGGTTCCTCCCTTCCTCCTTCTCCTCCGCGCCCTCTGCGTGAAACGTTCTTGGGCTCGCTGTTTGCTTCCGCGCTTCGTTTGAAACGAGGGCTGCCTCGCGAGCAGAGTGGGGTAAGATCCTTTTCGCGCGGCGCGCGTTGATGGAACGGGAGAAGACAGACGAGGAGCTGCTGGCCGAGTTCCAGCAGGGCGACGCGGGAGCTTTCGAGCGCCTGCTGCGCCGGCACCGGAGCCCCCTCTACACATTCTTCGTGCGGGTGCTGGGAGATCGCGCCAAAGCCGAGGACCTGGCGCAGGAGACGTTCCTGCGCATCGTGAAAGGGTCTGCCGCGTGGGAGCACCGCGCCCGCTTCCACACGTGGCTGTACACCATCGCGCGGAACCTCTGCATCGATGCGGCCCGCCGCGATCGGTTCCGGCGCGCCGAGTCGCTGGACACGCAGGAGGGCGAGGAGGGCCCCCGGATCGACGCGGTCCCCTCGGGCTCCGCCGGGCCCGATCGGCAGGCGGACAGCGCGCGCCTGCGGCCGCTGCTCCGGCGGGCGCTGCTCGCGCTTCCCGCCGAGCAGCGCGAGGTGTTCGTGCTGCGGGAGCAGGCCGGCCTGCCGTTCAAGGAGATCGCCGAGCTGGTGGGCGCGAACGAGAACACCGTCAAGAGCCGGATGCGCTACGCCCTGTGGGGGCTGCGCAAGGCGCTCGCGGACCAAGGCGTGACCGCGGAGGATGCCGAGCCGGAGCCGGAGCCGCCTCCGGGAGTGCGGTTGGGGAGAGCATGAACTGCACCGAGTCCCACGACCTGCTGCTCGACCTTGCCTGCGGCGAGCTTCCCCCCGATAGAGCGGCGGAGGTGACGGCCCACGTCCTGAGCTGCGCCGCGTGCACGGCGGAGAAGGCGAAGCTCGACGATGCGCGCAAGGTCGCCTCGCTGCTGCGCGAGCTGGAGGAGCCGCCGGAGGGATTCGACGAGCCGATCCTCCGGGCCGCGCGCGCCGAGGCCGGGTTGCAGGCGGACGGGACGCCGGGGCCGGTGGTGGAAGTCTCCGCCACCGTGAAGCCGCTCGGCCTGCAGGCGGCGCGGCTCGACCCGCACGCGCGGATGCGCGGCGGGGCAGGGCGTCCGCCGCCGAGGTGGGGACGTCGAGCGGCCGCGATCGGCTCGATTGCGGCGGCCGCCGGGCTGGCGGTGGTGGTCACCTCGTCGTTGACCAGCCGCCACTCCCAGGAAAGGGCCGGGGAAGTCGCTCCAATCCAGGTGCGCGCTCCCGGCGCACCCGCTCCGACCGCCATCGACGATGCGCTGTTCCAGCGCGGGAAGGCCGCCGCACCGAAGGAGACTGCCGGCGCGGCTTCCCCGCAGGCCGTCGCGCCGCCCGCGCCCGCACCTGCACCCGCGCCCGCACCTGCGCCCGGACCTGCGCCCGAGGTGAAGGTGGCCAGGACGCCAGCGCCGAAGAAGAGACAGGCGGACCGCGACCAGAAGGTGGAGGCCTTCGGGCAGACCGAGGCGATCCGCTTGGACGAAGCGCCCGCATCGTCGCCGGCGCAGGTGGGCAGATCAGAGGAAAGCCAGGGGACCCTTGGGTACTACTCTGCCGAGCGCCCGCCGCCGCCGGGCGAGCCTCCCTCGGAGGAAACCAAGCGCGACGTCGCGAGAAAATCCACGCTGCTGAAGAGCGCTCCGGCCGTCTCCGAAGCCGTTTCCCCACCGCCGCCTCAGGGCGTGCAGGCCGTCCCTCCAGCGCCGGCCCAGACCGTGCCGATCGCGGGGGACAAGGTGGCTGCCGAGCAACCGGCTGCGCCCGGCCCCGACCAGCTCGAGGACCAGGCCGGCGCGGCCAGGCGCAGCGGAGACTACCCGCGCGCGGCGGCGCTCTACCGGGACGCGTCGGCGCTGCGCAGGCAGTCGGATCCGGCCCGGGCCGCGTGGGACCTGGCCCACGCGGTGGAGTGCCTGGCGGCGGGCGGCCAGGTGGACGAGGCGATCGCCGCCCGAACCGAGCTTCTGCGCAACTTCCCGGGTCAGCCGGGCCCCAAGGCGGCGGCCGACTCCGCGCTGCGCAGCGTCCCGCTGCCTCCGGACGAGACCCCAGCGAAGGCGGCCGAGCACTGAGCCGCGTGGCTCGCCTCGGGCAACCGGCCGACTGCGCCCGATGCGCCGGGCCGGGTAGAGTCAGTCCAGCTTGCGGTCGCGAGCTGGAGGCGGGGTGCTCTCGGCGAAACAGTCGTTGCTGCTCGCCCTGGGGCTCGGGCTGCTGGCGGGGCTAGCCGCCTGGTCGGCGATCGACGCGCAGCAGAAAAAGGTCCGCGAGGGCTGGAAGACTGTGCGGGTCCTGTGCGCTGCGCGCGACGTGCCCGAAGGGGCCGAGCTGGTCCGCGCGATGGTGGCGGTGCGCGAGGTGCCTGCCCGGTTCGTGACCGATTCCTACCTGGCCGTCGAGGAGGACGGGTCGGTGAAGAACGACCCGGTGGGCCAGCGCGTGCTGGTGCCGCTCAAGGCGGGCGACCCGATCCTGGCTTCGCATTTCGCCCCCGCCCGCGACGCCGACCTGTCCGCGATGGTCCACCCCAAGGGGCGGGCCGTCACCGTGGACGTGCAGGAGCGCAACGCGGTCGGGCTCTGGGTGCGGCCCAACGACCACGTCGACGTGGTGGGCTCGTTTCGCGACACGCAGACCCAGCAGCTCAAGAGCGTCACGCTGCTGCAGAACGTGGTGGTGCTCGCCACGGGGCGCGTCAATGCCAGCACCACCCACGTGCCGGACGAGGACCGGCGCTACACCAGCGTGACGCTCCTGGTGCTGCCGGAGGAGGCGGAGATCCTCACCCTGGCGCAGGAGACCGGCACCCTGACGCTGCTCCTGCGCAATCCGGAAGACCTCGACTCGCAGGAGAAGCGGGCGGTGGTCGACCAGAGGCAGCTCCTCACCGGCGAGCGCGCAGGCGAGCTGCAGCAGAAGCGGTACCGGACCATCCAGATCATCCGCGGGGCGCGGCTCGAGTCCGCGGCCGCCGGTCCGAGGAGCGACTGAAGCCGTGCTGGCCGGGCTCTGCTTCCTGCTGGTCTCGGCGGCGGTCTTCCTGCTCGCGCTGCTCACGTTCGGGGTGCTGCGGCGCGCCTTCGAGCAGTACCAGGCCCGGTACGTGGCCCGCTCGCTGCGGGACCTCTCCGACATGTTCCTGTTCCTCGAGCCCCGGCAGATCGTGCTGCTGAACGCCGCGGCCATGGCGCTCTTCGCCGGGCTGGGCCTCTGGGCCGGGGGAGTGCTCCTCGGCGCGCTGGCCGCGGCGCTCGGGTTCTTCGCCCCGGCCTTGGGCGTCGGGATCTACCGGCGGCGCCGCCTGCGGCGATTCGAGGCGCAGCTCGCCGAGGCGCTGCAGCAGATGGCCACCGCGCTCAAGGCCGGGCTCGCCTTCCACCAGGCGGTGGAGCAGGTCGCGCGCGATGCGCTGCCGCCGCTGTCGCAGGAATTCGGGCTCTACCTGAAGGAAGTGAAGCTGGGCGTGCCCGTGGACGAAGCGCTCTCGGCGATGGCGGCGCGAGTCGGAAGCGAGGACCTCGAGCTGGTGGCCGCCTCGACGAACCTCGCCCGGCAGATGGGCGGGAACCTGGCCGGGATGTTCGAGACCATCGCGGGCACCGTCCGCGAGCGGTTCCGCCTGGAAGGCAGGATCCGCGCTCTGACCAGCCAGGGAAAGCTGCAAGGGATCATCGTCGCGGCGCTCCCCGTTTTCGTGGCGGCATTCCTCGACTGGTACCGCCCCGACTTGATGCAGCCCTTGTTCCGGACCGCGTATGGCTACGCGCTCATCGGCGCCATCGTGCTGCTCGAGACGACCGGGTTCGTCCTCATCCGGCGCATCGTCGCCATCGACGTGTAGGAGCGCCCATGCACCCGCCTCCCCAGCTCACCGCCGCCGCATCCGGACTCTTCGCCGGCGCCGCGGGGGCGCTGCTCGGTCTTGCGGCGCTCCGAGCTGCGCAAGCGCTGCGGACGGCGTGGGCCACCCGGCGCGAAGCGTCTGCGCCGCTCGAAGCTCCGTCCGCGCCCTTCAGCGCGTTCCGGCGGGCAGTGCTGTCCCCGGTGGCGGTTGCGACCGGGCGCGTCCTGCCCTCGCGCTGGCGGATGGCTGTCGCCGCCGGGCTGCGCCGCGCGGGCCATCCCGCAGAGCTCTCCCCCGAGGAGTTCGCCGCGCTCGTCCTGCTCTCCACCGCCGGGTCCCTGGTGGCGGGCGCCGTAGCCTCCTTGGGGCTCGGCTTTTCGCTCGCTGCAATTCCCCTCTGGGCGATGGCGGGCGCCGCGGCCCCGCCGCTGTGGCTCCGCGACCGGACCAAGGCGCGGCGCGCAGCCATCGCCCGGGCGCTCCCATACGACCTGGACCTGCTCACGCTGTCGGTCGAAGCAGGCCTCGACTTCCCCGCCGCGCTGGCGAAAGTAGTCGACCAGGGCCGCCAGGGCCCCCTCTCGGACGAGCTGTCGATCTCGCTCAAGGAGCTGCGGCTGGGCCGGCTCCGCGAGGAAGCCCTGCGCGATCTGGCGGCGCGGGTCGAGCTGCCCGCCCTGACCAGCTTCGCCCGCGCGCTGGCGCAGGCGGACCGGATGGGGACGCCGCTGGCGAAAGTGTTGCGCGTGCTCTCCAGCCAGATGCGCGAGGAGCGGACCCAGCGCGCGGAGAAGCTGGCCGGGGAAGCACCGGTGAAGCTCCTGCTCCCGCTGATCGGGTGCATCTTTCCCACCCTCTTCCTGATGCTCTTCGGGCCCATCGCGTACCAGGTCTTCCTGGGCGGAGATTTTTGATGCCGATCGAGCTGACCATCGCCGAAGGGATGGGCCGCGGGCGGCGTTTCCGCTTCGACGCCGCCGAGGTGACCATCGGGCGCGACCCTGGAAGCGACCTGCTGGTGATCGACCCGGGAGTGTCCCGCAGCCACGCAAGGATCCGGTCGGAGGGCGCGGCGCACGTCCTGCTCGACGCCGGTTCGTCCAACGGCACGGCTCTCAACGGAGCCCCTATCCACGGCACGGCGCCGCTCGCTCCCGGCGATCGGATCGGGGTCGGGCCGCTCGTCTTCGAATTCGGACCCCGGAGAATCGCGGCGCGCTGGGGCGTCCTCCCCAGGTGGGCACGGACCTGCGCCCTCGCGGGAGCGGGCTCGTGCCTGCTGGCTACCGTGGTCTGGTCCGTCCACTGGAGCGCTGCGCCGGCGTCCAGGCTCCCGGAGGCCGCGGTCCCCCAAGTGCGAAACGCGGCCAAGACCTCCGGCGAGACTGGACGGGCCCAGGACTTGTACGAGCGAGGGCGCCGCAAGCTGGAGGAGCGGCGCGTCGCTCCCCGCAACCTCTACGACGCCTGGAAGAGCTTCACCGGGGCCCGCCAACTGCTGGAGGGTCGCACCCCTCCGCCAGGGCTCGAAGCGCTGCCGCGGCTGATCGCCGAGGCAGAAGGGGACTTGATGAGCGAATGCAAGAAGCTCCTCTTCACCGCCCGGCGATTCGAGAAGTACGGCGTGGAGCAGCGAGCGCAAGCGGTGTATCGCGAAGTGTTGCTCCATTTCCCCGGCGACGATCCGAGCCGATGCCGGGCCGAGGCGCGGCAGGAGCTGTCCGATCCCGCCGAGGTCGATGGGAGCAGCCCGTGAACCGGCAGACGGCCAGCTCCCGGCAGCGCAGCGCCCTGCGCGCCGTCGAAATGCCGCTCGACGCGACGGTGATCCAGGGCCGCAACGGGATGCGTCCGGCCGCGTCCGCCCAGCCTCCGCGCCTCGTCGTGGTCAGCGGCCCGCGGGCTGGAGCCATCGTCGCGCTGGGAGACGGCGAGCTGACCCTCGGGCGGGGATGGGACAACGACGTCGTGCTTCCGGACATCTCCGTCTCCAGGCGGCATGCGCTCCTGCGCCGGGTCGGAGCGCAAGTCCTGCTCGTCGATCAGGGGTCCGGGAACGGGACCCGCGTGAACGGCCGCATGGTCGAGAGGGTCCGGCTGCGGAACGGGGACGAGATCTCGCTGGGCGATTCGGTGGTCCAATTCGTCGAGGCGGGCGCGACGGCGCTGCGCGGCAATACCGCCGGGGTTCGCGCTCAGGGCCCCTCTGGCCGGGTCGGCTCCCGCGCCGCCCCCTGCGCCGGGATCGCGGCGCTCCTGCTCGGGGCGACGGCGCTCGAGCTCGGGCACGGAGAGGCGAGCGCGCTGCGAAGCGGGCGCACCGAGGCGGTGTCCCTGGACGGCGAGCCCGCAGGCGAGCCCGAGCTCGCCCGCGAGGTCCCGCGACCAGCCCAGCCGCAGACCGTGTCCGCGGCGGAGCCTGCCGCGCCCGATCCGCAGGAGCCGAAACCGTCGCTCGATCCGCCGCGCCGCCAGTCGTCGCTGCCCCGGCGAGGCCGGGGACCGTCCCCTGCGCCGCCCCGGATCGTCGAGGCGTACGTCGGGGGCAACCTGCCCGCTGCCCTCGAGCGGGCGCGGGCTGCGCGCGGCGATCCGGCGGCCGCGCTCATGCTGGCCCGACTGGATCGCTTCGACTCCGGCTGGCGCGAAGGGGTCGCGCACAGGGAGAAGGACCGCCCCGCCGAGGCGATCGCCGCGCTGGAACAGGCCGATGCGGCCGACCGCGCGTTGGCGGCGGGCCGCGACAGCCCCCTCGGAAGGGAGGTGCGCAGGGCGCTGTCCAGCCTGCACACCCGCATGGCACTGGCGCGCGCCTCCGACGAGGAGGCCGGGGCGGCCGCCGGGCATCTGCGCACCGCGCTCGCGCAGGACCCAGGCAACGAGGAGGCGCGCGAGCAGCTCGCCCGCCTCGCCGCCAGGGCCGGCGAAGCGTACCTGAGCGGCTACGTAGCGAAGGACAGCGATCCGGAGGCGGCCAGGCGCGCCTTCCGCCTGGTGGTGGCGGTCCTTGCCGCGACCGACGAGACCGCAATCAAGGCGCGCCGCTGGCTGGATCGGCTGGAGGGGAAGCCCCCCGGAGAAGAGGAACTTGCCCGATGAGCTCCCTCCCGAGCGGGGCGCCCCGTTTGTCGCCCCCGGATGTTATGAGTTGCAATCTCGTGCCTGAACGCCTTCCACCCAGGGGACCGCAGGCGGCGCAGGAAGCCCCGCGCGCTCCGGCTGCGCCCGAGCGCGACCCGGGCCAGTTCGATCTGTTCTCGCCCCGGCTCCGCGCGCAGATCGCGGTGGCGCAGCCGCGCATCTACACGGTCGGCGAGCTGACACGCGAGGTGAAAGGCGTCCTGGAGGGGCGGTTCCCGGCCCTGCACGTGCGCGGCGAGGTGTCGAACTTGCGCCGCCCGTCGAGCGGCCACCTCTACTTCACCCTGAAGGATACGGACGCTTGCATCGGGGCGGTGCTCTTCGCGCGCGAGGCGCGCCGGCTCCGCTTCTCGGTCCAGAACGGGCTCTCGGTGCTCGTCCGCGGACGGATGTCCCTCTACGAGCCGCAGGGCCAGTACCAGCTCATCTGCGACTCGATCGAGCCGCTCGGAGCGGGGGCCCTGCAGGTCGCCTTCGAGCAGCTCAAGGCGCGGCTGGAGGCCGAGGGGCTGTTCGATTCCGCCCGCAAGCGCTCCTTGCCGTTCCTCCCCGCCCGCATCGCGGTGGTGACCAGCCCCGCGGGCGCGGCCGTGCACGACTTCCTCCGGGTGCTGCACCGGCGCTTCCCCAACCTCCCGGTGCTGATCGTCCCGGCCCGCGTGCAGGGCGACGGTGCCGCGCAGGAGATCGCCCGGGGGATCGTGCGCGGCGGGGCGGCGCGGGGCGTCGACGTCCTGGTGGTCGCCCGCGGCGGCGGCAGCCTCGAGGACCTCTGGCCGTTCAACGAGGAAGTGGTGGCGCGCGCCCTGGCCGCCTGCCCGGTCCCCACGGTCAGCGCGGTGGGCCACGAGGTGGACTTCACCATCGCCGATTTCGCCGCCGACGTGCGCGCTCCCACTCCCACCGCGGCCGCCGAGCTGCTCGCCCGGGTCAAGGAAGAGCTGGTGGCCGACCTGGCCACCCGGCGCGCCCGGCTCCTGCGCTCCTTCCGGGCGCAGGCGGAAAAGCGGCAGGCGCAGCTCGCCGCCCGCCGCGCCCGCATCGCCGATCCGCGCCGGCTGATCGGCGAGCGCAAGCTGAGCCTGGACAAGCTGCAGCAGCGGCTGGAAGCGAAGCTGCGCGAGGACGCCGGCGAGCGCGTCCAGCAAATGCAAGCGCTGCGCGACCGCCTGCAGGCCGCGCACCCGGCGGCGGTGCTGCATCGGCTGCACAAGGACGTCGCGCGGCTGGAGGAACGGCTCAAGTACCTGGCGCGGCGGGCGCTGGCCGCGCGCCGGCACCGGTTCGAAGGGCTGGCCGGGCGGCTCGACGCGCTCAGCCCGCTGAGGGTCCTCGCCCGGGGATACGCGGTCGCCTTCGACGAGCGCGGCCACGCCCTTCTGCAGGCCGGGGACGTCCGCCCGGGCGAGCGGGTCCGCGTGCGCCTGCACCGGGGCGAGCTGGAGGCGGACGTGACGCGGGTCGCGCCGCCGGACGAGGAGGAGATTTGACCGTGGCGCCGGGGGTCGAGGAGTGCTATCGCACAACGCCGTGGCCGAGCCGATGACCCAGAGCCCTCCTCCGGTGGAGGAGTCGCGCTACGAGGAGATCGTCCAGCGCCTCGCCAAGGTGGTCGAGCGCCTGGAAGGCGGCGGCCTGTCCCTGGAGGAATCGATCGCGGCGTTCGAGGAGGGCATCCGCCTCGCCCGCGCGGGCGCGGCCAAGCTGGAAGAGGCTGAACGGAAGGTGGAGCTGCTGCTGGAGAACGACCGCATCGCCCCGTTCGGCACCGACGACGGGTCACGCAGATAGATCGCGGGGAGCCTCCGCGCGTTCGGGTGGGATGGATGGCCGGGCGCAAGAAGATCATCATCGTCGACGACGACCGCGAGACGCGGGAGATGCTCAAGATGGCCCTCGAGCTGGAGGGCTACGAGGTCACCCAGGCCGCCAACGGCCTGCGCCTCATCTCCACACTGCACGTCGATCGGCCCGACCTCATCCTGCTCGACGTGATGATGAGCTGGATCGACGGGTTCGAGCTGTGCCGGGCAGTGAAGAAGAACGAGGAGTTTCGCGACATCCCGGTCATCTTCATCAGCGCCAAGAAGACGGCCGGCGACATCCGCACCGGTCTCGCCGCCGGCGCCGCCGACTACTTCTCCAAGCCCATCGACATGGAGCGCCTGCTCGCGCGCATCCAGGCGCTCATCGGTCCCGCCGGCGCCGGGGCGGCCCGCGAGCGCTGATGGCGCGCCGCCGCGCCGACCTTCTCGTGCAGCTCCGCGGGCTGGCCGAGTCGCGCAGCAAGGCGCAGGCGCTGATCCTCGCCGGCGAGGTGGTGGCGGGCGAGCACCGGGTCGACAAGCCGGGCCAGCTGCTGGACGAGACCGTCGAGCTGCGGCTGAAGAGCGGCGAGCCGCTCAAGTACGTCTCCCGGGGCGGAGCGAAGCTCGAGCATGCCCTGGACCGGTTCGGGCTGGACCCGCGCGGGCTGGTCTGCTGCGACCTGGGCGCCTCGACCGGTGGCTTCACCGACGTGCTGCTCCAGCGCGGCGCGCTGCGGGTGCACGCCGTGGACGTGGGCTACGGACAGCTGCACCCGCGGCTGCGCGGCGATCCCCGCGTGGTCGTGCACGAGCGCGTGAACGCGCGCGCCCTCTCCCCGGCGATGCTCGGGGAGACGTGCGGCGCGGCGGTGGCGGACCTCTCCTTCATCTCGCTCAAGCTGGTGCTTCCGGCGCTGACCTCGGTGCTCTCTCCGCCCGCCTGGTGCGCGGTGCTGGTCAAGCCGCAGTTCGAGGCCGGACGGGACGAGGTAGGTAAAGGTGGGGTGGTGCGCGATCCCGCGGTGCACGACCGCGTCGTGGAGGACGTCCAGGGGGCGCTGCGGGGCCTTGGCTTCGCCGTGTTGGGCGCCACGCCATCGCCTCTGCTGGGGCCCGCCGGGAACCGCGAATTCCTGGTCGCGGGTCGTCTCGTGTAAGCCGGAGTGAGGTTGGCTTAAGTCCAGCAGATGTGGAAGACTTCGAGTCGAGGGCGCCGGCCCGGCGGAGGGTCAGGGAGCCACGATGTCGGCACAACCCGTAGTCCGTGTGCGCATTTGCGCTCCCTCCGCCGAGGCGCGGAGGCTGGCCTCGCGCCTGACTCGCGGAGGCATCGTCGCGGCCCCGGACGACGGCGGCGGCGCCGAGATCCTGGTCACGGTCGGGTTCGAGCCGGGGGATCTGGCGCCGGTCCGCGCCCGCTGCCAGCTGCTCTGCGTGGTGGGCGCGCCGGCGGGCGGATACTTCGCCGCCGGCGCAGACGAAGTGGTGGTCCCGCGGGAGCCCGAGATCCTCTTCCGGCGCCTGAAGCTCTGGATCGAGCGGGCCGATCTCCACGCGCGACTCGACCGGGTCACCCAGCGCGCGGTCACGCTCGAGCAAGGCCTGGCGGACGCCGCCCACGACATGCGCGCTCCGCTGCACGCCGCCATCGGGCACGCCGAGCAGCTGGAAAAGGACGCCGCGCTTCCCGCCAAGCTGCGCGCCGGAGCGCAGACGGTGCTCCGGCAGGCCGAGCGGGCCCTCCAGGTGGCGGAGCGGATCCTCGAGGGCGCGCGGCGCGAGAACCCGCTGGTGGAGCCGGTCCGCGTCGATCTCGCTGGCTTGCTCGACTCCGCGGTCGACGGAGCGCAGGCGAGCGCGCGCGCCAAGGGCGTCGCGCTGGCGGCGTCGCCGCCGGCGCGGGCGGTGGAGATCCGCGCCGACGAGGAGATGCTGGCGCGCCTGCTCGACAACCTGGTCGCCAACGCGGTGCGCGCCACGCCGCGCGGAGGGATGGTCGAGGTCAGCGCCTGGCGCGCCAGCCCGCGCCACGTGCGGCTCTGCGTGCGCGACAGCGGGTCCGGCATCGAGGGCGCCGAGCTGGCCAAGCTGGTGGCGGGCCTGGGCGCGGGGCGCGGGCTCCGCATCTGCCGGGACATCGCCGAGAAGCACGGGGGCGATTTCTGGGCCGAGAGCACGCCCGGCCAGGGCAGCCGCTTCCTGGTCGAGCTGCCGCTCTCGTTCCCGCAGAGCCGGCCCCGGGTGCTGGTGGTGTCCGACGACGAGAAGTGGGTCCGCGAAGTGGCGCGCTCGCTGCGGGAGGCCTGCGACGTCCGCAGCGCGACCGTCGCCGCCGCCAAGCTGGGCGGGCGGCGGACCGACCTGGTGCTGGTGGAGAGCCGCAGGGGCCAGAGCCGCAGCCTGGCTGCGCTGCGCAACGCGGCCAAGGGCGCGCAGGTGCCGGTCATCGAGCTGCCCAGCGAGCTGGCGGCGGCGCGCCTCGCGCGCACCCTGGCGCGCCTCACGGCCTGATCCGACTGCCGGATTGCGGCTGGCGGGCGGGAAGCGCGCTACACTCGCGCCATGAAGCTCAGGCTCTTGCTCGTGGGGCTGCTCGCCGCGCCCGCCGTCCTCGCGCTGGTCCCGGACAAGGAGCTGCCCGTCTTCACCGGATACGTGGTCGACAAGGCCGGCATCCTGGGAGAGGGCGCGGCCGAGCAGATCCGCGCCACCGCTTCCCGCCTCGACCACGCCGGCGTGGCCCAGATCGCGGTCTGCACCGTCCCCGACCTGGGCGACTGGAGCGTGGAGGAGTTCGCCGTCGACCTCTTCCGCAAGTGGGGGCTCGGTCACGGCAAGAAGCGCGCGGACGGGCTGCTCCTGCTGCTGGTCCCGGGGAAGCCCGGGCACCGCAAGATCAAGGTCGAGGTGGGGTACGGACTGGAGGGCCTCCTCCCCGACGGGAAGGTGGGCGCGCTGATCGATCAGTACGCGGTCCCCGCGCTGCGGCGGAACGACTACGGCGACGCGGCGCTCAAGCTGGTGGACGCGATGGCGGGCGTGGTGGAGAGCAACGCGGGCGCCGGCGGGGAGCTGGCGCCGGGCCCCGGCGCGATGCGCGGCGGCCGAGGCGTAGGCGCGGCGCGCGGCGGGGCGGGCGTCGGAGGGCTGGGCGCGGCGATCCTCTCCATGGGTGCGCTCCTGGTCGCGCTGGTGACGAGCGGAGCGCGCAGGCAGTTCCCGGGGAAGAAGACCGGGCTGGTGGCCGCGCTGCTCACCGCGGCCGCGATCGTGGCGCTGATCGGATTGGGCGGCGGCGCGGGCTGGATCGCGCTGCTCGTCGGCCTGGTGGTGAACGGGTTCGCCTACGCGTCCATCCGGTCGCACAAGTGCCCGCGCGACGGGTCGTGGATGGAGATCGATCAACAGGTCGTCGACGAGCCCACCTACTGGAGCCGCGGCCTGGCGCACGTCGTCGAGCGCTGCACCAATTCGAAATGCGGTTACCGGCGCGAGTACGACAAGGAGCTGCCGCGCAAGCAGCGCACCGTCTATATCGGCGGAGGCGGCGGGGGCGGATGGGGCGGGGGCGGAGGCGACGGCTTCAGCGGAGGCGGCGGGGGCGACTCGGGCGGCGGCGGCGCGAGCCGCGAGGTGTAGGCCGGTCAGCGCTGGCGGTCGAGCGCGGCCAGGACGTCCGAGGTGGTCGCCCGCTTCTTGTAGCTCTCGGTGAAGAACCGAGCCGCGATCTTGCCGTCGCGGCCGATCACGAACGCGGTGGGCCACGCCACGCCCGTGTTCTCGTCCGCCACGCCGAACGCGCGGATCGCGGTCTGCTTGGGGTCCGAGAGCAGCGGGTACGTCAGCCCGAGCTTGGTGGCGAGCTCGGCGGAATCCTTCGGCTCGTCCACCGAGATGGCGGCGAGCGACGCGCCTTTCGCGGTGACCTCTCCCAGCCTCTGTTGCAGCTCGCCGAGCTGCGTGCGGCAGTAGGGTCACCAATGTCCGCGGTAGAAAACCACCGCGGCGGGCAGGTGCTGCGCGAGCGTCCAGCTGGCGCCCTTCTGGTCGGGCAGGGTGACCGCCGGCGCCGCCGCGCCCTCGGCGATCGCGGTGCGCGGCTGGTCGGGCGGCGGTTTGTCGCATCCGGCGCGCAGCGGCGGAAGCGCCAGCAAGCCCAGAACGGCGAGCAGCCGCACGGTCATCGCGCCTGCGCTGCGCCGGCCTTCGGCGCGGATTCACTCTCGTCGCGGCGGAGCAGTCCCCACGCCTGGCGCAGGCGGTCGCGCAGGTCTTCCACTTCGCGCGCGAGCAAGTACGCCTGGTCCCCGCCGCGGGTGGCGGCGAGCTGCCGCAGCCGGTACTGCAGCCGCTCGAGCCCTGGGTACACCTCGCCTCCGATGATGTCGGTCCCCATCTCGACGTACGTTCTCGGCATGGCCCCCTCCTTCAGTCGCCGCCGTGCGGGACGTAGTCCCGGGCGAGGTTTTCGAACCGCGTGAACTCGTGGATGAACGCGGCGTTGGCGACCCCGATCGGCCCGTTGCGCTGCTTCCCCACGATGATCTCGGCGATCCCCTTCAACTCTTCCTTGTCCTTCTCGTAGACCTCTTCCCGGAAGAGGAAGATGATCGTGTCCGCATCCTGTTCAAGGGCACCACTCTCGCGCAGGTCCGAGAGCTGGGGCCGCTTGTCCGGCCGCTTCTCCAGCGATCGGTTCAGCTGCGACAGCGCCAGGACGGGGATGTTCAGCTCTTTCGCGAGCGCCTTGAGGCTGCGCGAGATCTCGCTGATCTGCTGCTCGCGCGACTCGACGCGCTCGTTGCCCTTCATCAGCTGCAGGTAGTCGACCACCAGCAGCCCCAGCGGCGCCTCGCTGTCCGCGAACCGTCCCACCAGGCGGCGCGACTTCGCCCTCAGCTCCAGCGCGGAGATACCCGGCGTGTCGTCGATGTGGATGTTCGCATCCGCCAGCGCGCCGGCGGCGTGCGCGAGCTTGGGCCAGTCGCTCTCGACGAGCCGCCCCGTGCGGATGCGCTGCGAGTCGACCCGCGCCTCGCTCGACAGCATGCGCATGACGAGCTGCTCTTTCGTCATCTCCAGCGAGAAGATGCCTACGCCGATGCGCTTGCCGTTGAACCGCGCGCGACAGCCGACGTGGGTCGCGACGTTGAGGCAGTAGGCGGTGTTGTGCGTCAGGACGAAATCGCTGGTGACGTACAGGTGGTCGTCGCTGTCGACGAGGATGCACTGGCAGGGCTTCTCCCCCGCGGGCTCGACGGACTCGATGAACCGGCCCTCGCACCCAGCCTCGCGTGACTTCCAACGGGCGAGATGCTTCTGCGAGCTGATCGGGACGATCCCGTTCGGAAACGAGATCCGCATGCCACTCGTGCCCGCCTCGACGAGGCCGCCCAGCGAGCGCACCAGCCAGAGGACTCCTTCCGCCAGCCACCGCGAGCTCGTCGAGCAGGCGACGGCGCGGCCGCCCGGCTCGACCTCGCCATCGGAGTCGAGCAGACCGCGAAGCAGATCGAGCCGTTCCGCCGCGGAGCCGAACAGGTACTCCTGCGGGATGAACTTCTCCAGGGTGCTCAGCCCGTACAGGCCGTAGCGTTCGAGCGCCCTCCGCGTCCGGGATTGGCGCGCGGTGCTCCTTCGCGGAACCGCCGTTGCGATCCCGTCGACGGTCACCGTGTCGGCGGTGAAGAGATCGGGCGGCACCCGTTCGCGCAGGTCCTCTTCGCAGCCGGGATACGGCCCGCTGCGACTGCGCAAAGTGCCCTCGCCGAGCAGCAAGCCCAGCAAGTAGGGAGGAAGAAGCAAGGGATCCCCACGGGGAGCGAGCTCGACCGGCGCGACGATCGGGATCCGGTGGTTGAGGCGCTCAGGTTCGCCCGCGACGACCAGAGAGCGACGAATCTCCGACAGCGCCTTGACCGACCCCTTTCCGCCAGGGCGCCCGCTCTCCTCCCGGGTGGTGGTATGCCAGAGGTGCTCGTCGCAGCACTCCACGGTCGCGCCGTCCGTGAATCGCACGCGGAAGACGGGCTTCTTGCCCTGCGGGAAGACGGCCGCCACCCGTTTCGCCGTGCCGTCCAGGCCGATCACGAGAGATCCCGGACGGATCTCCCCCATCGGAACGTAGCCCGATGGCGTCAGCACCGGCGCGTCGAGCGGCTGCGCCTTCCCCATGCTCGGCCGCGCCGCCAGGATGACCAGGTCGCCAGGCTGGAAGCCGCTGGTCAGCCGGTCGAGGTCGGCGAAGCCGGTGGAGATCCCGGTGATCTCCTCCTGCCGCTCGTACAGCTGCTCGATGGTCTTGAAGGTGGCCTTGACGATCTCGCGGACGTGCAGGAAGGCGGACTGCGCCTTCTCCTCGGTGATGGCGAAGATGCGCCGCTCGGCGTCGTCGAGGAACTCGCCCACCTCTCCGGCCTGCTCGTAGCCCTGGGTGGCGATGGCGTGCGCGGCCTCGATCACCCGGCGCGCGAGCGCCTTCTCGTGCACGATCCGGGCGTAGTACATGAGGTTCGCGGCGGACGGGACCAGCTTGTCGAGCAGGTCGACGAAGTCCTCGCCGCCGACCGCCTCGTAGGCGCCCAGCGCGGTCAGCTCGTCCTTCAGGGTGACGCGATCGATCGGCTCGCCCCGGGAGGACAGCGCGCACATCGCCTCGAACACCTTGCGGTGCGCGTCGCGGTAGAAGTCCTCCGGCTTGAGCAGCTCGAGGATCTCGTTCAGCGCGGCGTTGTCGAGGAGAACTCCGCCGAGGACGCTGCGCTCGGCGTCGAGGTTCTGCGGCGGAATCCGGCCGCCGGGCGGTGCCATCGGCGCCGGTCGGACTGCTTCGAGCGAGGCGGTGGAATTCACGCCGCCACCTTAGCGGAGCCCTCGGACATCCTAGCCCTCGAGCCGTTCGAGGCCGCCCGACTCCGGGATCGGCGAGTTGAACGGATCGAACCGGCGGACGCGCCGGAAGAGGTTCATCTCCGGCGCGACCTGGTACCAGTACTCCTCGTCGTAGCGGACCTCGACTTCGTGTCCGAACCGGGGTTCGTAGTAACGGGGAACCCAGATTGGCTTCTTCTCCATTTCTCGACGAGTCATGCCACCGTCCGCGAAAGAACGACTGGCGCATGCTTGTACGGCACGTGCTCGTGTAGGCGTCAACGCGCAAACGTTGTCACCGGGACCGTCCACAAGCCGCCCACAGCCCGCTCGCGTGCGTGAGCCGTGGTATCGGCGATTCGCCCCGTTGTCCACAGGCTGTGGAGCGCCGCGCGACTTTGCCTGTGGGCGGCGTTAGACTCCTGCACCGATGCCGGACGACGAGAAGCCCAAGCGCACCAAGAGCTGGCGCGAGATCGACAAGCAGCGGGACCGCGGCGGGTCGTCGCGCAGATCGGAGCGCGAGTCAGAGCGGTTCCAGAGCTCGACCAAGTACACGCAGTACAAGACCAACCTCGAGCGGCTCTTCTCGCAAGGGGTGGCATCGAGCGCGCTCCCCGACCAAGTGCGCGAGAAGCTGGGCAGCAGCGAGGAAGACAGCGAGCGCGACGAGGCGCGCAAGAAGCTCTACGCGATCGAGGATCCCAAGGCGTTCCACGCCGCCGCCACCGAGTTCCTGCGCAAGTACCCGCTGCCCGACGATCCGCGCGTCCTCGATCGGCTGCTCGGACATCCGGACGACGACATCGTCGACCGGGCCCTGACGCGCCTGGAGGAGCTGCACCGGGCGGGTTCGCTCAAGGTGCCGCCCGCGCTGTCGCAGCGGCTCGCCAGCGTGGAGATCGAGTCGGGCCTGCCCGCGATCCGCCGCCGCGCCGCCGAGCTCCGCAAAGCCATCCGCTGATCGTTCGCGCTCTTCGCGGTGATCTCTCTGCCCTGATCACGGCTGGGTGATGGGCGTAAAGCCCGGGCGGTCGCGGACGCGGTCGAGCCAGGCGCGGACGCGAGGGAGCGGAGCCAGATCGAAGCCGCCTTCTGGCGCGACGTGCGTGTACGCGTAGAGGGCGATGTCCGCGACCGTGAACCGCTCGCCGACGAAGTACACCCGGTCCGCCAGATGGTTCTCCATCACCGAGAGCGCGCGGACGCCGAGCGCCCGCTTCTGCTCCAGCAGCGCCCGCTTCTCCTCGGGAACGCCGATGTGCTTCACCCAATGCCGCACCGTCGCCACGTTCGGCTCGTGGCTGTACTGCTCCCAGAACATCCACTGCAGCGCGTTGAACGCGCAGGCACCGCGACACCGGTGTCGCAGCTCGACGTTGGCCGAACGCTCAACCGCGCGGAACGACTGCTCCCCGGCATTGGCGCGGGGAATGCTTCTCTGTTCCTCATGCGGAACGCCTGCCCTGCCGCGGCGCTGGTTCTCGCGACGACGTTCTTCGGCGGATGCGTCACCGCCTCGCGCGGAACCGGGACCCCTTGGGGAGCTGCTGCTGGAAGCTGGAGCGGAACTCCAAGCCCGAACGGCGATCCGATCTGGGGGCTGACCGAGGCGTTCTTGATGGAGATCGACCGCCAGACCCAGCCAAAGCAGCGGGGCCCGCTCTGCGATCCGCCCGATCCGAGCCCGCCCGCGACGTGCCCGCCGAGCACGGACGAGAAGCCGCGATAGGCGGGAGCCCCCGCGGCCGCGCGGTCAGGCGCGCAGGCCGAGGAAGGCCATCAGGTCGAACGGCTCCTCGACGGCGCGCGGGCTGCCGTGACCGCGCCAGGAACGGGAGCGCCCGCAGTTCATGCAGTAGACGAGATCCCGGCCGCCCATCCCCTGGCTTCCCTTCAGGGACCAGGCTTCTTCCGCGTACTCGTCGCACTTCTCGCAGATCTGCACGCGGTCCGCCGGCTTGAACCCGCGCTCCTTCAGCTTCTTGCGCACCGCCGCCGCGTGCTCGATCCAGGGCGGTAACGGCGGCTTCTTCCCCATCCCCGGAAAACTAGCACGCCTGCAATCAATGTTCCGGCGGAGGGGAGCGGGAGATCCGTTCTTCGCGGGCCAGGACGAAGGCGCCTTTGCCGCGGTCGTAGGAATACGTGCTGACCGTGAGGCTGGATTCCTCGTCGCCGTCCGGTTGGCCGATGCGAACGCGACCCGGCTCGAAGTCCACCTGCGCTCGGAACAGGTCCCGCTTGTTGAGCAGGTCGACCAGCTTTCCCGCGCGGACCGTCTTCACCACCACTTCGCTGGCGGTGCGGCCGCAGGTCTCGCAGGAGAGCTCCACCTCGAGGTCGGGCGCTCCGTCGCCGGTGACGTCCCGGGTGTCCACCCGGGAGATGCGCTCGTTCTCCTCGTCCTCGTCGCCCGTGAGCCGCTCCCAGAGCGGCCGCCACCTGCGCGGGCGCTGCGCCGTCGCCGGCTCCAGCTTCCAGAGGCCCACGTATCCGCGCTGCGTCGCCCAGGAAGGCCCTGCTTCGCCCACCGCTTCCTGGCCGGGCGTGAGCGAGGTGCCCCAGACCAGCGCGTAGGGCTGACCGTCCCACTCGAGCCGCCGCAGCAGCTTGAACCGGACGCCCGGGAAGGGACGGGGGTGCAGCCCGGCCAGCTCGGCGGGAAGGGCCGCGGGCCGCCGCTCGAGCACCACGGCCACCGCCCGCGAGGGCTGCGCCAGCGCGCCTTGCGCCTCGACCGTCGCGCGGTGCTCTCCGTCCTCCCACTGGAGGGTGAGCACCTTCTGGTCCTTCTCGCGCCGCAGCTGCTCCAGGACCGGCGCGCCCCACCCGCGGGTCAGCTGCCATTCGAGGTCGGTCAGCGCGGGCGCCAGCTGCGGATCGAACAGCAGGCGCAAAGCGACGATCTCTCCGCCTGGTTTGGAGTCCTCCCAGGCGATCTGCACCCGTGCGATGCGGTCGGGATCGCGCGGCACCGCGCAATCGGCATGGCCGGACGCGGGGAGGAGGAGGTCCGCGCACTCTTTGAGGTCCGGGAGCCGCGCCAGCTGATCCTTCTGCTGGTCCAGGTCGAAGCGGCCGAAGCGCCTCGGCGCCACCGCCGGAGGCCCCGCTTGCGGGGCCGGGGGCGACGTCCCGTTGGGGCGCGGCCCGGCACTGCCCGCGGGCGGCGCCGCCCGCCCCGGAGGAGGGGCAGGCTGGGCCTGCGCCGGAGCGGCCGGCGCAGATTGCTGGGCCCTGGGCGTCCGCCCGGGGGGCGCCTGAAGGGCCAGCAGAGTGGCAACGGCCAAGACCATCCGCCCGATCGGACTCCCTTCCGGCCTCTACTGCTCCGCCGCGATCGTCACCTTGAGCTTCGCGACCACCTCCGGGTGGAGCTTCACTTCCACCTCGTGGGTGCCCAAAATCTTAAGGGGCTCGGGCAGGTGGATCTGCTTGCGGTCGATCTCGTAGCCCTGCGCCGCGAGCTGCTCGTGGACGTCCTTGCTGGTGACCGACCCGAACAGCTTGTCCTGCTCGCCCACCTTGCGGGAGAAGCGCAGCTCCACCGAGGCCAGCTTCTTCGCCTGCGCGTCCATGTTGGAGCGGTGCTTGGCCGCGCGCGAGAGGATGCCCGCCTTCTCGTGCTCGAGCTGCCGGATGTTCTTCGCGGTCGCCGCCACCGCCATGCCGCGCGGCAACAGGTAGTTGCGACCGTAGCCCGGCTTCACCTCCACCAGCGCGCCGGCCTTGCCCAGGTTCTCCAGGTCCTTCGTCAGGATGATCTTCATCGGCGCGCTCCTACGGGTGGTGCTGCATCACGGTGTAGGGAAGCAGCGCGAGGTTGCGGCTGCGCTTGATGGCGGTCGCCACCTCCCGCTGGTGCCGGGCGCAGTTGCCCGAGATGCGGCGAGGCACGATCTTCCCACGCTCGGTGATGAAGTACTTCAGCTCGGCGGCGTTCTTGTAGTCCACTTTCAGGCTCTTGTCGGCGCAGTACCGGCACACCTTGCGCCGGCCGAATCCGCGGCCGCCGCCGCGCTCCTCGCCCATCCCGCCGCCGCCGCGCTCGCGCCCGTCGCGCGATCCGCCGGCCCGGGACCTGTCTTCCTTCTTGAATCCGTTTCCGTCCATGTCCGTCTCCTCTGGAGTCGCGCGGTTACTCGGGTTCCGCCTCGGCGCCCAACTCGCCTTCCGGCTCGGGCCGCTCGCGGCCGAAGCCGCGCTCCTCGCCGAACCCTTCCGGCTCGCGCGGCGCGCGCTCCGGCACTTCCGGATCGCCGGGCAGCTTCACGTCGGGCTCCACCTGGCGCGTCGCCGGGTCGACGTCGTCGGCCAGCTTCACCGACTGGTACTTGAGCACGTCGTCGGTCATGCGCAGGTTGCGCTCGAACTCCGCCACCATGTGCGTGTTCCCCAGGTAGACGAACCGGACGTAGATGGCGCGCAGGTGCTTCTTCACCTCGTACGCGACCTTCTTCTTGCCCCAATTCTCCACCTTGATGACCTTGCCGCCCTCGCGCTGCACGACCCCGCGCAGGCGCTCGACGATCTTGTCGACCAGGTCCTCCGCCAGGTCGGGCCGGAGGAGGAAGATGGTCTCGTACTCGCGCAGCTTGGTCCCGGGCGCGTGCTGCGCCGCTCCGCCGCCGGTCTGCGTCTCTGCTTGCTGCATGTCCGTCACCTCTTGGGTTTGCCGGAGGTCCCGCCTCCGGCGAGGTCCACTGCCTGCTCTACTTCGCCCTTCTTTCCGCCGGCCTCCTTGGGCCGCCGGTTGAACCGGTTCATCGCCGCCGCCGCCCCGTCGAGGAGTGCCGTCACCGCCGCGTCCGCCGCGATCGGCACCATCTCCTCAGCCACCTTCTCCTCCTCTTCCGCGAACCTCGCCAGCACGAAGTCCGCCGGGTCCCACCCTTGCGGCGGCCGCCCGATGCCGGAGCGGACCCGGACGAAGTCCGCCCCCAGGTGCTGCCGCAGGCTCTTCAGCCCGTTGTGACCACCGTCGCCGCCACCCACCTTCACCTGGACCCGTCCGAGATCGAGGTCCAGATCGTCGTGCGCCACCACCAGCTGCCCCAGGTCCGCCTTCCAGAACCGCGCCGCGTGCCCAACCGATTCGCCCGACAAGTTCATGAACGTCTGCGGGAGCACGATCGCGATCTGCTCCCCCTTCGCCCTCCCGGTTCCCAGCACCGCGTTCCAGCGGGTCTGGTCGAGCGCGACCCCGAGCTTCTCGGCCGCCAGCCGGGCGATCCGGAAGCCCAGGTTGTGGCGCGTGCGCTCGTACTTCGCGCCGGGATTGCCCAGGCCCACCAGGATGCGCACGGGCGCTTACTTCTTCGCGCCCTTGTCCGCGCCGCCCCTCGCCGGAGCGCCGGGAGCCGCACCCGGAGCGCCGGGGGCCGCGCCAGGAGTGCCCGGAGCCGCGCCAGGAGCGCCGGGGGCGGCGCCCGGGGCGCCCGGAGCAGCCGCGCCTGGAGCGCCAGGAACAGCGGCGGCCGCCGCGCCTTCGGCACCCGGAACGGCAGCGGCCGGAGCCGGAGCGACCTCCTCCTTCTCCGGGATGTTCACCACCGCGATGGTGGCGTTCTTGATCACGTTCGTCTTGAACCGCACGCCGTCCGGCGCCTTGATGTCCGAGATGTGGATCGACTCGGCGATCTTCAGATTGGAGACGTCGACCTCGATCTTCTCCGGGATCTGGGCGGGCTTGCAGATGACCGGCAGGGTGCGGCTGACCTGCTGCAGGATGCCGCCTTCGGTCACTCCGACCGGCTTTCCGATCAGCACCACCGGTACGTTGACAACCACGTCCTGGTCCAGCCGCACCTCGAGGAAGTCGACGTGGAGGACGTGCCCGTCCACCGGGTCCTTCTCGAAGTCCTTGAACAGCACGGTGCGCGGCTCGCTGCCGGCGACCTCCAGCTTGATCACCGTGTTGAACTTGTGCGGGGTCGCGATCGCCTGGGCCAGCGCCTCGGGGTCGACCGCCACCATCAGCGGCTTCTTGTCGAACGGCCCGTAGCAGATCGCCGGGACGAGGCCCTTCGCGCGCAGCCGGCGCGCCGGGCCCTTGCCCGACTTGTCGCGCATCTGCGCTTGCAGCGTGGATGTGTCCTGCGCCATGACTTCCTCCGTGCCGGGCACCACCGCCGCGGCGGGCGAGCCGCAAGCCTGGGTCTGGTGGGCTCCGGGGTGAACTTGAAAACCGCCCGGAATTCTTCCGAAAGCGCGCCTGGATAGCACGCCCCCTCCGCCCGCGCAAGTCGCTGTCGCCTGATCCGGTCGCGACGTAGCCTAAAGCCGTTTCACGCGGAGGAGGGGAGGAGAGAGGAGAGCGCGGAGGAACCTGGTTTCAGGAAACAAGTTCCTCCGCGCCCTCCTTCTCCTCCGCGCCCTCTGCGTGAAACGCTTGTAGACGCAGAGCGGGTTAGACGAAGAGGCTGGAGAGGGAGTCGGCGCTGTAGATGCGGCGGATGGCCTCGCCGAAGATGCGGCCCACCGAGAGCTGGACGATCTTCTTGCACTCCTGCGCGGCGGGCGAGAGTGGGATGGTGTTGGTGACCACCAGCTGCTCGATGGCGGACTCGCTGATGCGCTGGATGGCCGGGCCGCTCAGCACCGGGTGGACGGCGTAGGCGAGGACGCGCTTGGCGCCGCTGTCGTGCAGCAATCTGGCGCCCTGGGTGAGCGTGCCGGCGGTGTCGACCATGTCGTCGAGCAAGACCCCGATCTTGCCGCGGACGTCGCCGATCAGGCTCACCACCTCGGCGACGTTGGGCTTGCTGCGCCGCTTGTCGACGATGGCCAGGGAGGTGCCGAGCCGCTTGGCGTACGCGCGGGCCCGTTCCACGCCGCCCGCGTCGGGGCTGACGATCACCACGTGGTCCGGATTGGGGAACGCCTTGCGCATGTGCTCGACCAGCACCGGCGAGGCGTAGAGGTGATCGGACGGCATGTCGAAAAAGCCCTGGATCTGCCCTGCGTGCAGGTCCATCGAGACGAACCGGTCGGCCCCCGCGCTGGTGATGAGGTCAGCCACCAGGCGAGCGGTGATCGGCGTGCGGGGCGCCACCTTGCGGTCCTGCCGGGCGTAGCCGTAGTACGGCATGACCGCGGTGATGGAGGCGGCGCTGGCGCGGCGTGCGGCGTCGATCAGGATGAGCAGCTCCATCAGGTGGTCGTTCACCGGAGTGGAGGTGCTCTGCATCAGGAATACGTCCCGGCCCCGCACGTTCTCGCCGATCTCGGCCTGGATCTCGCCGTCCGAGAAGCGGGTCAGCGAGGACTTGCCCAGGGGTTGCTTCAGGTAATCGCAGACCTCGCGCGCGAGCGGGAGGTTCGAGTTCCCGGAGAGGACCACGAGGTCGGAACCGCCGCCCGGGGGCTTCGTGTGCATGGCGGCCTTCTAGCACACCTGCGGCGCGCGGCCGGAGCAGCCTACCCAGAGGCGGCGGCCGCGTTGGACGGCGTACCGCGGGCGAGCTCGCGCTCGTATTCCGTCAGGATGATCTTCTCCATCCGCTCGCGCGTCTCGCTGTTGAGCGGATGGGCGATGTCCTTGAAGGTGCCGTCCTTCCGGCGTTTTGCAGGCATGGCTACGAAAAGTCCGGTATTGCCGTTGATCACCTTCAGGTCGCGCACGACGAAGCACGCATCCAGCGTGATGGTCACGTACGCCTTCAACCGCTCCTCGTTGACCGGGAAGACGCGGACCTCGGTGATCTCCATGGTGGCCCCTCTCCGATGACACCTCGCCCGATGTTAGGACGGTACCCGGCCGCCCTCCGGCCTGTCAAACGGCCGCATCCCCGCTCCGGGAGTGCCCTTCGCCCACCTCCGGAAAAAGAGATCACCGCGAAGCGCGCGAAGATCGCGAAGAATTCTGTTGGGAACAAAAACCTTCGCGCGAAGTTAGAGGACGTCGCGGCGGCGGTGCCGCAGGGCGGGCAGGTCGCGGCGGACCTGGGCGAGCCGGGCCGGATCGATGCGCCCGAGCGCGAAACCGTCGCCGGACGGACCCGCGTCGGCGACCACCTCGCCCCAGGGGTCCACGATCATGGCGTGGCCCCAGGCCTGCCGGTTCTCCTGCGGCGGCCCGATCCGGCCGGCCTGGGCGGGAGCGAACGCGTACGCCTGGTTTTCCACGGCGCGGGCGCGGAGCAGCACCTCCCAATGCGCGCGGCCGGTATAGGCGGTGAACGCGGCAGGGACGGAGAGGATGTCCGCGCCTTGCTCGGCGAGGCGCCGGTACAGCTCCGGAAAGCGGAGGTCGTAGCAGACCGAGAGGCCCAGCTTGACGCCCAGACCGCCCAACTCGACCACCGGAGGCACTGCCTCTCCCGGCGCGACTGCCTCGGACTCGCGGTAGCGGGCGCCGTCCGGGATGTCCACGTCGAACAGGTGCAGCTTGCGGTACGAGGCGGCGATTCCACCACGGGGGTCGATCAGGACGGCGGTGTTGTGCACCCGGCCGTCCGCGGCGCGCTCGGCGATGGACCCGGCCAGGCACCACACCGAACGGCGGGCGCACAGCTCGCGCACCCGGGCGAGCTGCGGCCCGTCGAGCGCGCCGGCGAACTCCCGCTTCTGCGCGGCCGGGCCGACGTGCTCCCACATCTCGGGGAGGCCGACGAGCCGGGCTCCGGCCTCGCACGCCCGGTCGAGGAGAGACAGGGCGCGCGCCTCGTTCTCGGCGCGGACGGGACCCGCGCTCATCTGGATGGCTGCCGCCTGGAACACGCGCACCTCCGCCCCTGTTATAAAGCTGAACGGGCTCGCTGCCCGGCTTGACTGCGCCAGAGCGGTCTGCTACGGCGGCGGCTGACATTTTCGCTGTGCCCGCCTCCGGGCGGGTCCGGGAAAGTGGGCGAGGTCTGCCCGCTTTTTTGTTTTTTGGAGGATGGGTTCGCAGTGGGCCGCAAGGAGGAGATCGTCGAGAAGGTGCGCGCCATCGCCGCCCCGCTCGCCGCGGGCGAGGGGCTCGAGCTGATCGACGTCGAGCTGGCCGGCGCCGGTGGCCGGACCGCCCTGCGCCTGTACATCGACAGGGATGGAGGGGTGTCCCTCGACGACTGCACCAGCGTGTCGCGCGCCGTCTCAGCCGCCTTGGACGTGGAGGACCCGATCCAAGGAGCGTACGACCTGGAGGTCTCGAGCCCCGGCCTGGACCGGCCGCTGCGCACCCCGGAACATTTCGCGAAGTACGCGGGCGAGAAGGTCCGGGTGAAGGCCTACGGCCCCATCCCGGAGTTGGAGAACCGCAAGACGTTCGTCGGGACCCTGCGCGGATTCGAGGAGGGACGGGCGCTGATCGACGTGGACGGGAAGGTGTTCCGGGTCCCGTTCGAGCAGATCGCCAAGGCCCACGTCGAGCCCAGCCTGGCGGACCTCGCCGCCTCCCAGGAAGAGGAGGAGCCGGAGGCGCGCCTGCAGATCGACGGCCGCTACGTGCTCACCAGGGCCCGCGACGACGTGCGCCGGGCGCTGAAGGATGCCCGCAGATCCGACCGCGCAGAGGTGGCGGTCCGGCGCGAAGGCGAGTCGCTCACCGGCCTGTTCAGCGGCGGCCAGGCGGTGCTGCTGCTCAGCGGCGACGAGGGGGAGCCGCGCCTCTCCTCGCGGAACCCCCGCTTCAAGGGCAGCCAGGACGCGCGGCTCAGCTTCACCCTCGTCACCGGGCAGCAGGACGACTACCCGGCCTCCTGGGCCGTCCCCGGCGAGGACGCCACCCGCGCCTTGGAGCACTACTTCCTCACCGGCCAGCGCCCCTCCTTCATCCATTGGCACGAAGAGTCCGGCACCACCCACAACTGAAAAAGCGAGAGAACCATGGCAGCCCCCCAGCAGCAGGTCGTCCCCACCCTCAACCTGAACATGATCCTGGACCAGGTCGCGAAGGACAAAGGCATCGAGCGCGACGTCCTGGTGGACACCCTGCAGAACGCCATCACCCAGGCGGCCAAGAAGCACTTCGGCCCCGACCGCGCCATCGAGGCGACCTACAACGAGGAGAAGGGCGTGGTGGAGGTCTTCCAGACCCTCACCGTGGTGCCGCGCGTGGAGGTGGAGGACCCGATCAAGTCGGTGAACCAGATCTCGCTCGACGACGCCGGCAAGAAGGGCATCGAGGCCGAGACCGGCGACGAGCTCTTGTTCCAGATCTTCTACCGGCCCGAGGACGAGGAGGAGGCGCGGGTCCAGGACGAGCGCTACGGCGACATCCTGCACCTCAAGACGTACCGCAAGTCGTTCGGCCGGATCGCCGCGCAGACCGCCAAGCAGGTGATCATCCAGCGCACCCGCGACGCCGAGCGCGAGAACGTCTTCAACGACTACAAGGATCGCAAGGGCGAGATCGTCAGCGGCATCGTCCTGCGCTTCGAGCGCGGCAACATCATCGTCAACCTGGGCCGCGCCGAGGCGGTGTTGCCGGTGCGCGAGCAGACCCCGCGCGAGAGCTACCGGGCCGGCGACCGCGTCCAGGCGTTCGTGCTGGACGTCTTGCGCGAGTCGAAGGGCCCGCAGATCATCCTCTCCCGCGCCTCGCCCGAGCTGGTGCGCAAGCTGTTCGAGATGGAGGTCCCGGAGATCGCCGAAGGCGTTGTGGTGATCGAGGCGGTGGCGCGCGAGCCAGGAGGCCGCACCAAGATCGCGGTCGCCTCGCGCGACGGCGACGTGGACCCGGTCGGCGCCTGCGTGGGCATGAAGGGCAGCCGCGTGCAAGCCGTGGTGCAGGAGCTGCGCGGCGAGAAGATCGACATCGTGCCCTGGGACGAGGACCCGGCCCGCTTCGTGGTCAATGCTCTGCAGCCGGCGGAGGTGACCCGGGTGCTGCTCGACGAGCAGAACAAGGCGATGGAGATCATCGTCCCCGACGATCAGCTCTCGCTGGCGATCGGCCGCCGCGGACAGAACGTGCGCCTGGCGGCGCAGCTCACCGGCTGGAAGCTGGACATCAACAGCGAGAGCCGGGTGAAGGAGCTGCGCGAGTTCGCCCAGCGGAGCCTGACCGCCATCGGGCTGCCCGAGCAGACGGTGGAGCTGCTGTATGCCCATGGGTTCCGCAGCGCCAAGGACTTCGCCAACGCCAGCACCGAGGTCCTGCTCCAGATGCCCGGAATCACGCCGGAAAACGTGGAACGCTACCTGGGGTCCGCCCGCAACCAGATCGGCAAGGACGAGGAGGAGCTGGCCCGCATGGACCGCGAGCGCGAGGAGGCGCGCCTGGCCGAGGCCCGCCGTCACCCCAGCGAGCTGACCCAGGCCGAGCGCCTGCTGCGCGTCCGCGGAATCTCGGAACGGAACATCGAGCAGATGGCCAACGCGGGATACAAGACGGTGGAGGACATCCACAACGAACCCGACGTGGTGAAGTTCGGCGAAGCCACCGGGCTGGGAGTGAAGAAGGGACGGCAGGTGAAGACCGCGGTGGAGCACTACCTGCAGGAGGAGGCGCGGCTCAAGGCGGACCTCGATGCGAAGCGCGCCGCGGAGGGTGGTGCGCCGGCCGCTCAAGGCGGTTAAAAGAGGTGGTCCGCGGGAGGCGGGCTGGCCGAATCCGCCCACATCAGCCGCAGCGACGCTGCGTCGGGTGCGGGGCAGTGAAGCCGCAGCGCGACCTCCTGAGGCTGTCGGTCCGGGGAGGAGAGGTCGTCCCCGGGCCTGGACCGGGCCGCGGCTGCTACGTCTGCCGCGATCCGGAGTGCGCGAAGAAGGCGGTGCAGGGCCGCCGGATCGGGCGCGCACTGAAGGGACGGGCCCCGGAGCCGGCGCTGGATCGGCTGCTCGGCTGGCTCGCTTGACGATGAGAGTCGGGGCAGACTAAAGAGGCAGGCCCCTCGGCGGCCTCCCGGGGGCCCCCGACAGGGCAGGTGAAGGGAACGATGGCGAAGAAGCGCGTGTACGAGCTTGCGAAGGACCTCGGCCTCTCCAACAAGGAGATGGTCGATTGGCTCAAGGCGCACGAGTACGACGTCAAGAGTCACTCCTCGTCGCTGGAGGACGATCAGGCCCTGGCGGTGACGGAGAAGTTCCGCGGTGAGCGTGCTCCCAAGGCGGCGGCGCCCAAGACGTCCGCCAGCGGCGTCGTGTTGCGCCGCAAGAAGGCCGACACCCTGGGCCCCGACGGGCAGCCGCTCGGCGAGCATCCCGAGGCGCCGCTTCCGCCTCCGCCTCCGCCTCCGCCCCCGCCGCCCGTCGTCGAAGTCCGTGTCGAGCCGCCCCCGGTTCCGGTTGCCGAGATCCGCCCCGAGCCGATCCGCGCTCCCGAGCCCGTCGCCGCTCGGGCGGCGCCGGTTGCCGCACCGGTCGCCCAGGCCACCGCCCGGGCCATCGAGCCCGAGCGCAGGCCGGAAAGCGCCGCCGCCGTTCCCGCACCCGTTCCTCTCCCCACCGCAGCCCCCGCCCGGCCCGAGCCCGTGAAGCCAGCCCCCCAGACCCACATCTCCAACGTCCCCGCCGGCGTCCAGAAGGTGGCCGCCAAGCCCGCTCCGCCTCCGCCCCCGCGCACCGCGGGGCGCGGGCCCTCTGGGCAGCCGAGCGGACCCATCATTCGCGGCCCGGGAGGCACCCAGTCGGTGCAGGTGGCCGACCCCACCGCGGCGCGCCCGACGGCGACCCGCGCGGTGGTGCTCTCGCGTCCGCTGATCCCCATCGCCCGGCCTCCGCCGCGGCCCGGTCCGGCGGGTGGCGGGTTCCGCCCGCGCCCGGTGGGCGAGGTCCGCGAGCTGGCGGTGGTCTCCGGCGGCCCGGGACGCGGGCGCGAGTTCATCGACGTCACCAAGGACAAGCAGAAGGGAAAGAAGGGCCCGCGCGTGGAGAAGGTGGAGAGCCTCTCCAAGCAGGACCTGATCGAGCTGGCCAAGCAGCGGGCCTACGTGCCGGTGCGCGGCCACAAGAAGCGCAGCACCAAGAAGGGCAAGCAGACCGAGATCACCGAGATGGCGGAGCACAAGAAGGTGATCCGCGTCGAGGAGACCATCACTGTCGCCGAGCTGTCGCAGACGATGGGCGTGAAGTCGTCCGACCTCATCCGCAAGCTGATGACGAACGGCAAGATGGTCACGGTCAACCAGCCCGTGGACTTCGACACGGCCAGCCTGCTCGCGATCGACCACGGCTGGAAGGTGGAGAAGACCGGCTTCGAGATCGTCGACTACCTGCCCGAGGTGGAGGAGAAGCCTGAGGACTTCCAGTCGCGGCCGCCGGTGGTCACCATCATGGGCCACGTCGACCACGGCAAGACCTCGCTGCTCGACGCCATCCGCAAGGCGCACGTGGCCGAGGGCGAGGCGGGCGGGATCACCCAGCACATCGGCGCCTACTCGGTCGAGGTGGTCGGCTCCGACGGCGGAGAGGCGAACATCACCTTCCTCGACACCCCGGGCCACGAGGCGTTCACCGCCATGCGCGCCCGCGGCGCCAACGTCACCGACATCGCGGTGCTGGTGATCGCGGCGGACGACGGCGTGATGCCGCAGACGGTGGAGTCGATCAACCACGCCAAGGCGGCGGAGGTGGTGATCGTCGTCGCCATCAACAAGATCGACAAGCCGGAAGCCCAGCCCGACCGGATCAAGCAGCAGCTCAGCGAGTACGCCCTGGTCCCCGAGGAATGGGGCGGCGACACCATGATGGTCCCGGTGTCCGCCCGCACCGGCGAGGGGCTGGAGAAGCTGCTCGAGGCGATCCTGCTGCAGGCCGAGGTGCTGGAGCTGAAGGCAAATCCTCAGCGGCCGGCCAAGGGCGTGGTGATCGAGGCCAAGCTGGAGAAGGGCCGCGGCCCGGTGGCGACCGTCCTGGTGCAGGACGGAACGCTGCACGTCGGCGACCCGATCGTCACCGGCATCCACTCCGGGCACGTGCGCGCGATGATGAACGAGCACGGCGAGCAGGTGGACGACGTCCCGCCGGGGTTCCCGGTCGAGGTGCTGGGCTTGGACGGGGCGCCGGGCGCCGGAGACGAGTTCAACGTGGTCGAGGACGAAAACGCGGCGGCGACCATCGCGGAGCACCGCGCCCTGAAGGCGCGCGAGAAGGACCTCTCCAAGTCCAACAAGCTCTCGCTAGAGGACCTCCTCGCCCGGGGCAAGAAGGACCAGGCCAAGACGCTCAAGGTGATCGTCAAGGCCGACGTCCAGGGCTCGGTGGAGGCGCTCAAGACGGCCCTCACGCGGCTCGCGACCCCGAAGGTCGGGGTGGACGTGATCCACTCCGGAGTGGGCAACGTCACCGAGAGTGACGTGATGCTCGGCGCGGCCTCGAAGGCGCTGGTGGTCGGCTTCAACGTGAAGAGCGAGTCGGGCGCGGACGAGAGCGCCTCGTCCGAGGGCGTGCAGATCAAGCACTACTCGATCATCTACGAGGCCCTCGACGACGTGAAGCTCGCCATGGAGGGGCTGCTCGACGCGATCATCCGCGAGAAGGTGGTGGGCCACGCCAAGGTGCAGCAGCTCTTCAACGTGCCCAAGCTCGGCACCATCGCCGGCTCCTCGGTCACCGACGGCAAGGTCACCCGCACCGCGATGGTGCGACTGCTCCGCGACTCGAAGCCGATCTTCACCGGCAAGATCGCCTCGCTCCGCCGCTTCAAGGACGACGTGAAGGAAGTCGACAAGGGCTTCGAGTGCGGCATCGGCATCGAGAACTTCAACGACCTCAAGGAAGGCGACGTCATCGAGGCGTACGAGCTGGAGACGATCAGGCCGAGCCTGACCTAGTCGGCTGGCGGCGGGCGGCAGGCGGAAGAGCGCAGATGGTCGTTGGGGTCCTCAGACTCACGCTCGTCGTTCCGGGGGCGCGCTCCCTCAAGGAGAAGCGCCACGTCGTCCGCAAGATCACCGACCGGGTCCGCGGCCGGTACAACGTGAGCATCGCCGAGGTGGCCGAGAACGACGTCTGGCAGCGCGCCGTCCTGGGCCTCACCACGGTCGCCAACGACCGCAGCTTCGTGAACGAGGTCCTGGACAAGGTGGTGCGCGACGTCGAGATGCTGGGCGTCGCCGACCTGGTCTCGCGCGAGATGGAGATCGAGACGTACTCGACGCTGCACGGCAACCTGCTCGACAAGCCGCGGGAGGAGCCGGAGCCGGCCGACGAGAAGGCCGCGCGAAGGGAAGAGGAGGAAGCCCTGCGCGAGTACCTGCGCGAGGAGGATCTTCCCGTCCGCGAGGACGATTCCTGATGCCCGCGCACAGCCGCCCGGACCGCGTCGGTCACCTGGTGCAGCAGAAGCTCGGGCAGCTGTTCGCCCGGGGGCTCAAGGACCCGCGCGTGGGCCTGGTGACGATCACCGGGGTCAAGATGTCCCCCGACCTGCGCGAGGCATGGGTGTACTGGACGGTCCACGGCGAGCTGGCGGTGCGCCAGGAGACGGCGCGCGGCATCGAGGCGGCGCGGGGTTTCTTGCGCCGCGAAGTGGGCGCGACGCTGGGCTTGCGGGTGGTCCCCGAGCTGCGCTTCACGTACGACGAGGCGATCGACCGCGGCGACCGCATCGAGCGGCTGCTCCGCGAGGTCCACGAAGAGGACGCGCGCCGGCAGGAAGGCGCGCCGCAAAGCCCGGAAGACGAGTAGAGTGCGCCTTCTTCGGGCGGGGGTCTGGTGAAGGCCAAGAACCGGGGCGTGAAGAACCCGCGGGATTGGAAGCCGGCCGAGAACCTGCCGCGCGCCGTGAAGGCGCTGCGCGCCGCCCGGCGCGTCCTGCTCACCATGCATCGCGGTCCCGACGGCGACGCGCTGGGCAGCGCGCTCGCCCTCGGCTGCGCGCTGCGCGAGCTGGGGCGCGAGGTCACCGTCTACAATCCGGACGAGCTGCCCTACAACTTCCGCTTCCTCGCCGGGGCGGCCCAGGTGGCGAAGTCCCTCCCCGCCGGCGCCGCTTACGACGTGACCGTGGCCACCGACGCGGGCAGCGTGGATCGGCTGGGGCCCGACGTGCCGCCGGCTCCGCGCCGGGGCATCCTGCTCAACCTCGATCACCACGTCACCACCGAGCCGTTCGGCGATCTCAACTACGTCGATCCGGAGGCGGCCTCGGTGGGCATCCTGGCCTACAAGATCATCCAGGGGCTGGGGCACCCGCTCAGCCGCGACGCGGCCGAATGCATCTACGCGAGCATCCTGGCCGACACGGGCTGCTTCCGCTACTCGTCCACCGATCCGGAGTGCCTGCGCGTCGCCGCCGAGCTGCTCGAGCGCGGCGTCGACCCGTGGGAGATGACCGTGCGCGTGTACGAGCAGCAGCCGCTGGCGCGGATGAAGCTGCTCGCGGAAGTGCTGAACACCCTCGAGGTGGCGCCGGGCGGCAAGCTCGCCACCATCACCATCACGCGCGAGATGGTGGCCCGCACCGGGACGCACCTGGACCTGACCGACGGGTTCATCAACTACGCGCGCTCGATCGACGGGGTGGAGGTGGCCGCCGCCTTCCGCGAGCCGGAGGACGGGTCGCGCGCCTGGCGGGTCAGCTTCCGCTCGCGCGGCAACGTGGACGTGTCCGCCATCGCGCTGCGGTTCGGCGGCGGCGGCCACCGGAACGCGGCCGGGTGCGCGATCGAGGGCGACCAGGCCTCGGTCCGGACCCGCATCGCGGCCGAGGTCGCGCTGGCCTTGGAGCCCCTGGATGCCTGACCTGAGCGGCGTGGTGGTGGTCAACAAGCCGAGCGGGCCCACCTCGTTCGACGTGGTCCGGCGGGTGAAGGGCCTGTTCAAGGTCAAGCGGGTGGGCCACACCGGCACGCTGGATCCCACCGCCACGGGCGTCCTGCCCATCTGCGTGGGCGAGGCGACCAAGGTGGCCGGGTTCATCGCCGACGGGGAGAAGGAGTACGAGGCGACCGTCCGCTTCGGACAGATCACCGACACGCAGGACGCGGCGGGCCGGGTCTTGGAGACTCGGCCGGTCGAGGGCCTGACGGAGGATCGCGTCCGCGAGGCGCTGCGCTCGTTCGTGGGGCTGATCGAGCAGACCCCGCCCATGTACTCGGCTCGCAAGGTGGAGGGAAGGCGACTCTACGAGCTGGCGCGCGCGGGCGAGGAGGTGGAGCGCGAGCCGCGCACGGTGAACGTCGACGAGGCGCGGCTGACCTTCTTCCAGCCGCCCGACTGCGGCATCTTCGTACGCTGCTCGAAGGGGACGTATCTACGGACGCTGGCCCACGACCTGGGCGCGCGGCTCGGGCCCGGCGCACATCTGCGCGAGCTGCGGCGCGTGCGGGTGGCGTCGTTCGGCATCGACGAGTCGGTGGGTCTGGACGAGCTGATGGCCGCGGCGAAGCAGGGCCGGGACGAGCTGGCGCGCTACTTGAAGCCGCTGGACCGCGCGCTGGAGGGCCTGGCCGAGCTGCGCCTCGATCCGCATCTCTCGCGCCGCGTGGCGCACGGGCACACTCCGGGTCCGGCGGATCTGTCGCGGCTACGGGCCCCGCCGTACCCGCGCGGCCGCCGCGTCCGTCTGGTGGACCCGGCGGGCCACGTCCTCGCGGTCGCCGAGAGCGACGGCGTCGGCACGCTCAAGCTGCTGCGCGTCCTGGCGCACGGCGACCTGCCGCCGGAGCGGCAGTTCGAGGACTAATCTCGCCGAAGGACGGAGAAGGCCCAGGAAAGCGGACCTCGCATCCGTTCATTGGAATTCGGGTGCTCCGTGGTCAGGGCGGTTGCGCTGCGGCATCCGCGGCGAGCTTAACCAACAGTGGCATCAGCGCACGCAGGAAGTCGTTCAGTGCCAACCTCCGTGAACTGGTCCATCCAACCGTCTCCGAAAACGCGCCTCGCCGCCAGGTCATTGTGCATCCGGCAGAGCAGGCGAACGTTGTCGACGGTCGAAAGGCCGCCGAGCGCGCGCGGAATCTGGTGATCGAACTCGAGGCGCAGAGACGAACCGCAGATCCCGCCCGATTCAATCGGCCATTGGCAGCGGCCGCGATCCCGGGTCCAGACCTGCCGCTTTACGGCGGCTGTCAGGGATGAGGGATTCGTCGAGTGCTTCGCTTGCCGCGGCCTCTGGACAAGGCCCTTGCGCTTCGCGTGGCGCTCCAAGAGGAGATCGAGACCCGCTTCGAGAACGGCCTCCGTGGTTGCACCGGGTCGGGAATGAGAAAGCGCTGCGCGCGTCGCCTCCAACTTCTCTAGGAACCCTCGTGACATCGTCACGTGGAGTCGTGACAGATCCTCGGTCAGCGGCTCGTCAGTGTCGCGAACTTGCTTTGGCGATCGGGCCGGAGCCACACCGGGAGTGCCAGACGGATTCGAGTTCGTCGCCAATGAGACACTTGGTTCAGCCGGCTGAACCGAATCGTCGACGAGCACCTGGGCCGCTGAGGACCTAGCAGCGTCCGCGAACAGCGGCCTAGGCTGGTTGGATAAGGCGGTTACAACGTCCCGACGCGGGACCGTCTCAGCGGGCTGGATTGCCGCCGCGATCGCTTTCGATTCGCGCCTCGAACGTTGGAAGAACTTCGGCAGCGTCTCGTGCCGGTTCTCTGGCGTCAGGACCTTGGCGAGGTGGACGATACTCGTGATGCACAGACGGCCGTCGCGCAGAGGCTCGACGATCTCCGGATAACTCTGCACGAGTTCCGAGGCCGTCTTCCGATAATGGGCGGCGCCTTTCGAAAGACCCAACTCGCGGTGAAGGAAATAGAAGAGGCTGGAGTACCCGAGCTCTCGCCACGCTCGGAGCCGATCGAACTCCGCGAGCTCGAGGAGAAAATCCATCATCGCCACGTGCTCCCGACGGAGCAGATCGGCCAGACGCCCAGCAAGAATGCGTGCGTTCGTCATGCGGGGAATATGGCAGAGCCCTCCGACACCGTCGCCAGTCGACGCGAGGGCCACCGGGCGAGCAGGGAGAGAACGAGGTGAACCAGCTTCGCGCCCTGGCTCGCCCGGAGCCCCGGTATCTCATCTCCGCCGGGCGGCGGCTGGGACTTCTTCCTCCTCCTCGTCCTCGTCTGGCATCCGCTCCAGCGCCCAGGTCGCTTGGACGGCGCGGACGGACACCCAGACCATCAAGCCGGCGACGAACACGTTGCTGCCGAACCCGGGGTGTGCCCCGAACATCTTGGCCACCGTGGCCAGCACTTCGAGGCCGGAGACGGCGAGGAGGACTGCAGCGGCCGTCCGGTTGTGCAGGCGAAGCGCGACCCCACCCGCCGCCAGCAGGACGGCGACGACGAATGCGCCGGGGCTCTTCACCGCGAGGTACAGCACGATCTGCAAGGCGGCGAGGAAGAAGAAGGCGTAGGAAGCGACCGTCACCACCTCGAGCGCGTCGTCCCGAGTCTCGATCTTCGAAATCCAGGCGATCTTTTTCTCCAGCATGGGTGCTCCTTGCTCTCGACGGGGGCGGCTGCCGCGCCGAGATCCCTCCGCGGGACGACGGCGATGCCGGTCGGCGTCTGCAGCGCCGCTCCTTCGATTCCCCCTGTCATGTGAGAAGATCACTGATAACCAAACGTCTCGGGGGGAGACTAGGGTACGCGCTCCCTACGTCCCTCGCAGATGTGCGCGAGGAGGCGTGCAGGAAAGATGCGACCCGTCGCTACCCGGAGACTCTTCGGGGGGGCGGGCAATAGCGCGCGTTTGAGGCCGGCAGCCGCGCCGAAAGCCAGCTGCTTGGTGCGGTCCAAGAGGATCGACCGGCCCACGGGAGTGGGCGTGAGGCCCAGCTTCCGCAGCCGCGCACTGGCCTTGTACAGGAGCTCCTGGCGCTCGGAGGCGGCGGTGCGGAACGTGATGCTGAAGGAGATCGAGACCGACGGCCCGTTCTTCACCCAGTGAGGCACGGTAACCGGGAAGTGCAGCCCCTGGTCCGGGACGAACAGGGTGCCCCGCGGGCATGTCCAGAAGTCTGCAGTAGAGCTCCCGGTAGCGGGCGCTCTTGCGGTCCAGCGAGAGCTCGCGCCGCGCTCGAGCTGAGCAGCGACCCGCGCAGGGGAAAGTGGTGCGGATCGCCCAGGCCCAGCGCGCGGAAATCGGCCAGGTTCCCGCCCGAGATCTCCAGGCAGCCCACGACGGGCTCGAACCCCTGTGGATGCGCGCGGAGCCGCTCGATGAACTGGCGCTCCGCGCCGCCTACGTAGAAGCGCTGGACCAGGTGAAGTACCGGGATCACGCGCGCCAAGATGCGCATGGGCTACCATCGCGGCATGCAGCCATGGCCGCCCCCGCCGGGAGACCCGATGCCGCGGCCCGGGGAGGTGGTCGCCGTCCTCGCCGATCTCGCCGCGGGGCCTGACCGCCTGCGCCGGCTGACCGCCGCGTTCACTCCGCGCGAGCGGGAGCGTGCGGCCTCGTTCGCCACCGACGAATGGCGCAACCGCTGGTCCGCGGCGCGGGGCACGCTGCGAGAGGTGCTGGGGCGCGCGCTGGACATCCGTCCCGAAGGCGTGGCTCTGCGCTATCGGCCGCACGGGAAACCGGAGCTGGATCCCGCTTGCGCGCCGCTCGCCGGCGAGCTGCGCTTCAACCTCTCGCATTCGGGCGAGCGGGCGCTGATCGCGCTGTCGCGCGTCGAGGTGGGCGCCGACGTCGAACGGCTCAAGAGACGGCGTACCGACGACATCGCGCGGAGGTTCTTTGCTCCTGGCGAGCAGCAGCGGCTTTTCGCGCTGCCTCCAGCCGAGCGCGAGCAGGCCTTCTTCCGCCTCTGGACCTGCAAGGAGGCCTTCCTCAAGGCGACGGGCGAAGGGCTGTCCCGTTCCACGCGGTCCTACGAGATCGAGATGGGACCCGCCGGGGCGCGGCTCCTTTGGGCGCGAGGGATCGACGGCGCCGCGGATCGCTTTTCGGTGTTCCCCCTCGACCCGGGAAACGGATACGCTGCCGCGCTCGTCGCCGAGGCGCAGGGTCTCACCCTGCGCCGCTTCGGCTGGCCATAGGGGTCCCCCATGTGGATCGTCGCGTTGCTCGTCGCGCAGGCCGCCGCCCCGGTTTCGAGAATTCCGGATCTGAAGCCGGTGGCCGGCGTTCCATCGCTCTTGGAAAGCGGCCTGCCCGAGGTGCCGGCGCAGCTGCGGGCGCGCATCGAGCAATACCAGAACTCGCGCTCGGCGAATGCGCTCGACGTCGCCGCCGACGGCAGCCAGCTCTTGATCGCGACCCGTTTCGCCTCGACCAACCAGCTTCACCTGGTCGAGCAGCCGATGGGGATGCGCACCCAACTGACCTTCGGGAACGAGCCGGTGAACTCGGCCCGATTCGTGCCGGGCGATCCCCGCGCTCTGCTCTACCTCCAGGACGTCGGTGGAGGCGAGTTCCACCAGGTGTTCCGGCTCGACCGGCGCACGGGCCGCTCCGAGCTGCTCACCGACGGCAAGAGCCGTCACGAGGGCCTGGTGGTCTCGGTGGACGGAACGCGCTTCGCGTACTCGGGCACCGGACGCAACGGGAAGGACACGGACGTCTACCTGGCGCAGATGGCGCAGCCCCGCGATGCGCGGCGGGTCACCGAGCGCGAAGGCGCCTGGCAGGCGGTGGAGTTCTCGTGGGACGGAACCCGGCTCCTGGTGGCCCAGTTCCGCGCCGTCGACGATTCCGACCTGCACCTGTACGACGTGAAGAGCGGCGAGCTGCGCCAGATCACGCCGCGCGAGGGGAAGGGCAGCGTCGAGGACGCCGCCTTCAGCGCGGACGGCAAGTCTGTCTACCTGATCACGGATCGGTACTCCGATTTCAACTCGCTCTACCGCATCGATCTCACCCGCCCAGGCTCCAAGCCGGAACCGCTCACGCCGCAGATCAAGTGGGACCTGGAGGGCCTCACCGTCGCGCCGGACGGCGCTCATCTCGCCTTCGCCGCCAACCAGGAGGGCTGGTCCCGGGTGTACCTGCTCGACTTGCGCAGCGGCCGCGCCGGCCCGATCGATCTGCCTCGCGGGATCGTCTCGACGCTGCGCTTCCCCGACCGGCGGGCCGACCTGTTGTTCGTCGGCGCGCAGACGGCGCGCTCTCCGAACGACGTGTGGGCCTACTCGCTCAAGGAGCGCAAGCTCACCCGCTGGACGCGGAGCGAGGCGGGCCCGGTCGACGCGGCCTCCTTCGTGGAGCCGGAGCTGGTGAAGTACCGCGCGGCCGACGGAATCGTCATCCCCGCGTTCCTGTGGAAGCCGCCGCGCGCCGACGGCAAGGTGCCGGTGGTCATCCTCTGGCACGGCGGACCGGAAGGCCAGTCGCGCCCCACCTTCCAGCCCATCTGGCAGTTCTACGCTCAGGAGCTGGGCATCGCGGTGCTCGCTCCCAACGTCCGCGGCTCGACCGGCTACGGCAAGCCGTACCTGGCGATGGACAACGGAGTCAAGCGCGAGCAGGCGTTGGGCGACATCGGAGCGACGCTGGACTTCATCGCCTCGCGCACCGACCTGGACGCCTCGCGCGTGGCCGCCTACGGCGGGTCGTACGGCGGGTACATGACGCTCGCCACGGTCGCGTTCCAAGGAGCGCGGGTCCGGGCCGCGGTCGACATCGTGGGGATCTCCAACCTGGCCAGCTTCCTCCAGACCACGCAGGCCTACCGGCGGGACCTGCGCCGCGCCGAGTACGGGGACGAGCGCGATCCGGCGGTGCGGGCCGTGCAGGAGCGGATCTCGCCGCTCAACTCCGTGGACAAGATCGAAGCGGCGCTGCTGGTCATCCAGGGCAAGAACGACCCGCGAGTCCCGCAGAGCGAGGCCGAGCAGATCGTCCAGGCGCTGCGCGCCCGCGGCAAGGACGCGCCCTACCTGTTGGGCCTGAACGAGGGGCACGGCTTCCAGAAGAAGGAGAACCGGGATTACATGACCGCCGCGGCCGCCGCGTTCCTGCTGCAGAAGCTGCAGCGCGCGCCCGTGCCGCCCGGCTGAAAGGGGAAGCGATGGAAGCGACGGCGTCAGCTCGCAACGATCTACGGATTGCGGCGGTCGAAGAGCACGTGAGGCACGAGAACCGGCACGACCTCGACGGGCTGCTCTCCACCTTCGGCGGAAACGCAGTCTACGAGGACGGCCCCTGGGGCGAACGCCACGACGGCCTCGGCGCCGTCCGCGAGTACTACGCGGGGCTGTTCCGGGCCGCGCCCGACCTGCACATCGAGGTCAAGAAGCGGCACGTGTGCGACGACGCGATCGTGCTCGAACAGCTCGTCAGCGGAACCCATCTCGGTGCCTGGCGCGGCCTGCCGCCCACCGGCCGCCACCTCGAGTTCCCCTTGTGCGCCGTGTTCACCTTCGACGAGAACGACCGCATGCTGGGCGAGCGGATCTATTACGACCGGGCCACCGTGCTGCGGCAGCTCGGCGTCCTCTCGGAGCCCACCAGCCTGGGCGGCCGGCTCGGCATGCTGCTGCTCCATCCGGCCACCGTGGTCGGCGCCGGGATCCGCTCGGCGTTCCGGCGATCGCGAGACGCGTGACACGGAAGGTCCTGGGGATCGACCTGGCCAGCTCGAGGTGGAGCTCCGTCGGGAGCGCCACCGTCGAGTTCGACGACGAGGCGAAGGAGTTCACGCGCGTCACGCCGGGCGCGATCCGTTGGCCGACGATCCCACTGACTCCCGATGCGCTCGCCGACGCGGTCGACGTGTTCGCTCGGCGGGAGGGGGTCTGCGCCGTTGCGCTCGACGGGCCGCAGGGGTGGCGGGACCCGGCGACGCCCGAGGGAACGCCCGGAGTGGGGAGGCGCTGCGAGTACGAGTGCGGGACGCAAGGAAAGACCGGTGCTTACCCGCGAACCTACCCGGGCACGCAAGGAACCTGGATCGAGTTCTGCGTCGAAGTGTTCGCCAACCTGCTCGGCAGACCCGGCGTCGCGCTGGCAGGCTTGGCCACCAGCAACGGGTTCTCGGGGGCCTACGTCGTTCTCGAATGCTTTCCGACCTCGGCCTGGCGCTCCAGCGGACTGGTCCCGCTGCCGGCCAAGGCCAAGAAGCCGGACCTCGCGCCCTACGTGCAGTCTTTGACCGCTGCTTATCAACTGCCTGACACCGAGGTTTCGTCCCACGACGATCTGCAAGCGGTCGTCGCTGCGCTCATCGCGGCCGCTGCGGTCGGCGGTCCCGCCATCGCTCTCGCGAAAGGAGCACCGGCCAGCGTCGTCGTGCACGCGGACGGATCGCGGCTGCGTATCGAGGGCTACATCTGGGACGTGAAGCCATCGCGCTGAGGACATCGCGTACTTCGAGAAGGAACGTGAAGCCGCTGCCTGCTACAGGGACGCACCCACCACCAAAGACGCGCCGATGGAGCTCACCGTCAGGCCGGTCTGCATCACAGGCGGTCCCAGCGCAGTCGAACCGGCGGATTCGGCGTTGAACATCGCCGAATACCTGCCCTCGATGCCGACGTGAAGGATGCGCGGTACGACGTAAGTGCGCACTCCTAGCGCGATCTCGAGCACCGGCAGCCCCGAACCGTGCGTATCGTACTGCTCGCTGCAGTTGCATTGCAGGCGGACCAATCGGCCGACGCCGACTGCGACGCCGCCGACGAGCTGTGTAGCCCCCAGCGTGTGCACGCGCCCATCGAGAAGGAGCGAGGCGGCGCGGTACCCGGCCGCGGAAGAGCAATTGACTCCGCCTCCGCAAGTCGCACGTCCTTCGCTGCCCAAGGCCGCCGCGGCCCGCACGCCGACCGAAGCGAAGGGCGCGAATTCGTATCCGGCGCGGATCGAGAGCCCGACCGGCGAGGGACAGTCGTAATTCCGGCAGATGTCCGTCAGCGCCCAGATCGGTCCGACGCTGGACTCGGCCTCGAGGCCGAGCCGCTCACCCGCCCAGCTCGCTGGAGCGCTGCAGACGAGAGCGACGAGCAGGCGCAGGCGCATGCATGGCAGACTACTCCGTGTGCCTGGCGGCCACTGCGCCGTGAGCCTGCTCAGATCGCGTCCAGGAACTCCGCGTTGGACTTGAACTCCGAGACCGACTTCAAGAGCCGCTCCATCGCTTCGACCGGCTTCAGGGCGAACAGCGCGCCGCGGAGCTTCTTCACCTTCTCGTATTCGTGTTGGGAGAAGAGCTTCTCCTCCTTGCGGGTGCCGGAGGTCTGGATGTTGATGGCCGGCCAGATGCGCTTCTCGGCCAGCTGGCGGTCGAGGTTGATCTCCGCGTTTCCGGTGCCCTTGAACTCCTCGAAGATCACCTCGTCCATGCGGGAGCCCGTGTCGACCAGCGCGGTGGCGAGGATGGTCAGGGAGCCCCCTTCCTCCGCGTTGCGGGCCGCGCCGAAGAGCCGCTTGGGGCGCTCCAGCGCGCGCGAATCGACGCCGCCCGAGAGGGTGCGGCCGGACGACTCGACCTCCTTGTTGTAGGCGCGCGACAGGCGGGTGATCGAGTCGAGCAGGATCACCACGTCCTTGCCGCCCTCGACCAGGCGCTTGGCGCGCTCCAGCACCATCTCGGCGACGTGCAAGTGCTCCTCGGTGGGCCGGTCGGCGGACGAGGCGAACACCTCCGCCTTCACCGTGCGGCGGAAGTCGGTGACCTCCTCGGGCCGCTCGTCGACGAGCAGCACGAACTGGATCACCTCGGGGCGGTTGGCCGAGATGGCCAGGCACATCTTCTGCAGCATGATCGTCTTGCCCGCCTTGGGCGGCGAGACGATCAGCATGCGCTGGCCCAGGCCGATGGGCGAGACGATGTCGATGACCCGCGTCAGCGTCTCCTTCGGCGTGGTCTCCATCACCAGGCGGTCGTCGGGGTCGATCACCGTGAGGTTCTGGAAGAGCGTGCGCGCCGCGGCCTGCTGCGGCGGGAGCCCCTCCACCGTCTCGGTGCGGATGAGCTGCAGCCGCCCGTTGCGCCTCACTCCCTGACCGGTGAGCAGAGAACCTTCGCGCAGCTTGTCCCGCTCGATCATGTGGCGCGGCACCTCCGGATCGTCCGGCTGGGGGAGGAAGTTCAGCTTCGCGCTGCGCAACCGCCCGTTTCCGCGGTGGTCGACGTCGAGCACGCCCTCGACGGCGACCGGCGGCTCCTGCCGCGGCTGGGGCCGCTGCTGCTGCTGCTGCGGGCGGTGCTGACCCGGCTGCGGCGGCCGGAGCTGCTGCACCCCCTGTGCCTGGAGCTGCGCCTGGAGCTGTGCCTCGCCCCCGGCCGGGGGCGGCGCGGATGGACCGCCGGTGATGTCCGCGCCGGTCTGCGAGCCCTGCGGCTCGCCCGCTCCGGCCATCGCCTGCGGCTCACCGGGCGCCGGCACCGCCTCGGGCGCGCCGTCGTCGGGCAACAGCTCGTTCTCCACGTCCAGGATCCGTCCCTGCGCGTCGAGCGGGGGCTGCACGTTCTGGTGGTGGCCCTTGTTCCGCCCGCGGCCGCGCCCCCCGCGCCGCTGCCGGCGGAACCGGCGCCGCCCGCCGCCCCCTTCGCCCTGCTGCTGCTGCTGCTGCTGTTGCTGCTGCTGTTGCTGCTGCTGCTGCTGCTGCTGCTGGCCGTTGGGGGCGTGCTGCGGGTAGCGCGCGTTGCCCGGCTCGGGCGCGTCGTGCGCCTGGGCTTGGGGCTCGTTGTTGGGGGGCCGTTGTCCTTCACCGTTCATCTTGATCACTCCACATTGCGCGGCTCGCCTTCGAGCCGCGGACTCACTTCTTCAGCAAACGATCGAGGAAACCCTTCTTCTGCTCCGCGGGAGGCCGCTTCAGCCGCGACAGCTCGCTCCTCGCCGCGTCGAACTCCGGATCCGTCGCGATGGCCTTCCGCAAGAGGGCCTTCGCCTGTTCCACCTCACCCAGCGCCTCGTGCAGCTGGGCGGCGAAGACGGTCGCGCTGCGCAGCCGCGGGTCCATCCCCAGCGCCTTGCCGACCAGCTCGAGCCCCTCCCGCGCCTTGCCCCGCCCCCTGTAGATGGACATCCCCAGGTACGCGTGGAACTCCGCCTCGGCGTGGTTGAGCGCGATCGCCTCGCGGAAGGCGCCTTCGGCCTCCGCGAACTTGCCCGCCTTGAAGAGCCTCTCTCCCTTTTCGAAGATACCTTCGGCCCGGAGGATGGCGCCCACGTCGGTGGACAGGCCCTTCGCCTTGCGATCCAGGTACACGTCGTAGTCGCCGCGGCTCGACGGATTGCCGAGGACCGCGTTGGCCTCGCTGACCTTGGAGAACAGCTCTTCGGCCGCCCGCCGCGCCGATCCCAATTCCTGCCCGGCGAACGCGTCCGAATGGAACCGCTTCGCGGCCGCGATGTAGGCCGCCTTGATCTCGTCCTGGGTCGCCGAGGATTGGACGCCCAGGACCTGGTAGTGATTCGCGTTCTTCAGCCGATCGCGCTCCGCGAAGATCACTCGCCGGGACCAGTCCTCGTCGGCCGTGAACTTGCGGCCCCGGTCCTCGTCCTCCGGGTTGGGAGCAGCCGCCTTGGGCGAGGGGGCGGCGGCCTTCGCCCCGCCCGACAGAACGACGAGCCCGCTTTCGCACAGCCACTTGAGCAGCGGCAGCTCGGCCGGCTTCACCCGCGAGAGCGCTTCGGCCAAGGGCCGCTGGTTGGTGGCCAGCGGGGTGACGCCCTCGCCCGGCCAGGCCGTCTTCACCGCGAACAGCTCGCGCTCCAGCTCGGGCGACCGATTCATGTGCTGCTGGGCGCGCGCTTCCAGCCAGTCGCGCTCCGCGGCGTGGGCCCCGAAACGCTTCGCCGCCTCGAGCACCAGCGCCACCGGGCTGGTCCGCGCCTCGGGCACCGCAGCGGTCTGCTCGGCGGACTGCGGGTCGATGCGGAAGCTTCCCGTAGTCCAGCCCAGCCCGTTCACCGAGGCGTCCAACGTCTGCTGCTTGAGCGCCTGCTTGAGCTGCTCCGGCGTGAGGACCCGCGAGTAGGCCAGCGCTTCGTGCAGCGCCACCTTGTTCTGCTTGGCGAACGCCACCGCGCGGTCGAAGGAAGCCTGCTTGACGATCCCCGCGGCGACCTGCGCCGCGCCCGCGAGCTCTCCCTTGACCGAGCTCTGCGCGAAGCGCACCTGCCCCTTCTCGAAATGGATCAGCCGGACCGTGGTGCCCTGGCTGAGGGTCAACAGCGAGGTCGCCTTCTGCCGCAACAGCTCGACGAACAGCGCCGCCGCCGGCTTCTGCGCCAGGTCCCCCTCTTGCGAGGTGGCGGCGCCCTGCACGTTGCACGCTTTCGCCAGTGCGTCGCGCACTTGCGAGATGTCGAACGGTTTGGCGAAGTAGGCATGCGGTTTGAGCCGCGCCACGAGCTCCGCGTTCGGCTGTTTGTAGATCCCGCTCACCACGATCAGCGGCAGCTTCGCCCCCCACGGCTGGCCGCGCGCGAACTGGCCCACCTGGAATCCGTCCAGCTCGGCCAGCACCAGGTCGAGCACCACCGCAGAGAAGGGCTGGTTCGCCTGCGCCGCCTGGGTGAGGAGATCCTTGGCCTGCGCGCCGGAGCGCGTCGCCTGTGCCGTCAGCCCCAGCTCCGAGCAGACCTGTGCGATGAGTCGCGAGGCGCTCTCCTCGTCCTCGACGATCAGGACCTGCGCAGGCACTCAGTTCACCTCGAGATCGAAGGGGAGGACCGCCCGGAGCGTCCCGGGCTCGCCCAACAGAGCCAGCGCGCGCAGCGCCCGCGCCGGCAGCGGCCGCAGCGCGCCGGGCAGGACCTGCAAGGCCGGGAACAGGCTCACCTCGGCCTTGCCCGGGTCGTCGAGCGAGACCGGCTCGTCTGGAGCGAGGCCCGCGCGCACCTTGGCGGCCTGGATCGCCTCGCGCAGGCCCCCCATCTTGTCGACCAGCCCGCGGTCCAGCGCCTGGCGCCCGGTCCAGACGCGGCCGCGGCCGAGCTCGTCGACCCGCTCGCGCGGGAGGTGGCGCCCTTCGGCCACCCGATCGACGAACTGGGCGTAGAACGCGTCCACCCACTCCTGGAGGGTGCGGCGCTCTTCGTCGGTCAGCCCGCGCGCGGTGGAGAACAAGTCCGCGCTCTTGCCGCGCTTGATGGTCGTCAGCTTCAGCCCCAGCTCCCGATACAGCTCTTCCAGATCGAACTTCCCCACGAACACCCCGATCGAGCCGGTCACCGTCGAGGGCTCGGCGTAGATCTCGTCCGCCGCCACAGCGACGTAGTAGCCGCCCGATGCGGCCACGTCCCCCATGCTCGCCACCACCGGCTTGCCCTTCTCCTCGCGGGCCCGCTTGAGCTCCCGCCAGATCAAGTCCGAGGCGCTGCCGTCCCCGCCCGGCGAATCGATCCGCACCACGATCGCCTTCACCGACGGATCGTCCGCCAGGCCGTGGATCCGCCGAGCGATCGATTCCGAACCAGCCACCTCCACCGCCCCGAGGGGATCCGCTCCCCCTTCGCCGCGGGCGATGTCGCCCTCCACCCGCACCACCGCTACCCTCGGCGGCGGCGTCCACCGGGGGCTCCGCACCGAGGGAGGCTGCGTCCCTACCTGCTCGAGCGCGACGTGCCCCCCGGTCAGCTTCGCCACCTCCTCTTCGAGCTGGTCGGGGTACACGAGCCCGTCGACCAACCCTTGCGCCTGCGCCTCCTGCGGCGTCTGGAGCCCGCGATCCAGGAGGCGCCGGAACTTCTCCTCGTCGAGGTGCCGCGCCTGGGTGACCTGCCGCACGTAGCGGCCGTAGACGTCGTCCAGGATTGCGTTCACCACCTCACGCTGCTCGCCCGACATGTCCCTGCGGGTGAAGATGTCCGGCGCCGTCTTGTAGGCGCCGACGCGGACGAACTCCGCCTTCACACCGAGCTTGTCGAGGCCCGCGCCGGCGAAGAGCGCCGTCGCGGAGAAACCATTGACCGCCAGGACCGCCTGCGGGGCCGCATAGACCCTGTCGGCCGCAGAGGCAACACTATAGTCGAGGTCCCCCGCGGCATCCAAGTAAAACACGACCTTCTTGCCGCTCGCCCGCAACTCCTCGATTCCACTCCGGAGTTCCTCACTCCGCCCAGCGCCCAGGCGGAGCCCGCCCGACCGCAGGACGACCGCCTTCACGGTCGGGTCCAGGGCCAGCCGGTGCATCTGTTCCACGGTCAGGGCGAGCGGGTCGCGCTGGGTCTCGCCCAGGAGCAGGCCGACGATTCCAGAGGGCGGCCGGCGGAGCGCCCGGTCCAGGTTCAGCTCGACCGCGCGTCCCCTGGGGATGCGCAGCCCCGGATACTCGGCCGAGGACAGCCGAAGCACGCTGAGCTGGCTGCCGGTCCCGCCGGCGCCGGGGAAGCTCGCCGCGCTGCGCAGCCCGAGCCGCGCCAGGTCGACCTGCAGGCCGATCTGCCCCGAGACCGTCCCGGCGTCGGATACGCCGAGCTGTCCGATCAGTTGCAGGCCCTGGGCGAGCCGCGCCTCGCCGGTGAAGGCCCAGTCCGGGTGCTCGACCCCGCACCGCCGCCCATCGCCGGTGCAGGAGCGGAAGGTAGCATCGGCGGCCAGCGTGAGCTGCTCGCCGATCGGCCGGATCGCCGCCGCCGCGACGTGGCGCCGGGGAAGCTGCTGGACGCCCTTCCTGGGCGCGTCGACGTCCAGCGCGGTGTACCCCAAGGACAGCCAGCGAACCGGGCGGGCCAGCGCGCCGAGGTCCCAGGAGCCCAGGTGGTCGATGTCCGCGCTTTCGCTGCTGGAAAACCCGTGGTGCGCTGCCCCGATGGCGAGCGCGCTGGCGCGGAGGGCGCCGCCCAGGGTGAACCTGGTCGAGCACGGCGTGGACGGGGTGCACTCCGAGCCGGCGTGCAACCACTCGAGCGAGGCGCCGATCGCGCCGACCCAGCCCGCCAGGGAGAGGTACGCGCCGTCGGCCCGGGGCATGCCGTCGCGGTAGCCTCGTTCGTTGGCATACTCGAGAAGGACCCCCCGGCTGAACGCCAGGGCGGCCGGGTTCGCAGCCAGCGCGGTGGCCTCGTCCGTGAGCGCAAAGCTCCCGGCGGGCTGGGGGATTCCCGAGGTGGGGGACCGCTCCTGGCTGGCGGCCGGGAAGGCGCACGCCAGCGCGAGCGCCGCAACAGGCACAGGTCTCATGGGGTGCTCGGTACAACCAGCGAGGGTTGATCTAGTGTAGTCGCCTTGACCGGAGAATCCCATGCTCGATCCGAAGCAGATTCGCAACGTGGCGATCATCGCGCACGACGGCGCTGGTAAAACGGCCCTCACGGAAGCCCTGCTCCGGCACGACGCTCCCGCGAGGGCCGGCAAGGACGGGTCCACCAGCCACCTCGACGCGGAGCCCGAGGAGGCCAAGCGGAACTTCACCGTGGCGACGCACGTCACGTTCGCCGAGCACGACGGGGTCTTGCTGAACCTGCTCGACACCGCGGGCTTCTCCGACTTCCTCACCGACACCGACCGTTCCCTGGCGGTCGTCGAGGGAGGCCTGCTGCTGGTCTCCGCGGTGAGCGGAGTGAAGCACCAGACGGAGGCGCACTGGGACATGGCGCTGGAGCGTTCGCTTCCGCTCATCGCCTGCGTGAACAAGCTCGACAAGGACCGGGCCAGCTTCCTGCGCGCCCTGGACGACATCGAGAAGACCCTGAAGGCCCGGCCGGTCGCGCTGCAGCTGCCCATCGGGCTGGGCGACTCCTTCAGCGGCGTCATCGACCTCATCACCATGCGTGCGCACACCTATGCCCGGCGGCAGGACGGCAAGTTCGGCGGGTACATCGAGGAGGACATCCCCGAGCAGCTCGTCGGCGACGCGAAGAAGCTGCGCACCCGGCTGGTGGAGGCAGTGGCGGAGACCGACGACGTGCTGCTGGAGAAGTACCTGGACGGACAGGAGCCCGGGGAGGAGCAGATCCGGGAGGCGCTCGCTCACGCGGTGCTGGGGCGGCGGTTCCTTCCGGTGCTGGCCTGCGCGGCGCGCCCCGGGGTGGGCGTGCGCGACCTGGCGAGCGCGATCGTGCGCTACCTGCCCGATCCCACCTCGCGGCGGGAGATCAAGGGCAAGGACTCGCACGGAAAAGAAATCCTGCGGGCGGCGCGCGCCGACCAGGCGCCCACGCTGCTCGCCTTCCGCAACACGGTGGACCACTTCGTCGGGCGCCTGAGCGCCTGCCGCATCTTCTCCGGACAGGTGAAGACCGGGCAGAAGCTCTACAACCCGCGCACGAACCAGGAAGAGATCCTCGCGCACCTGTATCGGATCGACGGAAACCACACCGCCGAGGTCCCCAGCGCGTCGGCCGGCGAGATCATCGGCCTGATGAAGCTGCGCGACGTGCACGTGGGCGACACGCTCACCGCCGCCGACGCTCCCATCCGGCTCGAGCTGATCGGCAAGCCGCAGCGGGTCATCTCCTACGCGCTGAAGATCGACCGCGAGCAGGAAGAGAAGGCGGGCGTGGCGCTGCACAAGCTGCTCGAGGAGGATCCGTCCCTCGAGCTGACCCGCGACGCCGAGACCAACGAGACCCTGCTGAAGGGAATGGGCCAGGTGCACATCGAGGTGGCGGTGGAGAAGCTCAAGCGGAAGTTCGACGTGGACGTCCACCTCGAGCTGCCGCACCCCGCCTACCACGAGACGGTGCGGGACCGCGCCAAGGCGCAAGGGAAGTACAAGCGGCAGAGCGGCGGGCGGGGCCAGTATGGCGACTGCCACATCGAGCTGGAGCCGCTGCCGCGCGGTTCGGGCGTACAGTTCGAGGACGGGATCGTGGGCGGGGTGATCCCCCGGCAGTTCATCCCCTCGGTCGAGCACGGCATCCGCGACGCGGCCAAGGAGGGCCCGCTGGGCGGGTTCCCGCTGGTCGACTTCAAGGTGCGGCTGACGGACGGCTCGTTCCACACCGTCGACTCGTCCGACATGGCATTCCGGATCGCGGGCTCGATGGCGCTCAAGAATGCACTGGCGGCGGCCAAGCCGGTCCTGCTCGAGCCCATGATGAGGCTGGAGATCGTGGTCCCCGACGAGATGCTGGGCGAGGTGATCGCCGACGTGACCCAGCGGCGAGGAAAGATCCTGGGGATGGAGCCCTCCTCCAAGGGGACGCTCATCCACGCGCAGGCGCCGCACGCGGAGCTGCGCACCTACGCGCCGGAGCTGCGCTCGCTGACCAAGGGAATGGGCTACTTCACCATGGAGTTCGACCACTACGACGAGGTGCCGACCCACGAGGCCCAGAAGGTCCTCGAGCAACGCCGGGCCGAGCAGGGGAAGGGCGAGCCGGTCCCGAACCACCCGAAGGGCCGCGCCTGAGCCAGCTTTCCGTTCGGTTTCGAGCAATGCGCGGGGTTCCGCTGCTCCGGCAGAAGTGACTAGGTTCCCCCCGTGCTGGGGGCGTTGGTGGCGGCGTTCATCATTGGACCGAAGCCGGTCACCCGGCCGTCGGCCGCTTCCCTGACGCCCCTTCCGCAGGTCGTCCAGAAGGGCGAGACGTCCGAGGACGCCGCCCCGCTGAATCGCTTGATGAAGGAGAAGGCGTGGACGCTCGCGCACGCGGGGCCGCTGGTCCTCAAGGCTGACTTCAAGCACGGGTTGGCCGCCGCGCTCTCGCTCAAGTTCTAGATCTCGAGCAGCCGCCCGAGTGTGGCCTGAATTGCGTCCGGCCGGTCGATAGGCTGCAATCCGGCCGCCGTACCTCAATCAGGGGGATTCCCACATGTCGATCCGTCATCTCGCCACGGCGGGCGCGGCTGCGCTCGCCTGCGCTTGCAGTGGCTCGCAACAGAAGGTCCTTCCAGTCGCCGATGCCCGCGTGGACGCTCTCTTCAATTCGCCCGCCGGCGTCTCGTGCATCCAACTCATCGCGTCCGCGCCGTTGCGCACCGCGACCCGGACGTTCAGCGTGACGCCGGGCCAGAACACGGCCTCGCTGCTGCTGAACGGCGTGCCGACGGGTACCGTGATGTTTTCGGGGCAGGCCTTCAACCTCGCCTGCGGATTCGTCGACATCACCACCCAGCCGAGCTGGGTCGCCGACGACGTCACCCTCCAGGTCAACCCCGGACCGCCCATCTCGGTGCAGCTGAACTTTCACGCCCGGACCAACGCGAACGTCGGTGTCAACTTCACGGGCGATGCCTATACCGTCACCACCATCGCCGGCGTGGGCGGCACTCCCGGCACCGCGGACGGCGTCGGCGCAGCGGCCGGCTTTGCGGGTCCCAACAGTGCGGCGCTGAGCGCCGACGGAACCAAGCTCTTCGTCGGCGACCGCAACGACGGAAGTGTCGCGGGCCGCGGCATGGCCATCCGTCAGATCGAGCTGGCCACGGGCGCGGTCAGCACCATCGCCGGGTCGCTCAGCGCCCTCGGAACGGACGACGGACCCGGTGCGACAGCGCGCTTCAGCCGCCTTTTCTCGATGGTGCTCTCCGGAGGAAACCTGATCATCGCCGATCTCTGCGCGATCCGGTCGGTGAGCACCACCCCGCCCTTCAACGTGACGACCCTGGTCGGCACTCGCCAGGCTGCGAATCCCAACCTGTGGGACTGCCGGCCCGCCGTCAGCAGGCTGGGCGCCCAGGACCTGGATCTCGCCGTGCGCGGCACCGACGTGTACGTGGCAGACTCCACGCACTGGGTGGTGTGGAAGGTCTCCTTCGCCGTCTCGCCGCCGGCGATCACCCTGGTGGCCGGCGTCCCGGACTCGCCGGGCTTGGATGACGGCCCGCCCGTCGCCGGCGCCCATTTCGTCGGGCCGACGGGCCTGGTCTTTCCGTTCATCGGGGACGACGTGTTCTACCTCATCGACGACAACATCATGATCAGCACCGGCTACGGGCTCGTCCGGCGGATCTCGTTCTTCTCGAATTCGGTGACCACGGTCGCAGGCGCGCCGCAGGCGGGATTCGTCAGCACCGACGGCCTGGGCACGCAGGCGCTGTTCGCGCAACCCCGGCGAGCGGTGAGCGACGGAACGAGCCTGTTCATCGGCGATAGGTTCTCGGTGCGCCGGATGGATCTGAACACCAATGCGGTGGTCACCATCGCGGGGGACATGGCGACTTCGGGCTTCGCCGACGGCGTCGGCGGCGCGGCGCGCTTCAACGCGGCGTTCGGGATCGCGCGCGACAGCCGCAGTGGAGCCATCTACATCGCGGACCAGGGCAATTTCGCCATCCGGAAACTGACGCCTCCTTGATCGGCCGTCCCGCTCGCGGGAGGGACTGAAAACTTGTTCCGGGCCGATCCGGCTGCTACGAAGCGCGCCAGCGATGAAAAGATCCACGGCGCGCAAGGCGGCGCAGCAGGAGGAGCTCGACTTCAGCGGCGGCGGCGGCAACAAACCGCCGCCGCGCAGGCGCCGGCGCGCGCCCGAAGGAGGAGGAGGCGGCGGCGACGGAGTGCCGGCGCCGCTGCACGAGGAGGCCCGCCGGCGCTACCTGAACTACGCGCTGTCGGTGATCACCAGCCGGGCGCTGCCGGACGTGCGCGACGGCCTGAAGCCCGTGCAGCGCCGCATCGTCTTCGGAATGTACAACGACCACCGGCTCACGCACGAGGCGAAGTACCAGAAGTGCGCCAAGGTGGTCGGCACCATCATGGGCCAGTACCACCCGCACGGCGACGTCGCCATCTACGACGCGCTGGTGCGCATGGCGCAGGACTTCTCGCTCCGGTACCCCCTGATCGACGGACACGGGAACTTCGGCTCGCTGGACGGCGATGGCGCGGCCGCGATGCGCTACACCGAGTGCCGCCTGGCGCCGCTCGCCTCCGAGCTGCTGACCGAACTGGGCAAGCGCACCGTCGACTACCGGCCCACCTACGACGGCACGATGTTCGAGCCGATCGTCGTTCCGGCCCGCCTGCCGCAACTCTTGATGAACGGCACCACCGGCATCGCGGTGGGCATGGCGACCAACATCCCGCCGCACAACGTGCAGGAGCTGTGCGAGGCGCTGGTCGAGCTGATCGCCCACCCCAAGCTGGAGACCAAGGACCTCCTCAAGTTCATCAAAGGGCCGGACTTCCCCACCGGCGCGCAGGTGCTCAACTCGCGCGCCGAGCTCCGCCAGATCTACGAGTCCGGCCAGGGGTCGCTGCGCATCCGCGGCGAGTGGAAGCTCGAGGAGCTGCCTCGGGGCGGCCAGCAGACCGTAGTCACCAGCATCCCGTACACGGTGAACAAGTCCTCGCTGGTGGCGAAGTTCGGCGACCTGGTGCGCGAGCGCAAGCTGCCGCCGCTGGTCGACGTGCGCGACGAGTCCACCAAGGACGTCCGCGTCGTGCTGGAGCTGAAGCGCGATGCCGACCCCGACCTGGTGATGGCATACCTATACAAGCACACCTCGCTGGAGATGAACTTCAACGTGAACCTCACCTGCCTGGTGCCCAGCAAGAACCCGGAGGTGGGCACGCCGCAGCGGCTCGGGCTCAAGGAGATCCTCCGCTACTTCCTCGATTTCCGCTTCCAGGTCGTCACCCGGCGATTCCAGTTTGACCTGCAGGAGGTGCAGAAGCGGCTGCACATCCTGGAAGGGTTCGAGAGGGTCTACGACGCGCTCGACGAGATGATCAAGATCATCCGCAAGAGCGACGGTAAGGAGGACGCGGCGGCGAAGCTGATGAAGCGCTTCAAGCTGGACGAGATCCAGACCGACGCCATCCTCGACATGCGCCTCTACAAGCTGGCCCGCCTGGAGATCCTGGTCGTGCAGAAGGAGGCGAAGGAGAAGCGCGCCGAGCAGAAGGAGCTGAAGGCGCTGCTCGCCTCCGACAAGGCCCGCTGGGGCGTGGTGCGCGACGAGATCAAGGAGATCGCCGCCCAGTACAAGGACGAGCGGCGCACCCGCATCGGCGGAGGCCGCGAGGAGGTCGAGTACACCGAGGAGGCCTTCATCGCCGACGAGGACGCGCACGTGGTGATCACCCGCGACGGCTGGGTGAAGCGCGTCCGCGAGATGAAGGATCCCGCCTCGACCCGCCTGCGCGAGGGGGACGAGGTGCTGGCGGTGCTGGCCGGCTCGCTCAAGTCCAGCCTGGTGCTGTTCTCGAACTTCGGCACCGCGTACGTCACCCGCTTCAACGACATCCCGGCTTCCACCGGCTACGGCGACCCCGTGCAGAAGCTGTTCAAGTTCGACGACCAGGAGCGCGTGGTGGGGGGGCTCTCGCTCGATCCGCGGCTGCCGAGGCCCGAGAAGTTGGTGGGTGTGTCGAAGCGCGGCTACGGGCTGCGCTTCCCCCTCGCTCCGCACACCGAGCTGTCCACCCGCGCGGGCCGGCGATACGCGAAGCCGGGCAAGGAGGACGAGCTGATCGGCGTCGCGCCCGCCGAGGACCGCGATCTGCTGGCGGTGGTCACGCAGTCGAGCCACGCGCTGATCTGCAAGGTGAAGGAGATCAACGAGCTGGCCGGCCCCGGGCGCGGCGTGACCGTGATCAAGGTGCCGGCCGGCGACCAGGTGATCGCGTTCCTCTGCACCACCGACAAGGAGCAGACCATCGAGCTGGAGAGCAGCAAGGGCGGCAAGAAGCTGTCGCTGGGGGTCAAGTCGTACGAGCTGGCGGCGCGCGGCGGCAAGGGGCGCGAGATGGTGAAGAAGGACAAGGTGAAGGTCGCGCACCGGCCGATCGCGTTCGTCCCGCTTCCCGAAGCGAAGACGGAGGAGCCGGCTTTGCCGGCGACGGGCGGAGGCCGCAGGCCGCAGCATCGGAAGGAGGAGCCGGCTTTGCCGGCGACGGGCGGAGGCCGCAGGCCGCAGCATCGGAAGGAGAAGTGATGACGCCGCGCAAGACCGGGTACACCGCGCAGGACATCCAGGTGCTGGAAGGGCTGGAGCCCGTCCGCAAGCGGCCCGCCATGTACATCGGCGGTACCGACCCGACCGGCTACCACCACCTGCTCTGGGAAATCCTCGACAACTCGGTCGACGAGGTGATCAACGGCTTCGCCACCCGCATCGAGGTGACGCTGCACGAGGACGGCCGGACGATGACCGTGGTCGACGACGGCCGGGGAATCCCGGTCGACGTGATGCCCAAGTACAAGAAACCGGCCATCGAGGTGATCCTCACCACGCTGCACTCGGGCGGGAAGTTCGAGCAGGGGAACTACATCCACTCGGGCGGCCTGCACGGCGTCGGAGCCAGCGTGGTCAACGCGCTCAGCTCGAAGCTGGTCGCCGAGGTGAAGCGCGACGGGAAGCGCTGGGTGCAGACGTACGCCAAGGGACACGCGCTGGGGAAGCTCAAGGCCGAAGGAAAGGCCAAAGGGACCGGCACCAGCATCACCTTCGAGCCCGACTCGGAGATCTTCGGGCTCAAGCTGAGGTTCGATCCGACGCTGATCCGCGACCACCTCGAGGCCCGCAGCTACCTGCACCGCGGCATGGAGGTCGTGTTCCGCGATCAAACCGCGGACCCGCCGACCGAGGTGACGTTCAAGCACGAGGGCGGCATCGCAGAGTACCTGGGCAAGGTCGTCGCCGAGCGGGGCAAGCCGACCATCCCTCCGCAGAACGGCGCCAGTCCCCAGTTCTACCGGGCCTCCGAGGCGGACCCTCGCTTGGAGGTGGCCCTGCTCTGGACCGAGGCCACCGAGGAGCACGTCCGCAGCTACGTGAACGGGATTCCCACCCCGCAGGGCGGCACCCACGAAGCCGGGCTGCGCAGCGGCGTGGTCAAGGCGGTGCGCAACTACATCGACACGCACGACCTGACGCCGAAGGGCGTGACGCTCACCGCGGAGGACATCCGCGAGGGAATGGCCGCGATCCTCTCCGTCTACGTGGTCGAGCCCCAGTTCCAGGGACAGACCAAAGGGCGGCTCAACAATCCCGAGAGCAGCGCCCAGGTGGACGGAGTCGTCCGCCCCGCGCTGGAGAAGTGGCTGAACGACAACCGCACCATCGCCGAGGCAGTGGTGGCGCGCATCATCCTGGCGGCGCGGGCGCGCGAGGCGTCGCGGGCTGCCTCCCAGGCGGTGCAGCGCAAGACGGCGGTCTCGCACCGGCTGAATCTCCCTGGAAAGCTGGCCGACTGCGCGTCCACCAACCCCTCCGAGAGCGAGCTGTTCATCGTGGAGGGCGACAGCGCCGGCGGCTCGGCCAAGCAGGGTCGCGACCGGCGTACCCAGGCCATCCTGCCGCTGCGCGGGAAGGTGCTCAATGCCGAGCAGGCCTCGACCGACAAGGTGGCCCAGAACAAGGAGCTGCAGGACATCGTCAGCGCGCTGGGCTGCGGGCTGGGGCCCGACTTCGACCTGGGCAAGCTGCGCTACGGGCGGATCTTCCTCTTGATGGACGCCGACTCGGACGGGCACCACATCGCCACGCTGCTCCTCACGTTCTTCTACCGGCACCTGCGCGAGCTGATCAAAGCGGGGGCGGTCCACATCGCCCAGCCGCCGCTGTATCGCATCGACGTGGGCAAGGAGACCTTCTGGGCGCTGGACGAGGCCGACCGCGACCGCATCCTGAAGGAGAAGGTCAAGGGGAACGCCAAGCCGCAGATCATGCGCTTCAAGGGCCTGGGCGAGATGACCGCCGACGAGCTCAAGAGCACCACGCTCGATCCGAAGAAGAGAATCAGCCTGCGGGTCACGGTCACGCCCGAGGCCGAGCTGGAAACCGACCGGGTCATCAACGACCTGCTCGGCAAGGACGTCTCCGCCCGCTTCAAGTTCATCATGGAGCGCGCGGGGGAGGTGCAGGAGCTGGACGTCTGAGGAGGGCATGCCGGGCAGCACGACGACGGGAGCTGAATCCTCCCGCGCGAGCGGGGCACCGGTGCTGGTCCGGTTGGGCGTGGTGGCCGCGTACCCGCGCTGGACGGTTGCCGCGCTGTTCGCATCCTACGTCGTGTTTGCTGTACGTCTCTTCCGGTTCGTCGACCGCCACGCCGTCGACGTCCTCTTCCGGGACCAGTGGTACATCCTGTCGCCGAAGTTCGAGGGGAAAGGCCTTTGGGCGATGATGCGCCTCCAGGTGGGCCCGCACCGGCAGGGGCTCGGCGGCGCGTGGCTCGATGCCGTCTACACGGCGACCCGCTGGAACGTCCGCACGGATTGTTTCCTCACGGCCGGCGTGCTGGTCCTGGCCGCCGCGCTCGCGCTCGACGTGAAGCGGCGCCTCAGCGGCGGCCTCGACGTCTTCGACGCCGCTCTCGCCCCGCTCTTTCTCGGGCTGGCCAGCTTCGAGCTATTCGCCGTGACTCCCAATCCGGCGCATGGCGCGCTCCCGCTGCTCCTCGTGGTCGCGGCCGCGTGGGCGCTGGCGCGCGACTCGTGGTGGTTGATTGCGCTCGTCGGCGTGCTGGCGTCGCACACCGGGTTCGCGACATACCTCGCCGTGGTCGCGGCCGGGTTGGGCATCCTGGTGGCGATCCGTGACCGCTCGGCCGCCGCGCTTGCCGCGACCGCGGCCATCGTCGCGGCGCTTTGCCTCTTTTTCGTGGGCTATCGGTTCGTCCCGGCCATCGCCTGCTTCCAGTTCCCTCACCCCAGGCCTGCCGAATACGTCTGGTTCGCCGGACTTCTGCTCGTGCGTCCGTTCGCCTACTTCCAGACCACCGGCGCCTTCGCGCGCCCCGGCGGCGGGCTGGCTGCGTGCGCCGGGATTGCTCTCGGCGCGTTGGCGCTGGTCCGCACCCTCGGCCCGCGGGAGAACTCCCGCAACTGGCGCGTCGCGGCCTTGCTGATCGGCTTCTCGCTCCTCTTCGGCGCCAGCACGGCGGTCGGGCGCGTCTGCGCGGGCCTCGACGGCGTCCTCGTCTCGCGCTACGTCCCCTATGCGCTTCCTTTCTGGTTCGCGGTCTATCTTCTGCTGCGCCGCCGCCCCCCCGGCGCGAGCCCGCACGGAACGGCGATAGCAGCGCTGCTCCTCGCCGCCTTCGTCGCGAAGGAGGCAGATCCGACGATGAACGAGAGCACCGCCCGGTCGTACTCCGAGCCGAAAAAGCGGTGGAGGGCCTGCTACTTGCGCCGTCACGACTGGCGCGCCTGCGATGCGGAAACCTCGTTTCCCATCAATTTCTCGGACGAGTCGGTCGACTCGGGCTTCGAGTTCCTTCGCAAGCAGCGGCTGAGCGTCTACCGCGACGATTCCGCAGTTCCCTGAGGTCGAGGGCTCCAGGCGGAGTGCAGGCGGGCCGGCTCCAGCTCCTTGACCACCCGCGCAGGGTTTCCAGCGACCACGGTGAGCGGCGGCACGTCCTTGGTCACCACGGCGTGCGCCCCGACGACAGCGCCGTGGCCGACCGCGATCCCGCCCAGAAGCGTCGCCCCTTCGGCGATCCAGACGTCGTCGCCCACCACCATCTGGCTCAGCGCCTCGAGTGGCGCCGCTTCGGTCCGGCGGGCCGCTGGATCGAGAGGGTGTCCAGGATCCGACGACAGGACCACGTTGGCGGCGATGGTCACGTGGCGGCCGACCCGGATGCCCAGCCCCGCCCGCAGTACCACCCGCGAGCCGACGTACGCATCGTCGCCGATCTCGATCCGTGCTTTGCCCGGTGCGTTGCGCGCACCCTGGAACGCCGTGCGCGCGTTGATCCGCCAACGGGCGCCGAGCACCAGCGCGCAATTGTCAACGAACGGAAGCTTCGATTCGGGAGTCAGCTCGAGGTGGCCGCCCTCGCCCGCCCGCTCGCACTGCAGCTCGAACAGGGGCTGGTAGTAGACGGCGCGCGCCAGCTCGTAACAGGCAGCGCGCCGCAGGAAGCGCTCGGTCAGGAGCACCCAGTGGAGCGGCGTCGGCGGGACACGGACCTCCAGGGCGCCGCGCAGCACCTCGCGGAGGCGGCGGCCCTCGCGCAGCCGGGCGCGGAGCAAAGCGACGGGGTCCACGCCGTGCAGATAGGCATTCGCCCGTCCGGCGGCAGGCTTGCGGGGTTGCGGCGCGGCGCGGCGTGTGCTTGTGAACGCGTGCATGTACGTGCGCCAGCTGAAGCTCGGGCCGATGGACAACTTCGTGTACCTGGTCGGCGCGGACGGCGCGCGCGAGACGGCCATCGTGGACGCCGCCTGGGACGTGAGCGCGGCGCTGCGGGCGGCCGAGGAGGACGGCCGGGCCGTGACGCACGCGCTGGTCAGCCACCACCACTTCGATCACGTCAACGGGCTGCCCGCGCTGCTCGCCGCGCGCGGGGTGCGGGTCCACGCCCATGCGGCTGACGTTCCCAGGCTGCCCGCCGAGCTGCAAGGGGAGGTCACGCCGCTCCGGGGAGGCGACGCGGTGGAGGTCGGGCCGATGCGCATCCGCGCGCTGCACACTCCCGGCCACACGCCGGGCTCGACCTGCTGGCAGGTGGAAGGCGAAGAAGGCGGCCTGTTCTCCGGCGACACCGTCTTCGTCAACGCTTGCGGCCGCTGCGACCTGTCCGGCGGCGATCCGGAGCAGATGTACGAGAGCTTGAAGCGCATCTCGCAGCTCGATCCCGCCCTCAAGCTCTACCCGGGGCACGACTACGGCGACGTGCCGGTCTCGAGCATCGCGCGCGAGCGGGAGAAGAACCCGTACTTCGCGCTGCTCGGGTCCTTGCCGCAGTTCGTCGGCTACCGCATGCGGCCGCGCAAATAGGAGGTCACCAGAGATTCGGCTCCAGCTTCTCCAGAGGGCCGTGGGGAAGGACGGTCCAGGGACGGGGCATCCGACCCTCTTACCATTGCGTTCGGCTGGAGGTCGCCGAGCTGCCCTCGAATCCGGGAGGCTGCGCCGGCGATTCCTGGACAGGCGGTCCGGCGGCGAGGATGTGGCGCAGCGTCAGCGCGACGAGCCCCAGCGAGAGCAGGCCCCATCCCACGCCCCAGACCACGGCGGGAATGAACGTGATCCGCGCCAGCGCATCGGCGTCGCTCGGTCCCCGCGAGGCGAAGTGAAGCAGGTCGTCCTTGATGTCGTAGAGAGCGTACGAGACGCTGAAAGTGCCCAGGAAAACCAGCAGCGCACGGCGCAGCAAGGACGGTCCGTAGCGCGCCGCCAGGCCCAGCGCGAACGCGGCGCCGCCGACGAAGAGCAGGGTGAACCCGTCGCGGACCCAGAGGACGGCCACCAACCCGGTCCAGGCGGCCAGCGCGATCAGCGGCCAGCGGCCCGCGCGAGAGCGCGCCGCAACCCAGAGGAGCACGCAGCCAGACATCGTCGATCCGACGTATCCGGCGCTGGAGACGACGATCTGCCGCCACAGCGAGGGCACGATCCGGCCCAGCGTCAGTCCGGCCTCGTCCGGCTTCACCTGGATGCGATCGACGTATCCGCCCACCAGCAGCGTGGCGGCGGCGTGCCCGCTCTCGTGCATGAGCACGACCAGCAGGCGGAACGGCCAGAGCGGCCACGATCTCCAGAAGAGGAGCCCCGCGAAGAAACTGACCGCCAGCGCCACCAGAAGGGGCCTGTCGAGGTGATGTGGACGGTCCACGCAGGGAGCATAACGCAGGAGCGCGGGCGCTCTTTCGCGACCAAAGCCCCGAGCCGCCAGCCGGGCCGGAGCTTGACGCCGGCCGCCGGGCGCTCTACAGGCCGGCGGATGCACGACGAGCTGCTCGTCGTCGGGACCCTGCACACGCAGGACCCGGCGCGGCCGCGCGCGCAGGCGGCGCTGATCCGGGGGGGCCGATTCGCCTGCGTGGGGACCCGCGAGGAGTGCGAGCAGCGCGCCTCGTCTTCGGTGCGGTTCATCGAGCTGGGCGCGGGCTGCGCCACCCCCGGGCTGATCGACTCCCATGGCCACGTGCAGTTCTTCGGACGGTCGCTGGGCGAGGTCAGCTGCTCCAGCGCCGCCAGCGAAGCCGAGTGCGCCGCGCGGGCGGCGCGGGCCGCCGCCGGGGTCCCCGCGGGCGGCTGGGTGAGGGGCGTGGGGTGGAAGCAGGACGAATGGCGGGAGCCGCGCCTTCCCACTTCGGCCTCGCTGACCGCGGCGGTGCCCGATCATCCCGTCGCCCTGGCGCGCAGCGACTCGCACGCCCTGTGGGTGAACGACCTGGCCCTGCAGAGGGCCGGCATCGGCCGGGAGACGAAGGACCCGGAGGGCGGCCTGATCGTGCGGGACGCCGCGGGCCAGCCGACCGGGATCCTGGTGGACAACGCGATGAGGCCGGTGTTCCAGGCGATGCCCCGGCCCGCGCCGGCCGATCTCGAGGCGCTGATCTTCCGCGGGCTCAAGGCGCTGGCGGCGGTCGGCCTCACCTCGGTGCACGACGCGGGCGTCGACCGCGACTCGCTGGAGGTCTACCGGAAGATGGCCGCGGAGGACCGGCTGCCCGTGCGGGTGTACGCCATGCTCGACGGGCAGCAGCCGATGGAGAAGCTGGCCGCGCTGATGGAGCTGTGGCGGCGCACTCCCCAGGTCGGACGCCTGACGGTCCGCTCGGTGAAGATGTTCGCCGACGGCGCCCTGGGCAGCCGCGGCGCCAAGCTGTTCGAGCCGTACAGCGACGATCCCGGCAACTCCGGCCTGTGGTTGACCGAGCCCGCCGAGCTGCGGCGGCGCATCGGGGCGGTGGCGGCGGCCGGGTTCCAGCCGTGCGTGCACGCCATCGGAGACCAGGCTTGCGCGGAAGTCCTCGCGGCGTACGCGGCGCGCTCCGAGCTGCGGGCGCTGCGGCCCCGGGTCGAGCACCTCCAGATCCTCCGGCCGCGCGACGCGCAGCTCCTGCGCGCATCCGGCGCGGTCGCCTCGATGCAGCCGACGCACGCGACCAGCGACGCCCCCTGGGCCGAGTCGCGCCTCGGGCGCGGGAACGAGCGGCAGAGGGGCGCGTACGCCTGGAGGCAAGCGGTGGAGGCCGGGGCACCGCTCGCCTTCGGCTCCGATTTTCCGATCGAGAGCATCGATCCGCGCCCGGGCCTGCGCAGCGCGGTCGCCCGGCGCACCGCGGGCGGCCTGGCCTGGATGCCCGAGCAGCGGCTGACGCGCGACGAGGCGCTGCGCGCCTTCACCGCCGGCGCCGCCTTCGCCGAGCACGCCGAGGACCGGCGCGGGATGATCCGCGAGGGCTACGACGCGGACCTGACCGTGTTCGAGCGGGACGTGCTGGAAGTGGCGGTGGACGAGCTGCCGGAGGTGCCGATCGCCGCCACGGTCGTGGGCGGCGTGGTGGAGTACGCCGGTCCTTGACTTGAGCACCCGCCTGCGGGCGAAGTGTGCCCTCTTCATGGAGCAGGCGCCCCAGAGGCCAGCGCCGCCGCGCGCGGATTGCCCGGACGTGGAGGACTGCGCGGCCGACCCCAGCGAGATCGGGCACGTCTGCGTCTACGGACCCATCTGCGGCACCTGCGCCGTCTACCGCGTGATCGACACCGCCCGGGGCCTCTTGCTCGGCACCTGCCGCATCCGCACCGACCGCGGCGAGTTCCCTTGCACGGCGCCCATCTGCGATGCGTACGTCCCGCGTGCGGGTGCTCTTGACGCGAAGGGACAGCCCACCGAGACGCCGGTGGCGCTGCAGATCGCGCGCAGGGCTCCGCGCCCGCAGCCCGAACCGGAACAAAAGGCGCGAGTCAGGATCCCGGACGGACCCGTGGGAGTCGTGGAGATGAACCGAGAAGAGCTGAAGGACCTGATCCGCGAGGCGATGGACGAGGAACGTGGCGGGGGTGTGGCGCCCCTCGCGCCGAAGTGGGAGGGCGGCGTGGCCGTGCTCAAGCCGCGCGATCCCGCGCTGCAGCCCAAGGAGCTGCCGCTCGAGTCGCTGTTCCACAAGGTCGTGATGATCCGCGACCGGCTGCGAGTGCTGGAGCAGAAGATCAACGCCAGCTCCAAGCTGACCGACGCCGAGAAGGTGGATCTGCAGGCCTACATCACCGCCTGCTACGGCTCGCTCACCACCTCACCACCTTCAACGTGCTGTTCCGCGACCGCGAGGACGGTTTCGCGGGCACGGGCGGGAAGGAGAAGTGACCCCCCTCGTTCTCGCGGCCGTGATGGCTCAGGCGACCTCACCCTCACCCTCGACCTCACCCTCAAACTCCCCCTCGACCTCGACCTCGACCTTACCCTCACCCTCGGCCGGTCCGGCCGGTCTGTCCCCCGAACGCCTTGCCCGCATCCAATCCGCCCTGCAGCAGCAGAAGCTGGACGGCTGGCTCTTCTTCGATTTCCGCGGCTCCGATCCCATCGCCTACCGCGTCCTGGGCCTGGACCCGCGCGGCATCCGCAGCCGTCGCTGGTACTGCCTGGTGCCCGCGCGCGGCGAGCCGCAGAAGCTGGTCCACGCGATCGAGCCGCACGCCCTTGACGGAGTGCCGGGGCCGGCCGCCACCTACTCTTCGTGGCGGGTGCGCGACCGCGAGCTGGGCCGCATCCTGCGCGGGACACGCCGGGTTGCGATGCAGTATTCGCCCCGCAACGAGATCCCCACCGTTTCGCGCGTGGACGGCGGCACGGTCGAGCTGGTCCGCGCGCTCGGTCCCGAGGTGGTCTCCAGCGCCGAGCTGGTGGCGCAGATCGGCAGCGTGCTCACCGGGGAGGAGCTGGCCTCGCAGTCGATCGCAGCCGAGCTGCTGGCGCAGGCGCAGGAGGCGACCGCGCAGGAGGCCGCGCGCCGTCTTCGGGCGGGGCAGCCGGCCACCGAGCGCGAGCTGGGCGAGTTCGCCCGCCGGCGGATGGCGGAGCAGGGCCTCATGGAATCCGGGGCCATCGTCGCGGTGGATGCGCACTCCGCCGATCCCCACTCCGAGGCGCAGGACGGAATCGCCGGCAAGAACAGCCTGCTGCTGCTCGACTTCACCGGGCGGGCAGGCACGGGTCCCCACGCCATCCAGGGCGATCTGACGCGCGTGTACTTCTTGGGAGAGCGCGTGCCGGAGGAGATCCAGCGCGTCGCGGCAGTGGTCTTCCAGGCGCGGGACGCGGCCCTCGATCTGCTGCGGCAAAGATGGCCTTCGGGCCGGCCGGTGACCGGCGCGGACGTGGACCACGCCGCGCGGGAGGTCATCGAGCGCGCCGGCTTCGGCGAACAGATCCTCCACCGCACCGGGCACAGCATCGACGTGCGGGTGCACGGAGACGGCGTGAACAACGACGACTTCGAGACCCGGGACGCCCGCCGGCACCTTGCCGGCACCTGCTCGTCCGTCGAGCCCGGCATCTACCTCGCCAACCGCTTCGGCATCCGCAGCGAAGTCGACGTCTGCCTCCTGGAAGGAGGAAAGGTGGAAGTCCGCGGCGGAGAACCCCAGCGCTCCGTCCCGGCACTGCTCGCTCCGCCGCAGTGACTATCGGGAAGGGACCGGCATGCCGTCATTGCTGCGCGCGCCGGCGCAGCCATTCCGCGACCAGCCTCACGCCGGCGCCGGTGCCTCCACGGGGGTTGTAGCCCTTCTCCTTGTCCAGGGAGCTGGGGCCGGCGATGTCCAGGTGGGCCCAGGGCGTCTTGCCGACGAAGTGCTGCAGGAACAGCGCGGCGTTGATCGACCCACCGTAGCGGCCTCCGGTGTTCTTGAGGTCGGCGATGGGGCTCTTGATCAGCTCCTCCATGTCGGCCGGCAACGGCATGCGCCAGACGGATTCCCCGGCGGTCCGGGCGGCCGCCTGCACCTCGCTCGCCAGCGCTTCGTCGTTGGAGAAGAGGCCGGCCGTCCACGGCCCGAGCGCCACCAGGATGGCCCCGGTCAGCGTGGCCAGGTCGACGATGGCCGCCGGCTCGTCTTCCGCGGCCCAGGCCAGGACGTCTCCGAGCACCAACCGGCCCTCGGCATCCGTGTTGAGCACCTCGACCGAGACGCCGCTCCGTCCCACCAGGACGTCGCCCGGCTTGTAGGCGGTGCCGCTGGGCAGGTTCTCGCAAGCGCCGAAATAGCCGTGCACCGGGAACGGCGGAGCGATCTCCGGCACCAGCGACATGGCGGCGATCACCGCGGCAGCGCCTGCCATGTCTGTCTTCATGTCCTCCATCCCCTGCGCCGTCTTGAGCGACAGGCCGCCCGAGTCGAACGTGATCGCCTTGCCCACCAGCGCGACCGGCTTGCCCGCTCGCTTGCCCCGCGGGAGGTAGCTCAAGCGCACCAGCCGAGGCTCCTCGGCGCTGCCCTGCGCGACTCCGAGGAACAGGTTCATCTTCAGCTTCCGGATCTGCGGCAGCCCGAGCACCTCGATCTGCAGCCCGCGCTCCCGCGCCACCTCGCGCGCGGTCGATGCCAGCTCGCCGGGCGTCACCCGCCCGGCCGGCTCGTTCACCAGGTCCCGGGCCAGGCAGGTCGCCTCGGCCAGCCGGGCGCCCAGGTGGGCCGCCGCGGAGAGGCCGGCGCGCGTCTTCGCCTCGCCGCCTCGCCGGGCGGCCCGCTCGTCGCGGGCGAGGATCTGCACTCGCGCCAGCTTGAGCGGCTTCTTCTCCCGCTTGTACTTGTCGAACGAATACGCTCCGAGCGAGGCGCCCTCCGCCAAGGCCTGCACGTCGCGCTCCAGGTCGCCGCTCTCCTCCGCTTTCCCGGATCGCGCGGCGTTCCCCTGCGGCCAGACCAGGGCCAGCGTCCGGGCGCCCGCGGGCCGTGCTGCCTTCACCGCGCGGCTGGCGGCGGTGCGCAGGGCATCGCGGGCGCGGTCCGCGTCGGCGTGCTTCCCCAGGCCCAGCACGAGAAGGCGTTGCGCCGCCGCCTTGCCGTGGGTGTGCAGGGCGAGCTGCTGGCCCTCCTTGCCGGTGAACTCCTCCTGCACGGCCACGGTGCTCAAGAGGCCGCCCAAGGCGCGGTCCAGGTCGCCCAGGTGCGCGTCGGAGATCTTCCCGCTTGACACCGCGCCTTCCCGCACCAGGACGGCGAGGAGATCGCAGGGGTGGGAGACCGGCTTGGCGGAGACGACTTGCGGTTCGAGGGGCATCGCTTTCCTTGCCTTTGGGACGGGGCCTTATAGACCGAAAAGGGCGGCTCCGCCCCGAGGGGCGGCGCCGGTTGCATTCCGGCGGGTGCGCGGATACGGTCCGCACCCCTCTGGAGCGGATGGCCGGGCCGTGGACGACAAGTTGCAGGAAATCGAGCACAAATTCGACCGCCTGGAAGCCAACCTGGGCGACCCGGCCGTCCTGTCCGATGCGGCGCGGCTGCGAAAGACGTCCAAGGAGCGCTCCCAGCTCCTGCCGCTGGTGGAGGCGTTTCGCGAGCTGAAGCGGGTGCGCGCGGAGGTGGCCGATTACGAGGCCGCGCTGGCCGACGCCGATCCCGAGATGCGCCAGATGGCGAAGGACGAGCTGCCCGCTCTGCGCGCGAAGGCCGTTCAGCTGGACGAGAAGCTCAAGGTCCTGCTCCTCCCCAAGGACCCCAATGACGAGCGCGACGTCATCCTCGAAGTGCGGGCGGGGGCGGGGGGCGACGAGGCGGGCCTCTTCGCCAACGAAGTGCTGCGCATGTACTTGCGCTACGCCGAGCGGAAGGGCTGGCGCTTCACGGTGGTGGACTCGAGCGACAACGCCGCGGGCGGCATCAAGGACGCGACGGTCACCATCTCGGGCGACGGGATCTACTCGAGCCTCAAGTACGAGTCCGGCGTGCACCGGGTCCAGCGCGTCCCCGCCACCGAAGCGCAGGGGCGCATCCACACCAGCACGGTCACCGTGTCGGTGATGCCCGAGGCGGAGGAGGTGGACGTCCAGATCAATCCCGCCGACATCCAGATGGACGTGATGCGGTCCACCGGCTCGGGCGGCCAGAGCGTGAACACGACCGACAGCGCGGTGAGGCTCACGCACAAGCCCACCGGTGTGGTGGTGAAGTGCCAGCAGGAGAAGTCGCAGATCAAGAACCGTGCGATGGCGCTCAAGATGCTCCGCTCCAAACTGTTCGAGATGGAGCTGGAGAGGCGGACGCAGGCGCGCGACGCCGAGCGCCGCAGCCAGGTGGGCACCGGCGACCGCAGCGAGAAGATCCGCACCTATAACTTTCCGCAGGATCGATTGACCGACCATCGCATCGGGTTCACCCGGCACAACCTGCAGGCGGTGATGGACGGCGACATCGAGGACGTGATCGTCGCCTGCCGCACGTACTTCCAGGCGGAGGCGTTGCGGCGAGAGGCGCAGGCCGGGTCGCAGGCGGCAGCCACGTAAACGCGATGGCGGAGACCTGGACGGTGCGGGCCTTGCTGACCTGGGCGCGCGAGTGGCTGGCGAAGAGGGGAGTCGAGTCACCGCGCCTCGATGCCGAGCTGCTGCTCGCGCACGCGCTCGGTTGCTCGCGCACCCGGCTCTACGTCGATTTCGACAAGCCGCTCTCGGCGGAGGAGCTGGCCCGGGTGAAGCCTCTCTTGCAGCGGCGCGCGCAGCGGGAGCCGGTGGCGTACATCCTCGGAGCGCGCGAGTTCTACGGGCGTCCGTTCCGGGTGCGGCAGGGCGTGTTCATCCCGCGGCCCGAGACGGAGCTGCTGGTCCAGCTCGCGCTCGAAGCGGTCCCGGCGGAGGCCCGCGTCCTGGACCTGTGCGCGGGCTCGGGTGCGATCGGCGTCTCGATCGCGGCAGAGCTTCCGGGAGCGCGGGCCGACCTGGTCGAGAGATCGCCGGAAGCCGCCGCGGCGGCCCGGGAGAACGCCCAGGCGCTGGCGCCGGGCCGCGTGCGCGTCTTCGAGGGAGATCTTTTCGCCGCTCTCCCCGAGAAAGCGGCTTATGACGCGGTGGTGGCCAATCCACCCTACGTGCCGGAGAAGGACCGCGCGCGCCTTTCGCCCGAGATCGTCGCGCACGAGCCGCCCGAGGCCCTCTTCGCCGGTGACGGCGGCCTGGCGGTGATCCGCGGCATCGTGGCGGACGCCGGCCCCTGGCTGGTGCCCGGCGGCTTCTTCGGAATCGAGATCGATCCCGCGCTGGCGGCCCAGGTGTGCGATCTCTGCGCCAGGGCCGGCCTCGCCGGGGTGCGGACGGTGAAGGACCTCGCTGGCTTCGACCGCCACGTGGTGGCGCGAAAGCCGTAGGAGCCTCAAATGGACGCGATCGAGATCGAAGGTGGAGTCCCGCTGAAGGGCGAGGTGGAGGTGAGCGGGTCGAAGAACGCCACGCTGCCGCAGATCGCCGCGGCGCTGTTGGCGCCGGGACGGAGCGTCTTCCGCAACGTCCCGGAGCTGGCGGACATCCGCACCATGGGCCGCCTGCTTTCGCACATGGGGGCCAAACTCGCCCGCGACGCGGAGACCGGTGGGCACACGCTGCAGATCGACGCGAGCGACTTGCCCCGGCCGGAGGCACCGTACGAGCTGGTCAAGACCATGCGGGCTTCGGTGCTGGTCCTGGGGCCGCTGGTGGCGCGGCTGGGGCGGGCGCGCGTCTCTCTGCCGGGGGGCTGCGCGATCGGCGCCCGGCCCATCGACCAGCATCTGAAGGGCCTCGCGGCGCTCGGAGCGCACATCGAGCTGGCGCACGGGTACGTGGAGGCGAGCGCAAAGAGGCTGCACGGGGGGAAGGTCGTCTTCGATCTCCCGACCGTGACGGGGACGGAAAATCTGATGATGGCCGCTGCCCTCGCCGACGGGCGCACCCTCCTGGAGAACTGCGCGCGCGAGCCCGAGGTGACCGCGCTGGCTTCGGTGCTCACCCGGATGGGGGCGCGCGTCGAGGGAGCAGGGACGTCGATCGTGGCGGTGGAGGGAGTTCGGGAGCTGCGGCCGGCCGACGTGGAGGTGATCCCCGACCGGATCGAGGCGGGCACGCTCCTGGCGGCGGCGCTGATCACCGGCGGCGACGTGCTGGTGCGCCGGGCGCGCGCCGAGGACCTGGACGCGGTGCTGGTCAAGATGCGGGAGGCGGGAGCCTCCATCGCGCCGGAGCGAGACGGCCTGCGGCTGCGGGCGCCCTCCGCCACGGACGCGGTGGATTTCGTGACCGCGCCGTTCCCGGGGTTCCCGACCGACCTGCAGGCGCAGCTGATGGCCTGCATGACCGTGGCCCGGGGCGCCGCGCGCGTGGTGGAGACGGTCTTCGAGAACCGCTTCATGCACGTGCAGGAGCTGTCCCGCATGGGAGCGGTGATCCACGTCGACGGGCACACCGCGGTGGTGAAAGGCGTCCCCAAGCTGTCCGGTGCGCCCGTGATGGCGACCGATCTGCGCGCTTCCGCCTCGCTCGTGCTGGCCGGCCTGCGCGCCGAGGGAACCACGACCGTGCATCGCGTGTACCATCTGGACCGCGGGTACGAGGCGCTGGAGAACAAGCTGCGGTCGCTGGGCGCTCGGGTGCGGCGCGTGCAAGCGAGGGGCCCGTGAGGCAGTGCGGCAGCGGCTGACTTGAGCGGCGTTGGTTCGGTAGCCTGGCGGGCACGGGGCCTGCTAGACTCCCGGAATCCCAAGAATCGGAGCCAGAGCACCATGGATTGCCCGCGAGACAACGTGGAGATGGTCGAGCTCACCCAGGGAGGGGACCGGGTCCTCTTTCGCTGCGGGGAGTGCGGCGGTCTCTGGCTCGACGTGGCGGACCTGAACCGGATCCTGCTGCACGCCGGGCTGCCCACGCTGGAAGGCATGGCCGGTCGCGCCAATCCCGAATCCGACACGGGCGATTGTCCGGTCGACAACGTCGGCCTGCTCGCCATCGAGAGTCAGCACAAGCGCAATCCGCTCGTCTACGAGACCTGCGAGAGCTGCGGCGGGATCTGGCTGGAGTCGGCGGACTTCGACACCGAGGGCGATTCGGCGCAGGAGATGATCGACGGCATCGTCGGGTTCTTCCGCGAGTTCTCGTCGCGCCAGGCCGGAGCGGGCGCATCGCATCGGTAGCTTCGCGGCACGCGGCTCCAGCAGGGCAGGCGGCAGCGCGCAGCCTCCTCGCCGCAGCTCTGCTTCTCTCGGCGTGCACCAAATCCGAGCCCGCTCCGCCCGTTCCCCCGCCCGGGCCCCCCGAGCCGGAGCAGGTCGCCGAGCACGAGCCGAACGACTACTTGCACGCGCAGCAGCTCCCCGACCGCGCGATCGTGACGGGCAGCTTCGCGCCGCCGCGGCCGCGCTCCGCGGACGAGGACTGGTATCGCGTCGCTCCCGGCCCGGGGCGCACCCTGGCCCTGCGGGTGGAGCTGGCCCCCGCGCACGCCGCCGAGCTGGAGGTGCTCGACCGGGACCGCAATCGGACCTTCAAGCTGCGCACCGACGGCGAGCCGCTGCTGGTCCCGGCGATCGCCTGCGCCGAGGCATGTTTTGTCCACGCCTCGAGCACGGAGGCAGGACCGTACAAGCTGACCGTGGTGGGGACCGAACCCGTGGAAGGGCGCGAGCTGGAACCCAACGACCGCGCGGTCGACGCGACGGCGGTGAGCCCTGGGAAGCCGGTGGAAGGGACCTACGGCTGGGCGGAGGACGAGGACTGGTACCGCGTCGAGGTGCGGGACGCGAAGCCGGGGCAGTTCCTGCGGGTCGAGGTGACCGGAGTGGCGGGAGTGAGGCCGGAGATGGAAGTCAGGGGGCTACAGGACGGGGCGCTGCTGGCCACGGTGGGGGCGCAGAATGAAGGGGACGGGGTTTTTCTGAGGGATTTGGGACTGGGGCTTGGGGGGGCCAGTTCGGGGGGTGGTACCTCGACCTTGCCCTCGACCTCGACCTTTCCCTCGACCTCCCCCCCGACCTCTCCCTCGACACCGACACCGACAGCGACACCGACAGCGATACCGACAGCGATACCGACAGCGATACCGACAGCGATACCGACTGCGACAGCGACTGCGACGGGCGACACTCCCCCAGTTCCGGCTCCCGCTCCGCCTCCCGCCGGCTACTACCTGGTCCTCCGCTCTGCCCCGGTCGGCGCGGGACGCAAGGCGGTGCGTGGGGCCAATCCGAGAGTGCCGTATCGGCTGACCGCCGCGGTGGAAGCGGGGCCGGACGACTTGGAGCAGGAGCCGAATGACGAGCCGGCGAGAGCGACGGACATCGCCTCGGGAGGGACGAGGACAGGGTACCTGTCGCCGCCGGGGGACGTGGACTGGTACCGGATCCGGGCCGAGCAGCCGATGATCCTGCACGTGGAGGTCAGCGCGCTCGAGCGCGCCGACCTGGAGCTGTCCGTGCTCGCGGCGGGCGCGAAGCCGGGAGACAAGCCGCAGCTTCTCGCCCGCGCCAACGAGGGAGGAGTGAGGGAAGGAGAGGTGTTGCCCAACGTGCGGGTGCCGGCCGGCGAGAGCTTCATCAAGGTGGAGGCGGCGGCGCGCGAGTTGGACGGCAAGTGGGTGCGCGATGCGGAGGACCGCGACCACAGCTACCGACTCTCCGCGCAGCTCCTGCCGGACGACGGCTCCACCGACCGCGAGCCGAACAACGACGTCCAGACCGCGCAGGAGGTGGTGCTGCCCGCCAGCATCCGCGGGTGGATCTGGCCCCGGCGCGACGTGGACATGTTCCGGTTCCACGTAGCCGCGGGCGCGGCGCCCGTCACGGTCCGCGTCTCCCCCGTGCGCGGAGTGGACCTGCAGCTGCGCCTTCTGGAATTGCGCGGGTCGCGCGCGGACGTGATCGGCACGGCGGATGCGTTCCGCGGGGAAGGCGAAGAGCAGCTGGTCGCCGTCCCGCTGAAGGAAGGCGACTACCTGGTCGAAGTGTCGAGCCCCAGCGGCAAGGACGCCAGCGCCACGCAGCAGTACACTCTCACGATCCGCTGAACGCAGTCGGCGCCGAGGCATCGAGAACCGCGACAGGGGAGGGAAGTGACCATGCTGCCCACCAAAGCGGACGTCGTCATCGTCGGCGCCGGGCCGACCGGCCTCGCGCTCGCCGCGACCCTGGCCAAGAGCGGCGTCGACTTCGTGCTGCTCGACAAGCTCTCCGAGGGCGCGAACACTTCCCGCGCGGCGGTCGTCCATGCGCGCACGCTGGAAGTGCTCGAGACCTTGGACGTCACCGATCGGCTCCGCGCCGAAGGGCTCGTCGTGCCGAAGTTCACCGTGCGGGATCGGGACCGCGCGTTGCTCACGATCCGCTTCGACCGGCTGCCCACGCGCTACCCGTACACCCTGATGATCCCGCAAGATCGCACCGAGGCGATCCTGCTGGGCCGGCTGAGCGAGTTGGGCGGCCAGGTGCATCGGCCCTATACCCTGACGGACCTGCGCCAGGACGGTACCGGCGCCGTCGTGACGGTCAAGGCCGACGGGAACGGCCCGCCGCAGACAATCCAGGCGCGGTACGTCATCGGCGCCGACGGCATGCACAGCACGGTGCGCGAACGGGCCGGGATCGGATTCGTCGGCGGCTCGTACGAAGAGGCGTTCGTGCTGGCCGACGTGCGGATGACTTGGGCGCTGGGTCGCGACGAGGTGATGCTGTACTTCTCCCCGGAGGGCGTCATGGTGGTCGCGCCGCTGCCGGGCGGTCATTACCGGATCGTGGCGACCGTCGACGAGGCGCCGGAGAACCCGTCGCCGGCCGACGTCCAGCGGCTGCTCGATACGCGCGGTCCTACGTCGCAGGCGGCCCGGGTGGTGGAGCTTTCGTGGAGCTCGCGCTTCCGGGTGCACCACCGCATCGCCGACGCCTTCCGCGCCGGCCGCGTGCTGCTCGCCGGCGACGCCGCCCACGTGCACAGCCCGGCGGGCGGGCAGGGCATGAACACCGGCATCCAGGACGGAGTCGCGCTCGGCCAGGCCCTGGCCGCGGTCGTCGCCGGCCGTGCCGCCGAGAGCGCGCTGGACGAATACGAGCGCACCCGCCGGCCGGTCGCGCAGCGAGTGGTGTCGCTCGCCGATCGCCTCACCCGGATGGCCACGGTCAAGGGGCGGGGGACGCAGTCGCTGCGGAACGCTGCACTGCGGACGCTCGACCATCTCCCGCCCTTCCGGAAGCGACTGGCGATGGAGCTGGCGGAGCTGCGTCTCCAGTAGCCGCGGTGACGAGACTCGTCCCGGGACGAGCTCGCTTCTCGCTTGACGCCACCTCCCCCGGCGACTAGCGTCGGCGCTGCTCGTCGGTCCGTGAGCGGGAATAGCTCAGTTGGTAGAGCATCAGCTTCCCAAGCTGAGGGTCGCGGGTTCGATTCCCGTTTCCCGCTCCATTCCAGACAGCGGATCTCCCTCTGAAATGGGCGCTGCGTCGGGCTCCAACGAGCCCTGTTGACGCGCCGTGTGGGGCTCTATTGGGGCTGAAATTTCGCGCTTGGCCTCGCTTGTCGGCCTCAAGGATCTGCCGAGGAACGTCTCTGGAAGCGGCGTGTGCGCGTCGGCGGCGGCGCGGAGATCCTCGACGAGCAGGTGCGCGTACGTTCCGAGGGTGACGCGAACATCACTATGCCGCATGAGGCGCTGGACGCGGTACGAGTCCACTCCGCGACGAAGGAGCTCGGTTGCGAAGGTGTGGCGCAGGTCGTGGAAGCGGATGGGGATGTGCAGGGCAACCGGCCAGAGTCGCCGGCCGCGCGGCTCAGCGAGGAGGCGGCCGCGCCCGTCGCTGAGCTTGCGGCAGATCGGGCAGAAGCGAGGCTCCGCATCGCTGGCGCGCTCCTTGTGGCCGCACCAGCGGCAGCGGTGCTCGTACCCTTCCACGATGCCGGCGCGGGCCAGGGCGTGCCGGAGAATCTTCTGCGGGTCGGCCTCGCGCGTCCTTTGCGAGCCGTCGGGTGCAGGGAAGACCAGGTGTCCAGGTGCGTGCTCGAGTTGGTACTCGATCCAGGGCCGCAACGCGGTTGGGAGCGGGAGGACGGCGGCGGCGCCGCCCTTGGTGGTGTCGCGATCGTGCGAGCGGGCGACGGTGATCGTTCCCCGCACCAGGTCGATGTCGCTCTTCCTGAGGGCGAAGAGCTCGCCCTTGCGTAACCCGAGAGCCGCACACGCGAAGAGCGGGCGCCAGTCCTCCGGAACCTCGGCAAGCATCTTCCCGATTTGCTGTGGTGAGAGCGTGCGGTAGACGCGCTTCGGCACCTTGCGCCGCTCGATGGCGTCGACGGGGTTGTCGCCGAACCATCGTCCGGCCTTCTTCGCCTTGGCGAATACCGTGCGCAGCTGCGCGCGAAGGTTGTTCAACGTCGCCGGCGCCGCACCAGCGGCCTGGCGCTCGTGCAGCAGGTCGTCGAGTTGGTGTGAGCGCAACCGCGTCAGCGGGATCGCGCCGACCGCGCCACGGATCACGTGCTTCGCGAGCCCGGACGTTGCACCCCCCCTGCGGCTCGCCTCCGGACAGCGTTTCTCCAGCCACCAGGAGCACAGCTCGGCAAGGGTGCCGGTCAGTTCCTCGGGTCCCAGTTCGAGCCCGCGCCGCTGCAGCCAGGCGCGGCGCTCGAGCTTCGCGGCCAGCTGCCGCGCCTCGCCCTTCGTCTGCGCGGGAAGCACCTCGCGGACCCGGCGCCCATCAGCGCCGACGTAAACGGCCCGCCAGCTGTTTCCGTGGTGCTCGACGCGCGCCATCAGGTCCTCTCTCGCCGGCGCATCGGGACCGCTGCCGCCAGCTCACCGCGAGCGTATGCCATCAGGTCCGCCGGAAGGAATCGGAGCCCCCACCCCATGCCCTTCGCGCGCGGCAACGCCCCGCACTCGGCGGCCTTGTAGACCCAAGAAGTTGAGCGGCCGAGGAATGCCGCCGCCTCGCGGACCGTCCAGAGCCGGTCTGCTGCAAGAGAGGTCGGCTCATCCTGACGGTCCTGCGGTGGGACAGACGTCGGTTTCGACCTCGGAGAGCCCTTGCTTCGCCGCTGCGCGATCCGGCGCTCCAGGTTGAACCTGCGCTCGTGAAGTGCGTCGCCCATACTTCGATTCCCTCTTCTCCGTTTTCTGCTCACTCCGCCTTCTTCTTCGCTCCGCTGCCCTTCCGCCCTGCAGCGATCGCGGCCCTGGAGATCAGCTGGCGATAGCGGGCGTCGAGCAGCGAATAGAAGTAGTTCTCACGCGACACGTTGAGCTCCTTGATGTCTTGCTCGAGCGCCTCCGCCATCGGCGGCGGCAGTCGCGAAAAGAAGTAGACCTCCAGAGCCTCCTCGACTGAGCGGACGTACGCCAGTCCGCGGCTGGCACCCTCCCTTCGCGCTCGTTCGAGGAGCGTTGCCGGCAAGCGGAACGTGGCAGTCTCGCGTTCGACTGTGGGTGTCTTGGCCATTGCGCTGGGCTCCTACTGTATGTACGATTAGCATGCTTGTTGGACAGACGCAAGATTGGCCCGGCAGGACATCGTGCTGTTCAGCGGACGAGATTCGCGGGACGCGGGAGCTCATGCACGCGGGACACGCAGACCTGGAGCAGGAGCGCGTGAAGAGGCCAGCGGCGCCGACGACTGAAGTCGTCCGGAAGGTGGTTCGCAGGGTCGTCCGTCCCCTCATCAGTTGCCTCATCAGAAAGGTCATCAGCACATGCACGAGTTGGCGAACCACCGTGCTGACGAGGGGAGTGATGAGTTTGGACGACGAAAGTCCTTGGTCTTGCGGGGAAGAGCGGGCCACCCCGCCCCCCGCCGATGAGAGCGAGGTGATGGGCGAGGCTGCCCCCGACCCCTCGCTCCCAACGACTTGATCGAGGGGTCGGAGGCAGCCTCGAAGCTTGGTCCAATTGGCGGGGGCGGGGGTGGCAGTTGGGAAGAGGGTCAGAAGAGAGATCGGTAGGTCAGTTGCACAAGAGGAGGGAGAAGAGTTGAGGGAAATGAGAGTGATTGATGAGATGGAAAGAAGAAGCGAGAAAGAGGAAGGGGGGAAAGCCCGACGTCGATCGTGCGGCTCGCTGGGAGGGACAAGGAGTTGATGGGGCATGCTAGCGACGGCGAGATATCTCACGCTCCCACAGCTGAAAAGGATCGTGTCTGTCAGGTCGCTCAATGGGAAAGAGGGAGGGAGCGAGCGGCAAAGAAGGGGTGCAGTCAAGACATCGCCACCACGGTCGCGCTCCACGGCACCGGTGCAGCTCACCAAAATGCTCCACGACATGAGCCAAAATGGACGCGTGCTGGTTCCTTCTCTCGCTCTCGCCAGAGTTTGTGTCGCACTGGCCCGATTCGTGAACCGCCAGTGGCTCCATGGCCGGAGCCGCGAACGGGACGTTGCTTTCGCAAGCGGCTCGGGAGAGCGACGTCGCCGCGCCGCCCGTGTCGCGCTACCGGCGGCGCGAGCCCGAGCGGACGCTCCTGCACGCGACCGTGCGCACGCACTGGAAGACCTTCCTCGCCGAGGTGGAGGAGCGTGGCGAGATGAGCGCGAGCCTGCCCCGATTCGTCGTCGGCGAGTTCGAGCGTTATCTCGCCTGCGGCATCCTCGCGCACGGGTTTGCGCTGGTGCGCTGCGCCGCGTGCGGCGACGAGCTGCTGGTCGCCTTCTCGTGCAAGGGGCGTGGCTTCTGCCCGTCATGCACCAGCCGGCGCATGCACGACACCGCGGCTCATCTCGTCGATCGGGTGATCCCACAGGTGCCGGTGCGTCAGTGGGTGTTGTCGCTGCCGCGGTGGGCGCGCTTTCTGCTTGCCCGCGACCCACGCCTCATCACGCGCACGCTCGACCTCGCGCTGCGGGCGATCTTCGCCCAACAGCGCCGGCGTGCCCGGCGCGCCGGAGCGCTCGCGCCGCGCACGGGCGCGGTCACCTTCGTTCAGCGCTTCGGCGGCGCGCTCAATCTCAACGTCCACTTTCACTGCATCATCCCCGACGGCGTGTTCGTGCGGGAGGATGGTCAGGTGCGCTTCGTCGGGCTAGCGCCGCCCTGCGACGACGCCGTGATGGCGGTGCTCCGCCGCATCGTTGCGCGTCTCGAGCCTTTGCTGCGCCCGAGGCTTGCGGCGACAGACGGCGATGCGAGGCCGGTGGATGCACTCGGCGCCGCACAGGCGGAGGCACTGCACTCCCAGGGCGCTGCACCGCCAGATACTGGGCGCGCCAAGAAGCGCGCTGCCTACCTCGCTGGCTTCTCCCTTCATGCGGCGGTGCATCTGCACGCGAATGATCGCGAGGGACTCGCGCACCTCTGCGGCTACGGCGCCCGGCCTGCGTTTTCGCAGGAGCGGCTCTCCGAACTGCCCGACGGCCGTCTCGCCTACCGGCTCAAGCGCTCCCTCGGCGACGGCCGCCAGATCGTGCTGCTGCAGCCCACCGAATTCTTGCGTCGCCTCGCCACGCTGGTCCCGCCGCCGCGCGCCCACCTCATCCGCTACCACGGCGTGTTTGCGCCCGCCTCACTCGACCATCTCGGGCTGCCGTCCACCGGGCCACCTCTCGCGCCCGCCCGCTTCATCGCTGGACCGGTCGAGGAGACCTGGCAGGACGACGTGCCCGTGCTGCAGCAGTCGCTGCGCTGAGAGCGGACACTGGTCCTCTCGCTCCCTACCCCTTGAATTCACCCTGCGCGGCCGGTGCCTGGCACGGCCGCGGGCTGGTCTGCTCCGGTTCATCCGGCAAGGAAGGGAACCGCCGGTTGCCAGAACACGCCTTATATGACCTACGATCTTATATGACCTACGATCTCCGGCCTTCTTGTAGTCAAGCCACGTCGCAATGACGAGATTCGGCTTCATGGTTCCCCGTGGTGAATCGTCCGCGACAACCCCGAGGTGAACAAGCACATCGCGTCGATGACGGCGCTCGGCCGCGTGCGCCAACCCGACGACATCGGTGCGGCGGTGGCGATGCTCCTGGCACCTGAGAGCAGCTGGATCAACGGCCAGCGAATCGAGGCGTCCGGCGGCCTGCATCTGTGAGGCCTGCTTTCCGGCCGCCTGTCGCGGTCTCCCGATAAATGCGGCATGTTGGGCGGATGAGCAGCCCACGTTCATGCGCGTGCCTTGCCGGTCTCGCGATGACGTTCGGGCTCGCTCGTCCCGGCCCTGCAGCCGACCTGGCACGGTCGATCACGCAGTTCACACATACCGCCTGGTCCGCAAAGGACGGCATCCCCGGACCCGTCCGTGCCATCGCGCAAACGCCGGATGGTTTCCTCTGGCTAGGGACGGACGCGGGTCTGTACCGGTTCGACGGGCTTCGCTTCGAGGCCAGCCATGACCTCGATCGCCAGGGGATGGGCATCTTGTCCCTCCTGGCAGCCCGTGACGGCAGCCTGTGGATCGGATTTGCGTCTGGAGGAGTCAACCGCTTCCGTGACGGGAAGGTCACCTCCTTCGCTCCCGGGACCAGCGTTCCGCCCGGCACCATCCTCTCGCTCGCGGAAGACGACGATGGTTCGATCTGGCTGGCGGGACAGTACGGCCTGGCCCGATTCCAGAACGGCGAATGGCGCCGCATCGGTGTGGACATGGGCTACCCCGCGCCGGCTGCACAATCGCTCCTGGTCGATCGAAGCGGCACCCTCTGGGTGGCCACGGACGCTTTCGACTTCGGCCTGACCGCCGATCCAATCCGCAGAAACACCATTCTCAGCCTTGCCAGGGGCGCGACGCGCTTCTCCGCGACGGGCGAAGCCGTGGGCATGATCTGGAGCATGGGCCGGGCGCCCGACGGCTCCGTCTGGGCGGCGGACACGAGCGCAAACAAGGCGCGCCGACTCGGCCTCGGCGACGAAGCCGTCGTGGTCGATGGCGAAGCGATGTGCGTGATGTTCGCGAACGATGGCAGCGCGTGGATCGGCCTGCAAGACGGAGGACTGCGCCGCGCGAGAAAGGGGGCCGGCGACGCTCCACCTGAACGGTATCCGGCGGGTCAGCTCTCGGGCGTACTCGTGTACGCCGCCTTCAAGGATCGCGAAGGGAATCTGTGGTTCGGCACGAACGGTGGTCTGGATCGCTTTGGGGAGAGCAAAGTCGTTGCCTTCTCGGAAATCGAAGGGCTCCCTCCCAGTCCGATGGCTTTGGCTGCGACTGCTGATGGGAGCATCTGGCTGTTCGGCTACACGTCGGACACGGTCTACCGTTTTCTCAATGGAACGTTCACGCCCACGAAGCTCCCGAGGTTCAGCAGGTCCGATTCGACTCGAATCCTCGCCATTCACGCGAATGCCGCCGGCGAAGTGTGGCTGGGTGGAAGCTTCAAGCTCGCGCGCGGCAGCCACGGAACTTTCACGTACGTCGACGTTCCGGACCCCGCTCCCCCATCGACGGTCGAAGCCGTGGCCCAGGACAAGGCTGGCCAGCTGTGGATCACGATGACGGGCAACAAGAAGATCGGCCAGATCCTGCGACGGCGAGGAACAGAATGGGCAGACGTGCGCGCTCAGTGGCATCTACCGCCGTATCGGTGCCGCGTCTTGCATCCGGACGCTGCCGGCCGGATGTGGATGGGCTTCGAGAACGGCGAGGTCGCCGTGGCCGACGGCGAAACGTACCGCGTCTACTCGAGCGGCGACGGGCTGCCGACCTTCAAGGTACTGACCATCTTCGACGATCGCGAGGGTCAGCTGTGGGTCGGCGGCGAGACCGGCTTGAGCCTGCTCGACCACGATCATTTCGTCACTCTCACACAGACGAACGGTCTCCCGGGGACTTCGATTTCCGGGATCGTGGAGGACGACGGCGGCAACCTTTGGGTCGCGGGAGCACTCGGCCTCCTCGGAGCACCGCGCGCGGAGTGGCTCAAGGCCGCGGCCTCCGGCTCCTACCGGATCCAGGGGTTCGCGTTCGACGCCAGCGACGGGCTGCGAGGCCTTCCGCGACAGCGCACGCCCTTTCCCACCGCAGTGCGAGCTGCCGACGGCCGGCTCTGGTTCGCCACCAATGGTGGCGTCGCGGTGATCGACCCGCACCGTTGGCCAAAGAACGCCCTGCCTCCACCGGTCAAGATCGAACGAGCCATTGCCGACGATCGCGTCCAGGAAGCATCCGGTCCGTTGACCCTGCCGCCGAACACCAGACGTCTCGAAATTCGATTTGCGGCCCTGAGCCTCACTGCGCCGGAACGGGTGCTCTTTCGCTACCGCCTCGAGGGCTACGATCCCGACTGGCGTGGCCCGGTGAACACCCGAACGGCGACCTACACGAACCTCCCTCCGAAGCAGTACCGCTTTCGCGTCATCGCTGCCAACAACGACGGCGTCTGGAACAACGAAGGTGCGGATTTCCAGTTCAGCATCGCCCCTGCCTTCTACCAGACCCGACTGTTCCTTCTGCTCTGCGTCGCTGCTGCCGCCTCCGCGGTGTGGGCGGCCATTCAGTGGCGCATGCGTCAGATGAGGACTCGCTTGCAGCTTCAATTCGAGGAGCGCCTTGCGGAACGGACTCGCATAGCGCAGGAGCTGCACGACACCCTGCTCCAGGGTTTTCTCAGCGCCTCGATGCAGCTTCACGTCGCAGTCGAACGCGTGCCGCCGGAATCGCCGGACAAGCCGCGATTGCAACGCGTGCTCGAGTTGATGCGCGCCGTGATCGAAGAGGGTCGGAACGCAGTCAAGGGACTGCGTTCGTCAAAGGCTACGGATGACGGCCTCGAAGAAGCTTTCTCCCGGATCCCGAAGGAGCTGGATGCTGCCGACGGGATCGACTTCCGGGTCATCGGCGAAGGACATGCCCGCCCGCTGAACGCAGTCATTCGCGACGAAGTCTACCGGATCGGGCGTGAAGCACTCGTCAACGCGTTCCGCCATTCCGGAGCCAAACGCATCGAGGTCGAAGTCGAGTTCGCGAAGAAGGCCTTGACCGTCGCTGTCCGAGATGATGGCCGCGGCATCGATCCCGCAGTGCTGGAGTCCGGTCGCGAAGGACACTGGGGCCTCATCGGCATGCGTGAACGGGCCAGGAGGATCGGCGCGCAATTCAAGCTGTCGAGCGCTCTTGCGGCCGGCACGGAAGTCGAGCTTTCCGTTCCCGGACGGGTGGCGTACTCCGCGGGCATCGAGCGAGAGTCCTGAATGGCCGGCGGTGCGCCAATCCGCGTGCTCTGCGTCGACGACCATCCGTTGCTGCGGCAGGGGATCGTCGGCCTGATCGAGAGCCAGGACGACATGCTGCTAGTCGCGGAGACCGGGAACGGGCGCGAAGCGATGGCCGCCTTTCGCCAGCACCACCCGGACGTGACCCTCATGGACCTCCGGCTGCCGGACACGACCGGCATCGACGCGATCATCGCCATCCGCTCGGAATTTCCCGACGCACGTATCATCGTGCTCACCACCTTCGAGGGCGATGTCGAAATCCGGCGCGCACTCGAGGCGGGCGCGCGAGGGTATCTCCTCAAGAGCATGCCTCCGCAGGAGCTGATCCAGGGAATCCGGGAGGTCCACGCGGGAAGGAAACGCATTCCGGCCCAGATCGGGGCGCAACTCGCCGAACACATGGGCGAGGAAGGCCTGACCGCCCGTGAGCTCGAGGTCCTGCGAAAGATCGCGGAAGGCGAACGCAACTCCGACATCGCGAACCAGCTCTCCATTTCAGAGGAGACGGTGAAGGTGCACGTCAAGCACATCATGGAGAAGCTCGGCGCGAAGGACCGCACGCAAGCGGTCGCGATCGCGATCCGGCGCGGGATCATCCGGCTCTAGATACCTCGATCGAGGGATTCCCGCGGCGCGGGCCTTCACTAGGCTTGCTCCGCATGCAGCGGCTGTTCTCGACGTTTCCGGCCGGACCTCCCGGCGTGGGCCTGCTTCTTTTGCGGGAAGCGCTGGCCGGCACGTTCCTGTTGCTTGCAGCGACCAGCATGGCATCTCCGGAACGGAGCAGCGCACTCTCGATGCTGGTCGCTGTTCTCGCCGGGGGAGGCGGCGCCTCGCTGTTGTTCGGTTTTCTGACTCCGTTCGCAGCGGCGGCCGGCCTGACGGCCCTCTGTCTCGGGTTCCTCCGATCTTCACCTGCCGTCGTCCTCAATCGAGAACTCGCTGCTGTCCTGGTGATCATCGGCGTGGTCTGTGTGGCACTCCTCGGTCCCGGCGCGTTCTCGCTCGACGCCCGCCTCTTCGGCCGGCGCGAGATCACGACCGAGGTACCCCGATCTCGGTACCGGAAACCTCCCTGATCCCGTGATGTGCCCGGGCAGCGGCCATTCTAGCCTTCTGCACGATCCACCGCACAAGGAGGAGAACAAATGAAACCTAACTCTAGAAACGTCGTGACGAAGCTTTATGCGGTTGCTGTGCTCGCTTCTGCGCTGATGGGTGTGGTTCTGAATGCCGCCGCGGCGGGTCCTGCGCCGACTGGCATCAAGAACGTGGTCTTGGTGCACGGCGCATTCGCCGATGGCTCCGGCTGGGAAGCCGTCGCGAAGATCCTCGAGAAGGATGGCTACACGGTGTCGGTAGCGCAGCCCCCCGAAACCTCTTACGCCGACGACCAAAAGTACACGAAGGCCGCCATCGACGCCATGGGCGGGCCAGTCGTCCTGGTCGGCCATAGCTACGGCGGGTCCATCATCAGCGAGGCCGGCAATGATCCAAACGTTGCGGCACTGGTCTACATCGCCGCATTTGCACTCGATGAAGGTGACAGCTGTGCGTCGATCGAACAGGCCCTGCCACAAGCGTCCAAGGCATTCAAGCCGGATAGCAACGGGAACTGGTGGATAGACGAGACGCATTTCGCGGCCGACTTCGCGGCGGATATTCCCCGCGCCGAGTCCCACTACATGGCTATATCGCAGGTGCCGATCTCCACCGACTCGTTCACCCATAAGGTCACAAATCCCGCCTGGAAGACCAAGCCCACCTGGTACATGGTGGCCACCGCAGACCGGTCGATCAATCCGGACCAGGAGCGCATGATGGCGAAGCGCGCCAAGGCCAAGACGGTCGAAGTGAATGCCAGCCATGTGGCCTACATGTCTCA